>VOFJ01003735.1_pt1 | contig 23689 bp, 36 predicted proteins | sample 5384081 | NCBI WGS metagenome assembly VOFJ01 (sample SAMN12384729, study PRJNA508395) | human gut metagenome | isolation source: healthy gut I | host: Homo sapiens | reverse complement strand
TGATGTGATAATTCTGCCGGAAATTCATGAACATTACAGTATTCAGATGAAAAATTGCCAATCAGAATTTCTGGATTTACGATTTTGCACCTCCGGTGTTGGGTGGTTGAATGCCCTTTACTTTGAAAGGGAACTTATCTTAAGAAATGGCTGGAAATGAGTCCGAAGCATCAGTTTACCACGTTAGATACCCATGATGGAATCGGAATTGTGGATGTGAAAGATTGATGCCGGATGAAGAGATTGACCGAACAAAGGAAATGATGTTTTCCGAAGGAGCAGATATCCGAAAAATCACAATTTTGACAGCCTACAACCTTGATATTTATCAGGTGAATACGACTTACTATTCACCACTTGGAAATCAGGATGATGCTTATCTTCTTTGCCCGTGCAATCCAGTTTTTGCACCGGGAATTCCGCAGGTCTATTATGTGAGCATGCTGGCAGGATGCAATGACCTGGAGCTTCTGGAAGCAACGAAAGAAGGCAGAAATATTAACCGCCACTATTATTCCGAAGGAAAGTGTGCAAAAAGTAGAGCGTCCGGTGAGTGATAAAAACTTTTTGAATTAATGGAATTCCGCAACAGCCATCCGGCATTTTGATGTGGAAAGGTGATATTGCGGGTAGAACTTCCGGAAGAGGGACTGCTAGAAATTCGAGAAAGAAGCAGTGGGAGCAGACTATGCAGTATTAAAGGCAGACCTTGTGAAGAAAACATTTACCGTGAACATAGTTAGAAAATGGTGAAAAAAGAGGAAGAACGAATCGGATGGAGAAAAAACTGTATGCAATCGGAGAAGCACTGATTGATTTTATTCCACAGGAAAGTGGCAAGACCCTATGAAAGATGTCTTGGGATTCTGCCCGAAAGTAGGTGGTGCACCGGCGAATGTCTGCAGTGCATTTACCAGGGAGTGGTAAATCTGAGATGATAACGCAGCTTGGAGATGATCCTTTTGGCGATAAAATTGAAGAAGCATTGGAAGAAACGGAATTGGAACCTCCTGTATCAACTCTATGCAGATGGTGTGACGGAAACAGATTTGCCGGAACTGACTTCGGATAAGATGGCAGTATACCTTGATTTTTCTAACCGGTATTGTGCGAAGAAGGGGTGTGCAGAAAGCCGGAGCTATTTGCCTCGTATCCAACCATGGTTGAAATGGAAGAATAGAATTAAGAAAACGTAATATTATTGCCGGCGTTGGGAAAAATCAGTGCGGCGGCACAATCAAAAAAATGCCAGTATCAGCAGCGTAAGAAAAAATGCGTTGCAGTGTACTGGCATTTTTCTCCATAAATGAGATGCAATCCGTGCAAACACGCAGACCCAAGAGCACACCGGCAATGCCAAATCCCAATGCAGAATAAAGACAGATATAACCGCCAAGCTGCAGTGGATAATCGTGATAATCCCAGTAACGCAGGTGGAAAACTTGGGCGAGGAACCATCCGATAAAAAAGTTCTATGAAAGAGCCGAGAAGCACCGCAAGAAAAAGACTTTGACCGGATGCTTCTGAAAGCGTCTTAAAATAAGCAGCATCAGGACAGCCCCCACACCATAGACCGGAAGCCATGGACCATAGAGAAAGCCACGGTTACAGAAAGTCCCATCCTGCACATAAAAAAGCAGCACTTCCCACAGGTATCCAAGGAATGCTCCCAGAAAGAAAAAAGAAAATGTATTGTGTGATGGATTTAATCAGATAATCTTTACGCATACAGGGGAGTATTTCCATATAATAAAGAATTATGTGCTGCCCCAAATAACAACTCAGAATATCTTGCGAAAACAAAATAGGGCTTGTCTTTCCAGGGTGGCTCAACTATAATAAAATTTAGACGCTGGGCGAGTCTCAGCAAAAATTAGGGAGGAAAAACGTCCATGGATAAAGGAAAAGTTATTGTCATTGACTTTGGTGGACAGTACAATCAGCTGGTAGCAAGACGTGTCAGAGAATGCAATGTATATTGCGAGATCTACTCATACAAAACAGATATTGAGAAGATCAAAGCGAATGAATCCTAAGGGTATCATTTTAACTGGTGGTCCGAACAGTTGTATGAAGAAGGAGTCACCGACCTGTTCAAAAAGAATTATTCGAAATGGGTATTCCGATTCTGGGAATCTGTTATGGATCACAGCTTATGATGCATATGCTTGGGCGGAAAAAAACGAAAAGGCTGAGGTCAGTGAATATGGTAAAACAGAGGTTCAGGTTGATAAGAAAGATCTGCATTATTTAAAAATGTATCCCCCAGCAAGACCATCTGCTGGATGAGCCATTTTGATTATATTTCAAAAATAGCACCGGGATTTCAAAATTACAGCCCATACACCAGTGTGTCCGGTTGCAGGAATGGAAAATGCAGAGAAGAAGCTGTATGCAGTACAGTTCCATCCGGAAGTGCTTCATACAGAAGAAGGCACAAAGATGCTTTCAACTTTCGTATAAATGTCTGTGGATGTGCAGGCGACTGGAAGATGGATTCGTTCGTAGAGACAACGATCCATCAGATCCGTGAAAAGGTTGGAGACGGCAAGGTGCTGTTGTGCACTTTCCGGCGGTGTGGATTCTTCTGTTGCAGCAGTTCTGCTGTCCAAGGCGGTCGGCAAGCAGCTGACCTGTGTGTTTGTAGATCATGGCCTGCTTCGTAAAAACGAAGGAGATGAAGTTGAAGGAAGTATTCGGATCGAACGGTCAGTTTGACCTGAACTTTATCCGTGTCAATGCGCAGGAACGTTATTATGGAAAAACTTGCCGGTGTTTCAGAACCGGAAAAAAACGTAAGATTATTGGAGAAGAATTTATCCGAGTATTCGAAGAAGAAGCAAAGAAAATCGGTGCTGTGGATTTCCTCGTACAGGGAACGATTTATCCGGACGTAGTAGAGTCCGGACTCGGCGGAGAATCTGCAGTCATCAAATCACACCACAACGTAGGCGGTCTTCCGGACTGCGTTGATTTCAAAGGAAATCATCGAGCCGCTGCGCAACCTCTTCAAAGATGAAGTCCGCAAAGCGGGTCTGGAACTTGGCATTCCCGAATACCTTGTATACCGTCAGCCGTTCCCAGGTCCGGGACTTGGAATCAGAATTATCGGCGAGGTAACAGCTGATAAGGTTCGTATCGTTCAGGATGCCGATTACATTTACCGTGAGAAGTGGATGCCGCGGTGGGTAGAGGAATACCGGCATGGAGGCACCGGACAATTGCCAAACCAGTACTTTGCAGCCCTTACCAACATGCGTTCGTTGGTGTTATGGGTGATGAGAGAAAACCTTATGACTACGCAGTTGCACTGCGTGCAGTCAATACGGTTGATTTTATGACAGCAGAAGCTGCCAATATACCGTTTGACGTGTGTTCAAAGTTATGAGCAGGATTATCAATGAAGTGAAGGGGGTAAACCGCTATTCTATGATATTACGAGTAAGCCGCCTGGGACGATTGAGTTTGAATAACGGACTAAAATGCCGAAAGCCTGTATTTATGCGGGTTTCCGGCATTTGTTTTATCAAATGGCTCTAGTTTGGCTCTATTTGTGGGGAGAGTAATTGATGCAAATGTAATTATTGAGATGAATGAAAAGGAAAAATGATATGAAGAAATGCAAACTTCTTTTTACTTGATTTAGACGGAACTTTATTACAGAGTGACAAAACAATATCAAAATAGAACGTTATCAGCTCTAAAAAATGCAGGGAAAATGATATATTGATAGGTGTTTCTACCTCCAGAAGTGAGCAAAACTCTTTGGTATTTTTAAATGAATTGATGCCCGATATTTTAATATCGAGTGGAGGGGCATTAGTAAAATACAAAACAGAATATATTTATAGGGCAGAATTTTCCGAAGAAGAAACGAATGTGATGATTGACATGGCAAGAAATATTTGTGGAAATGATTGCGAAATTACGATAGATACAATAGATGCACATTATTGGAATTATAAAATAGATCCTAAGAAGTTAGATAAGAGTTGGGGAGATAGTATTTATACAGATTTTTCAGATTTTAACGAATGTTCATTAAAAATGTGTGTTGAGATATTTAATCAAGATAAGGCAGATAAGCTAGCTCGAAGTCTCTCTGATTGTGATTGTATTCGTTTCTCTGATTGATTTTGGTACAAGTTTACAAAAAGAATGTGACGAAAGAAAACGCAATTATGAAGATTACGGAAGTATGTGGATTTAGTACAGATTCAATTATTGCATTTGGAGATGATTATGCAGATATCGGAATGCTTGGATTATGTGGAACAGGTGTTGCAATGGGGAATGCGATTGATGAGGTAAAAGAGAGAGCGGATATTGTAATTGGTTCAAATGATGAAGAGGGAATTGCGGATTTTATTGAGAATGAAATATTATAGATATGTACATGGAGAGGAAATATGGTGGAAGTAAGATTTTTTATGATACAGTTAATGACGAACTATTGAAATTTGCAGTAATTATCTCACAGAGTAACGGAAAGTGGGTATTTTGCAAGCATAAAGAAAGAGATACATATGAAGTGCCGGGAGGGCATAGAGAAGATGGTGAGGATATTCTTGAAACAGCCAAACGAGAACTATATGAAGAAACAGGAGCAATAACTTTTGATATTACTCCAATTTGTATATATTCTGTGACTGCACCAGATAATTTCGATGGAATGGAGACTTTTGGAAAATTATTCTTGTCTATGACGGATCCTAATATGAGACGATTGTTAGAAATAGCAGTACAAAAGAGAACTGAGAATGATGGAGAATGCCAACACTATGCTATTATGCGAAGATTTAAGATAAAAGATTCGGAAGAAGTTGAGTCAATAAAGAGTTTTTGAAAGAGTAAACGAATCATTACAAGAGTCGTTTTTTAAGGAATTGGGAGTAAATGTTTTATGGATTGATGAGTTTAGTGAAATTCCAATTCTTTTAAAAGCAGATTAAAGGCAATTATGATGGCAGCTATTGATATTTGGCTCCATTTTGGCTCTAAAAATTTTAGACGAGGTACACAAAAATGCGAAATAAGATGAATATGAAGAATAAAATACACAAATGTGTACCAAGAAACAGCCAGATAAATGTCTCAGCCCAAGAGTTTGAGTAGTAAACAGAGAGCTTCATAAATGGCGTAAATAAGCCATTTATGGGGCTTTTTCTTTTAATGTGATACCTATATGATACCTGTTTTGATAGTACCACAGATATTAATGAGTACTAAACAGAAGTGACCAGAGATATCATTATGCATTATTAAGCTGAAATATTTGTCGATATGTCAATAGTTTGAGCATTTATTTAAAAGAATATGTTATGATAATAACATGATAGTTGATTTTACTTATAATATTATTAAAATGTGTATAATAGATTTTTAATATCACAGATGATGCACAAAGTTGATTTAATAAATCTGATATAGTTATTACGGCATAAAGTTATAGTGTTCGATGTAGTATGAAAGGAAATGTATATGATTTATAAAAGTGTTATATTTAAAGTAGATCCATTTTCATACAATCTGGAATTTGATGACAGAATTACTCTTGTTGGTGGAGATAGTGGTACAGGTAAGACATTTCTTTATGGAATACTCACAGAGGAATACAATGCTATCAAATTATTTAATTATAAATCAGATGACTTTTTAGAAACAATAAAAAACTGTGCTGCAATAATTTTATTGTCATAGATAATGCAGATTATTTGCTTAATGAGGATGTTAGAGATTCATTAATTTTGAGTTATCAAACCAGTATATGCTTTTCTTACAAAATTGTGATGGCCTGAATGTATCTGATAAGAGTTTTAAAAAGTGCTTAAGTATGATAACTACAGAATAACGTTGGCAGGGAGTTGTGATTTTATGTGTTGCGATGGAGACGATGGAATATGAACAGATTTTCAGAAAAAGATTGGAAAATATTTCGCAGTAAGATAGCCGGATGGCAAGAGGCTTATATGAATAAGCTGAATAATGAATATATGGCAATACTAAGCGGAGAGGAAAATGCTTCGGAAAAGTTTTGGAAGCTAGAGAAAAGAATTAAAGAGGATAAAAAAGGATTGTGGTGTGCAATGTGAAATGAGCAGATCCAATCAGTTTTACATTATGCTGGAACTACTGAATGAGGAAGCAATAACTATAGATGACTTGGAAGATTTTAAGCGATGATTTGAAAGAGACAATGAAACATTTTTTCAATAGATAAACAGGGAGGTATGTCAAGATGCGTGATTCAATAGAGAACATATCACAACTTCAGAAACAGTTGAATGAGCTGCAACTGGAAAATCAGATATTAAAAACATATTGGACGAAGCAGGATTGTCATACCATAAGGAATTATCAAAATTAAGACAAAGTGGTAGTAAAGAAGCTTTTGATCCAGAACAGGGTAAAAAGAATCATTCATCCACAGGCAATAACAGAAAATATGGCAAACAAGTTCTTTTTATATGTTCTGGGGAAGACAGGATGTTTATGCAAAGCGTAGTGTTAATAAAGAAACTGGAAAAACAGCGTACTATCCTCAGTGTAGTAATTTTTGGACAAGTGTGTGTCATAAGATGATAAAAAGATGGGAAAGTTAACTGTAAGGATTGCAAGAATCGTTCTTATAAGCCAATAACAAAATACGATATATTAAATCATTTGCAGGGAAATGTCATATAATGCATCGGATGTAATAGGGTTTATCCTCTTCTTAGTAATGGAACATGTCGATTTATGGTATTTGATTTTGATAATCATAATAAAGGAGCGGAGGAGAAGGATTTTGCAAATGCTGATGATACATGGATTGAAGAAGTTGAGGCACTGAGAGAAATCTGTGTATTAAATGGAATAGTATCCATTAGTAGAACGTTCGAGGTCTGGCAAAGGTGCACATATATGGATATTCTTTGATAAACCGATAGCTGCTTCATTGGTAAGAAAATTTGGATTTGCATTGCTTGATAAGGGTGCAGAACAGGTTAATTTAAAATCTTTTAAATACTATGATAGAATGTTGCCTGCACAGGATTCATTACCGGAGGATAGTGCTGTTGGCAATCTGATTGCATTGCCATTGCAGGGAAAAGCTTTGCAAGATGGGAACAGTGCATTTATTGATGGCAACTGGAATGCATATTCTGATCGATCAATGGAGAATATTATTTAGCAAGCCAAAATTATCGCAGGAATTTTTAGAAGAAAAAAATAAAAGAATGGACAAATCTTATTGAGGATATTGCTGTAAACGCTGACGAAAGTGATAGGGAAAAACCATGGAACAGAATGCAGAATTTTAATAAAAATGATGTAGATGGGAAGATGCATATTACATTATCAAATGGAATATATGTGGACAATACGAATTTGAAAGCGGCTATGCAGAATAGAATCCGGAGAATGGCGGCAATCAGTAATCCGGTTTTCTATAAGAAAAATCAGGCAATAGGAACATCAAATTATGATACAGCAAGATGGATTTATCTAGGAAAAGACCACCTCAGTGGATATATACAGATACCAAGGGGACTGCAGGATGAACTTCTTGAAAAGACGAAACAGGCAGGTATTGATTGTGAAATCGAAGATGAGCGTCAGCAGGGAAGAAATATTAATGTGGATTTTATAGGTGAATTGCGTCCCGAACAGGATAAGGCATTAAAAGAACTGATCGAAGTATGATAATGGAATACTTCATGCAGCAACAGCATTTGGCAAAACGGTGGTCAGTAGTGCAATAATTGCACAAAAAAAAAGTGAGTACATTGATTATACTGGAGTCTTCTGCGCTGATAGAGCAGTGGAAAGAGGCATTGGGAAAATTCTTAAATATTAATGAGGAACTTCCGACCTATGAAACTAAGACAGGGAGAGTGCGGAAAAGGAAAAAAGTTTGATTGGAACTCTGCAGGGAGCACATGATTCAATGACTGGAATCATAGATATTGCAATGGCAGGTTCACTGTGCAAAAAAAGGAGAGAATCATAATCTGTTGAAGGAATACGGACTCGTGTCGGTTGATGAGTGCCATCATTCTGCTTCTGAAACAATAGCCAATGTTTTAAAAAAGAAGTGAAAGCAAAGTATGTATATGGAGTGACTGCAACGCCGAAAAGAGGAGATGGACTGGAAAAAATCAATTATATGCTAATCGGTCCTATAAGATATAGTTATTATACTGCAAAGGAAAAGGCAAAAAAAGCAGGGAATGCAGTATCTTGTTTACCCACGCTTTACCAGGACTGTACTGCCAAGAGGCGTGATTACTGGCAGAATGCATCCTAATGAAGCATATGAGATTATTCACAATAATGATATGAGGGATGAGCAGATTATTGAGGATGTGAAGAATTGTGTATCAACAGGTCGCACTCCAGTTTGTTTTATCCCGATACAAAGGATCATTCAGAAAAAATTGTACGAGCGATTGAAAAATTATGCAGACCATGTATTTCTTAATGACAGGCAACAACTCAAAAAAGAACATAAGAAGATTTTGGAACAGATGCATCAGGTTGATAAGGCGGAGTCTCTGATATTAATAGCTACAGGTTCACTTGTAGGAGAGGGTTTTGATTTTCCAAGACTGGATACACTTTTTATGGCAACACCTGTATCATTTCGAGGAGTTGTTGAACAGTATGCCGGTCGATTGAATCGTGATTATGCAGGTAAAAAGAAAATGTAATAATATATGATTATGTAGACAACCATATTACAATGTTCGATAACATGTATATGAAGAGACTTAAAAGCATATAAACAGATTGGCTACGAGCTTTTCTGGTGGCTTGCAGGCCGATAAACAGATGGTTAATGCAATATATGAGGGAGATAATTATAGAGAAAAACTTACTATAAGGATTTACTTGATGCAAATAAAAATATAATCATTTCCAGCCCAGCCATCAGCGGACAAAAAAGTTTATGAATTAATCAGCATGCTAAAGGAAAACAGGAGGCAGGAGTTCAGATTACAATAGTTACATGGACTTACGATTCCTATGGATTTGGAGATGCAGCATACTGGATGCAGCTACATGAAGAAATGCGTAAAAGCTGGCTTTTTATATAAAAACAGTAGAAGAATATTGCGACCGCTTTGCTGTTATTGATCAGGAAGTCGTCTGGTATGGAAATATTAATCTTTTGGCGAAGGATAAGGTTGATGACAGTATTTATGAGGGTTTTGAGTAAAGAGATAGCCAGTGAATTGATGGAGATTACATTTAGAGATAATGATATCGAGGATAATATAGAGAAAAAACATATAATGAAAGAAGGTGATTAAGTGGTTAGTAAAGCATTTTTTGGAGAGACTAAAAATGTAGAATTCAAAAGAGAGATTCCAAGTAAACATGAGAAATTTCTGAAAGATATTATAGCATTTTCTAATAGTACAGGGGGTCGGGTTATTGTTGGAATTGAAGATGAAACCTGTATCGTGTATGGAATCGGTGAACAAAGTCCATTTAGATTATCAGATTCAATATCAAATATGATTTCTGATGCATGTACACCACAGATAGAACCTGATATTTCGATACAGACAATTGAAGACAAAAACAATACTTGTAATAGATGTTACACCTGGTAAATTCAGACCATATTATTTAGCAAATAAAGATAAAGAAAACACTTCTTATATCAGAATAAATGGAACAAGCAGACCAGCAGATGCAAGAAAATTGCAGGAATTGGAATTAGAAGGTCAGGGAATATCCTATGATTCTTTACAGGATATTGGGAGAGAATTTGACCAGAAGAAATCGTTGGATTTATGTGCATATATGAAACAGACTGCAATAAACGCATGTAAAACAGAAGAAGAGAGATCTTCTATAAAAAGATATGACACTTGAAAAATTAGAGGATTTTGGATTGCTGTGTAAAGTTGGTAGAGATAGGTATCCAACACATGCATTTGATTTACTGACTGATAATCATAATAAGGCGGCAAAAATACAATGTGCATTATTTAAGGGAATCTCAAGGGATGTCTTCATAGACCAAAAAAGGAATTTACAGGACCAATACAAGAACAGGTTGAGGAGGCTTATCAATTTGTTTTGAGACATATAAATATGGGTGCAAATATCGAAGGATTATTTAGAACAGATATTTATGAACTTCCAATTACAGCTATTAGAGAAATGATAGCTAATGCTGTTTTGCATAGAAGTTATTTGGATAGGTCATGTATTCAAGTATGCATATTTGACGATAGAATTGAGGTGCTTTCTCCAGGAATGTTGTATGGTGGACTTGACATTATAACAGCAAAACATGGAAAATCCACTTGCAGAAATGAAGCTATTGCAGAAGCTTTTCATTATATGAAGATTGTTGAGGCGTGGGGAACTGGAATTCCACGAATTATTAGCAGATGCAAAGAATATGGTTTACAGGAGCCGGTATTCGAAGAGCTTGGTGATGGATTTTTGGTAACAATGTTCAGAAAACCAACCAATCAAACCAACCAATCAAACCAAACCAACCAAACAGAAGAATCAAACCAAATTGATGCAGAACAAAATAAAGATACTAATGTCAGTGATTTGGAATATAGAATCATTGAATTATTAAAGACAAGACCTGATGCAACAACAAAAAAGAAATTACGAAAAAGACTGGATATTACAGATAATCAGGTAAAGTATTATATAAAGAAATTAAAAGATAATGGCAAAATTGAGAGAGTTGGGACAAATAGAAAAGGCTTGTGGAAAGTAATATGATTTTAGGAAATCTAAGAAAGGGAGATATGTGGTACTAACCACTAGTACCACAAAACTTTTTCTCGCAGAAATATTGGTTGGAACTTATAATTTTAATAGTTAGACAAGCAAAAACGACAGAATATTATTCTGTGAATAGTAAAAAAGAACCTGCAAGCCATCAGAACTACACACAATAATGAAAAGATGCAATGGTACTGGATTGGTACTAAAAAGTATGTAAAATGAAAAATAGCGTGTGTGAAAAACATAAATTATCCATACAGAATGGTATAGATAACTACATTGAATAATCAAAATCAAACTAGACTTTGCGAGTTTGAGTAAACAAAAATGCTTAGCAAACCCAGCGTTTATGCGGGTTTGCAGCACTTTTAAGAAGTCTTTTGATAACAGTTGCATAAGAGCCATTATTCTTGTTATCCAGTGGTTTTAGGGTTAGAGAATGATGACACAGGTGGTTGTGCAACAAATAAATCCATATTATAAACGAAGCCCTTAGCTGTGGGTACATATCATCCGTATGGCAGGATCATCAGAGGATTTTTGTCAAAGTTCACAAAAATATTATAAATATTTTATTAAATATTCCAGATAGACAACATATATTTTTTCTGATATTATTACATACAGTTATTAAATAGTTACGAATCAGAAGGATTGTTACTGAAATATTTATTTATCGTCAGGCAAGACCTTATAGTAGTATAGGAATAGGTTTTCTATATACTGTAATGGTCTTTTTTTTTTGTTTGGCAGCGGGGGAACAGGACTATGGTTATCCATAAGATTTTGAATAATAATCTGATACTGTCCAGGGATGGACAGGGACATGAAGTTATTGTAAAGGGCTGCGGAATTGCCTTTCAGAAAAAGAAAAAGGACAGCAAGTGGAGGAGTCCAAGATCGAGAAGATCTTTACTGCGGAAAAATGCCCAGATCAGCAAGGAGATACAGGGTTATCTGACTGCTATTCCGGAAAAATATCTGGATTTTGTGGGAGCTTTTGTAAATGAAGTGAAGGAAAAAGAGGGGATGAAATTAAATGACAGTATTTATTTTTCCCTTAGCGACCATATCATGGGTGCGATCTCCAGACTTGAAAACGGGATCCGCCTTCAGAATATGCTGCTTCTGGATATCAAGCAGCTTTATCATAAGGAATATGAGATCGGCTTGGAATTACTGAAAAAGGTAAATGAGATGTTCGAGGTAGATCTTTCTGCAGATGAAGCAGGATTTTTTGCATTGCATTTTGTGAATGCGGAAGATGGCGGCAAGACGGACAGCTATCAGATTTCCATTATCGTACATCAGATCCTGGACATCGTGGAGAAGTATTATGACAATATGGAATTTCAGGAGGATAATCTGTATTATCAGCGGTTTCTCACGCATCTGAAATATTTTGCCCAGAGATTCCTTCATAAAGAGCTTCACTATGATGAGAATCAGGAGCTTGTCAAGATCATCAAGGAGCAGTACAGAGAAGCTTACGGCTGTGTAAAAATGATCTATCTTATGATGGAAGAGGAATATAAATACGCTATGACTGAGGACGAAATGCTGTATCTGACGATTCATATCCAGAAGATGACAGAAGACCATAAACGTCTGAAAAATCTGTGAAAAGAGATTGTTTTATAAATTAGGTGTTAATGGATTGTTACTGAAATACGTGCCATGTGCGTATCTTTTCAGGCAAGACCTTTAATATAAATTTCAATATTTATTATTAAAGGAGGTCCCCAAATGAAAAAGGACTATGCAAAAACTGCAGACACACTGATTGCAGCACTGGGCGGAAAAGATAATATCACCCGTCTGTTCCACTGCATGACAAGGCTTCGTTTCTATGTGAAAGACAGATCGAAGATCAACGAGAAAGAGATCTTAAAGCTTTCTGAGATCTCCGGCGTTAACTGGCATGAAGATCAGTTGCCCAGGTTATCGCAGGAAACGAAGTAAACGCTGTTTACAAGGCATTGGAAGACAAAGGCGTTCCTACCGATGATGCACCGGCAGCGAACTCTGACAGCTCAAAGAGTGTTGTTTCAAAAGTTATCGATGCCATCACCGGATGTATGACCCCGATGATCCCTGCCCTGACTGCAGCAGGTATGATCAAAGTTGTACTTACCCTGCTGACAACTTTTCATCTGGTATCAGAAACAAGCAGCACCTACCAGGTGATCAGTTTTATCGGAGATGTTACTTTCTACTTCATGCCGTTCCTGATCGCAGCAAATGCTGCCAAGGTTTTTCGCGTGAACCAGTCACTGGCGCTGTTTATTGCCGGTGTTTACTTAAGCCCTACCTTTGTAACCATGGTAGCTGGTGATGCGGCCATCACACTGTTTGGTCTGCCGATCACAAAAGCAACTTATTCTTATTCCGTTATTCCGGTTATCCTGATGGTATGGATCACACATTATATTGAGATTCTGGTTGATAAAGATCACACCGAAAATGGTAAAACTGATCCTGAACCCGACACTGGTAATTCTGATCAGTGCACCGATCGCCCTGATCGTAGTTGGACCGATCGGAACAATTATTGGTAACGGACTTGCGGTAGCCATCAACTTCCTGTCCGTAAAACTTGGTTTCATTATTGTAGGTATCCTTGCAGCAACCTTCCCGTTCATCGTTATGACCGGTATGCACCATGCGCTGACACCGATCGGACTGAATGCCATTGCAACCGGTGGTACCGATACACTGATTTTTGTATCTCAGGTATGCTCTAACCTTGCACAGTCCGGAGCTTCTCTTGCAGTAGCTGTAAGATCCAAGGACAGCAACATGAAACAGCTGGCAAGTGCAGCCGGTGTTTTTCCGCTCTTATGGGTATCACAGAGCCTGCTCTGTATGGTGTTACACTGAAACTGAAAAAGACCGGTTGTAGCAGCTTCCATCGCAGCCGGAATCGGTGGTATCGTAGGAGGACTTCTTCAGGTTTCTCTTTACATTGCACAGAATTGTATCATGGCAATCCCGGCGTTTATCGGCGAGAAGGGATTAAGCAATCTGATTTATGGAATCATTATGATCGTGGTATCTTTTGTAGCTGCTTTTGTTCTTACACTTATCTTCGGATTTGAGGATGTAAAGGCTGAGACAGAGGATGAAGTACAGAACACAGATACAGAAAAACAGCCGGCACAGCAGAACGCTCCGCTTGTAGAGAAGATCGAGCTTTGTGCACCGGTAGCAGGAACTGTAAAAGCACTTTCCGATGTTCCGGATAAAACTTTTGCTGATAAGGTTTTAGGTGACGGAGCAGCGATCGTTCCATCAGAAGGAAAGGTTTATGCACCGGCAGATGGTACGGTGGCAAATATCATGGAGAGCAAACATGGAATCATGTTTGTGACAGAAAGTGGAGCAGAAATTCTGATCCACATCGGACTTGATACTGTAAATTTAAATGGTAAATATTTTTAAATCCCATGTTTCTGATGGAGATAAGGTAAAAAAAAAAAGGAAAGCTTCTTGTGGAATTCGATATGGATGCCATTAAGAAAGAAGGATATGATCTGATCACACCGGTTGTTGTGACCAATATTTCTGATTATATCAAAGCAGTATGCATGGAAAAAGAAGATGCAGCTGTAAATGCAGGAGATAAATTTCTGACTATTGTATAAGAATAACAACGAAACATCAGGCGGAGATAACAGATCCGCCTGATGTTTGTAAAAAGGAGAAAATTAAAAAATGAAAAATTATAACCGTATGCCGGAAAAAATTTCTCTGGGGCGGAGCAACTGCTGCAAACCAGTATGAAGGCGGTTGGGATGAGGATGGCAGAGGCCCGTCCATTGCAGATGTCCTGACAGGAGGAAGTGTGGATAAGGAACGTCGTCTTACACCGCCGGCACCGTTACCGGAAGAATTTTATCCCAATCACCAGGCGACTGATTTTTATCATCACTGGAAAGAGGGGATATTGCTCTTTTTTGCAGAGATGGGATTTAAGGTATATCGTTTTTCTATTTCTTGGTCCAGAGTGTTCCCAAATGGGGATGAGGAAACTCCAAATGAGGAAGGCCTTAAGTTCTACGACAATGTGATCGACGAACTGAGAAAATATAACATTGAGCCGCTGATAACGATCTCTCATTATGAGAATCCCCTTCATCTTTCTCTGGAGTATGGCGGATGGAAAAATACCGTAAGATGATCGATTTCTATCTTCGATTTGCAAAGGTTTTATTTGAGAGATATAAAGGTAAGGTAAAATACTGGCTGACTTTTAATGAGATCAATATGCTGACGCAGGACTTTGGTGCGGTATTCTGTGCAGGAATGCTGGACCCGAAGGATGTATGTGAGCAGAGCCGTTATCAGGCAATGCATCACCAGCTGGTAGCAAGTGCACTTGCAGTTTCCATGGCTCATGAGATCGATCCGGAGTTTATGCTTGGCTGTATGCTTGCTTATCACAATGGTTATCCATATACTTGCCATCCGGATGATATCTTATATGCACAGCAGTTTGGGCAGATCCACAATTCCATTGCCGGTGATGTTCATGTAAGAGGATATTATCCGGGATTTGCAGCGAGATACTTTGAGGAGCACGGAATCCAGCTGGAGGTTCTTCAGGAGGATAAAGAAATCCTCAAGAAGGGTACGGTGGACTTTTTTTCACCATCAGCTATTATTCCAGTAGCTGTGTCAGCGTGACAAAGGACGGAGAGAAAACGGCCGGAAATGGAAGTGACAATCTGAAAAATCCATATCTGAAAGCTTCCGACTGGGGCTGGCAGATCGATGCAACTGGTCTTCGCTATGTTCTGAACCAGATCTATGACCGCTATCAGATTCCGATCATGATTGTGGAAAATGGTCTTGGGGCCGTGGATCAGCTGACAGAGGATGGAAAGATTCACGATGATTACCGTATTGAATATATGCGCCGCCATATAGAGCAGATGAAGGGAAGCAATCCATGACGGAGTAGATCTGATCGGCTACACCTGCTGGGGCTGTACAGATCTTGTCAGTGCCTCCACTGGAGAATTCAAGAAGCGTTATGGTCTTATCTATGTAAATAAAAATGATGACGGGACCGGAGACTTTTCCAGAATCCGCAAAGATTCTTTTTTACTGGTACAAAAAGTGATTGAATCCTGCGGGGAAGAGCTTTAACTGAATCCCTGCAAAAAATGCTCGGTCAAGAAATGATGTAACTGTCCACTTGCCCCCGCATAATAGACTGGAGAGCCTAATACGATTCCGTCTATTGCAAGAGCATTTTTAAAGGGTGCACCGGAAGAACTTACAGCAAAGGATGGCGTTTACCGGCATATGGCAAAGATACAGCTTCAGGCAGCAGGCTGGAAATTGTAAAAGCAGTTGACCTCCCCTCTGTTCCGTCATAAGATAAAAAAGATAGTGAGCATGCTATTGCGGAAACAGATAACGGAGGAAAAAAAAAATGAGTTTTTTAGAAAGAAAAAACACAAAAAGATGGTATGGCAGCAGGTCAGAAAGCCAGCGTAGATAATATTTATGCGCTGGATGGCAAAGTGCCGGTTTTAAATGCAATTCCATTTGGCTTGCAGCATATTTTAGCTATGTTTGTAGCCAATATTGCACCGATTCTGATTGTGGCAGGGGCCTGCGGAATGGATGCAAAGAATACGGCAATGATTATTCAGAGTGCAATGATGATTGCCGGAATCGGAACACTGATTCAGTTATTCCCAATCTGGAGAATCGGTTCGAGACTTCCGATTGTCATGGGAATTTCCTTTACCTTTGTATCCATTGCCTGTGTCATTGGCGGACAGTATGGCTATGGAGCAATCATGGGAGCGGTTCTTGTTGGAGGTATCGTAGAAGGTGTCCTTGGACTTTTTATCCAAATACTGGATGAAACTGGTAACACTGATTGTAGCAGCTACCGTTGTAACAGCAATTGGATTTTCCCTGCTTGAAGTAGGCGCAGATTCCTTTGGTGGTGGCAGCAGCAGTGCAGATTTCGGATCTGCAACCAACTGGATACTTGGAACTGTGACACTGGTATGCTGTATCGTATTTAATATTGTAGCAAAATCCTATTTCAAACAGTTATCCGTACTGTTTGGACTGATTGTAGGTTATATTGTGGCATTGTGTATGGGTGTGGTAGATTTTTCAGCACTTTCCGATACAAGCCTTCTGGCACTGCCGCATCTGATGCCATTTAAAATGGAATTTCATGCAGATGCTATTATCGCATTTGTTTTGATATTCTTAGTGTCAGCAACCGAGACAATTGGAGATACCTCGGCACTGGCATCATCCGGCTTAAACCGTGATGTCACCCAGAAAGAGACTGCGGGCTCACTTGCCTGTGATGGATTTGTCAGTGCATTATCTTCGGTATTTGGCTGTATGCCGATTACATCCTTCAGTCAGAATGTAGGTCTGATTGCCATGACCAAGGTTGTAAAACCGTTTTGTCATTGCAACGGGGGCCATAATTATGATCCTGGCAGGAATTTTTCCCGGTAGTAGGTGCAGTACTTGCCACACTGCCAAGTGCAGTTCTGGGCGGATGTACAATTATGATGTTCGGAACTATTGTAATCAGTGGACTGCAGATGATTGGAAAATGTGGATTTTCCCAGAGAAATATTACCATATCGGCACTGTCCTTAAGTATCGGATTAGGCTTTACCCAGTTGCCGGATTTATTTGCAATCTTCCCAGGCATTATCCGTTCTATCTTTGCAGAAAACTGTGTAGCAGTTGTATTCCTTACTGCCATTATTTTAAATCTTGTATTGCCTAAAAATATGGAAGTAGAACGTCAGGAAAAGTAGCAGAGGAGAGCATATGAATATAGCAGTATATTGCGGTTCATCCGCAGGAAGTAAAGAAGCATATACCATCGGTGCAGTAGCCCTTGGTATGTGGATTGCAGAGAACGGACACACGCTGGTATATGGTGGAGCTCGTGGCGGATTGATGGGAACCATAGCCAATTCCGTCTTATCCAATGCTGGGAAAGTAATCGGTGTACTGCCGCAGGTGGAATTCATTCAAAACCGCAGACACCAGTTTTTAACAGAGTACATAGATACGAAAGATATGGCGGAGCGGAAAGCGAAAAATGATAGAGTTAGCAGATGTTTACATCGCACTGCCGGGTGGTCCGGGAACCTTAGACGAGTTATCGGATATCATATCCCTGCAGCGTCTTCACATCAATGAGAATCCATGTATTCTTTATGATATTGATGGCTTCTATCAGCCACTGAAAGCATTTTTCGAAGAAATGCAGAGCTCAGGCTTTGCAGCAAAAGAAGATTTTAACCGTCTGCTGATTTCCAAAGATTTATCGGAGATCGAAGCATTTATCCTGCAGCATTAAATGAAGCAGGAAAATAAAGACGGAGATTACGGATACAAAATACAGACCAAAAAAAAAAACTCATAGTAAATTCCAAAACGGAATCTGCTATGAGTTTTCTTCTTTTCGCAAGCAGCGATATCTTAAAAAAAATATCTTGAAATAGTTTTATCCTAACAACTGATCTACATAATCTTTAATTGCCATATTGTCTTCCGGCATCTGGCAGCCGACGATATACATGCCTTCGTCGTCGGAACTTCGGATAATATGACCTTCCAAAGCAGCTTGATCCGGTAAATCAAAGGAAAGGATATTTAAGAGAATATCAGTCCCTTTGCTATCTGCAAAGAACGGTGCATCGCAAAGGAAAGCAAATCCGTTGGCACTGATATTTTCCATACGTCCCTGGAAGGTTTCTCCGGTGTTCTTAACTGTAATATTACAGAAATTGGAAAGGTCGGCACGAGGATATTTCCGTCTGTTTAAAATATTTGGACTGCCGGTGATTTCTACGACGAAATCAGAGGTTGTTTTATCTACATGGACGGAGACATTATCCCAGCAGTAAAGCACATTCCCAACAGTAATCTGGATGGAACAGGATTTGTTGTTACGAAAAGAAAGCTTTTCTTCCAGAGAAAGTATAATCTGGTTGGAATACTGTTTCAGAACTTCACCATGGAAAACATGGTCAGGGTTTTCCGTCAGGCGGATGGTTGCTTTCATACCAGGGTTGATATCCTCAATACCCATGAAGCCGCCGATTCCAAGCTTGCACATCAATGCCTGGATTTCATTTTCTATGCTGTTAATATTGTTAGCACTTTCATCATATTTACTTACCATACGCTGACTGATATCATCAGAATCATGAATGCAGAGTGTCATGGTATCGACAATTTCAGAAATATACTTCATATTTTCTACTAACTGGCGGTTTGATGTTTCCACTTCTTTGATTGCATTGTCAATGACCTGTATATGCTCACCCATCTGAGATGAGTCAGCGGTAATTTTATTCACATTTTCACCGGTCAGTGTGACTTTCTCAAGAGTAAGCTGAATAAGTTTTAAGGTCTCTTCAATGGATTTTTGTCATCTTGCCGGAGATTTCATCCAAACGCATCAGCGCATCCTGGATCTGTTTGGAAGAAGCCTTGGTTTCAGTGCTCAAGGTACGTATTTCCTCAGCAACAACAGCAAATCCTTTTCCTGCTTCTCCGGCTCTTGCAGCTTCAATGGAAGCATTTAAGGCAAGGAGATTGGTCTGACCGGAGATGTTGTCAATGGTTCCGGTTTCGGATTTTACTTTTTCGAATTCAGAGGTAAATTCTGTCAGAACCTTTTCTACTTCATTGAAAGTCTGGACATGGTTCCTGCAGTTGTAACAAGACTCTCCAAGTCAGCAGAACTGACCTGTGCATGATGAATGGATTCATTGGTAAGAGAAACCATTTCCTGAATCATGGAGCCGACATGTTCTACCTGGGAATTGATGTCAGTTGTCATATCAAGGGAAGAAGTCGTACGGTTCTGTAATTCCTGATTGTTGTTGGTCAGATTGTTCATTCCTTTTAAGACAACGTCAGAAAACCGTGTTTATTTTCATTAGCCAGTTCCCGGACAACGGTGATACCGTCCATAACGTTATTGCTGGCAGTTTTTCACCTTTTCTACGGTATTTACCACACGATGTAAATCATCCTTGATACTGTCTGTCAGTGCACCGTCAGCCTCATTTAAATGGCGAATGGACATGATATAACAGATATAGCACAGAATCAGGCAGGATATCTGCAGCTGATAATTTTTACGTCAGTAGCAGTGGTGCAGCTTAATACCATATAGCGGTAAATAATACTGATCACTACGCTGATAGTATTTTTGCAATACCGCACTGCAGCATGAATTTCCGGTCTTTAAAAATAATTAAAAGACTGGTTACCGGCAGAATGTAGGTAAATGCAATTGGGGATGCTGTGGTACATAAAAGATAAGTATAAAAGATACCGTAACCAAGCACCAGTATATAGCGATAGATGTCAGTAGTTTTGCCTTTGATTTTTAGAAATAATTCTCCAATAAAAAATGGAAAATCCAGCAGAGCAGAACAAAATAGAGATACTGCTTCGATGGATAGAGACCGTTGGACATATCGGCACCATAGTTAGCGGTCAGCAGCAGGGAAAAATATAAGCCAGATTCTGCGGGCTTTGATATTGGCCTTGGCTTTAAAAAACATTTTCATCATAATTCATAGATATTCTTAATCCTTCTCTTTCGTACAATGATATAATAAGCTAAACTAATTCTAAGCCATTTTTTTGTGGTTTTCAAGGTATTTTATGGAAAACATAGCTTGCTTTTTTTGTGGGGAATGTGTATAATGAAAATCGTTGAAAAACGGGGTGCTCGCACAGGCGGGCTGAGAGTAAGCAGAAGCTTTAACCCAGAACCTGATTTGGATAATGCCAACGTAGGGAGATAACGAAACGCAGGTGCGATTACTTAGTGTGCAGGAATCTTTTTTACTAGAGGTCCTGCACTTTTGTTTTTGCGGGTAGTGAGGAGAAATCACATATGAATATTACAAAGAGAACAGCTTCTTCTTTATGCCATTACCGACCGTAGCTGGCTTAAGGGAGAGACCTTATATGAGCAGGTAGAAAAAGCATTGAAGGGCGGAGTTACTTTAGTGCAGCTTCGGGAAAAAGAATTATCTGAGCCGGAATTTGAAGCAGAAGGCAGAAGCCTTTTGGAACTCTGCCACCGTTATAGGGTACCATTGATCAGCAATGATAATGTGGAACTGGCAGAAAGGATAGGGGCCGATGGCGTGCATGTGGGACAGTCCGATATGGAGCTGACCCGTGCAAGAGAAATTCTTGGAACAGATAAAATCATCGGAGTGACTGCGAAAACAATAGAACAGGCACAGGCAGCAGAAAAAAGCCGGTGCAGATTACTTAGGAAGCGGAGCCGTATTTGGCAGCAGCACCAAGACTGATGCAAAGCCGATGGAACTAACCCTGCTGCAGGCAATCTGTCAGAGCGTCACCATCCCCGTAGTCGCAATTGGCGGCATCAACCACGATAACATCCTGAAATTAAATGGATGTGAAATTGCAGGAGCAGCAGTTGTAAGTGGAATCTTCGCATGTGAGGACATCGAAGAGGGAACGAAAAGAACTGTTGCAAAAAAGTAAATATGGTAGTAAAAAATCATGTATAAGATAGGACATAAAAAAGTCTTACTTATATAAAGTGCAGATGATGATAAGATGAGTCTTATTTTGAATGAGGAAACACGCTGTCCTTGGAATACCATTTCTTTGTCTTTCCTGGGACACTTGGATTTCCCCTATTCAACAGGCAACGCCGGCATCATGGATGTGCCGGCGAGGCGGAATGGAGCATGGATGCGACTTTTCGCCGTTTGCCGGAAAAAAGATATACTTACGGGAAATTCTAGTGACCCTGAAAGACAAAAAGAAGGTATGCAAGGGCAGCGGGATTGCTCATTGGAAATATAGTAAGATATATCATCGCCTGCAATGTAATAACAAACCACAGCGGCAGATTGGGGGCACCACCTTAGGTCGCTATACAAAATTAATGCAAAGGGAGACAAATGTATGAACACAGCATTAACAATCGCTGGAAGCGATTCCAGCGGAGGCGCCGGCATCCAGGCAGATATCAAGACCATGACCGCTCACGGGGTATACGCCATGAGCGCGGTCACGGCCCTGACGGCCCAGAATACCACCGGCGTAACAGGGATTATGGAGGTAACTCCGGAATTTTTGGCAGAGGAGCTGGATCGTATTTTTACGGATATATATCCGGATGCAGTGAAGACCGGAATGGTCTCTTCCAGTGCTCTGATAGAGACAATTGCGGACAAACTGACAGCGTACCACGCAAAAAATATAGTCGTGGATCCTGTTATGGTAGCGACCAGCGGAGCAAAGCTCATCAGCGATGACGCTATCGGTACATTGAAAACTAAATTATTGCCTCTGGCAACTGTTATAACCCCAAATATCCCGGAAGCGGAAGTGCTTTCCGGTATGGAGATAAAGACAGAAGCAGATATGGAAAAAGCAGCAGAAATCATTTGTGAAACCTTCGGTTGTGCCGTGTTATTAAAAGGCGGACATCAGCTAAATGATGCCAATGATTTGCTCTGGCAGAAGGACAAAAAGAGCCGGTATGGTTCCACGGAAAGAGAATTGACAATCCAAACACCCACGGAACTGGTTGTACCTTATCATCTGCCATAGCATCTAATCTTGCCAAGGGACGCAGCCTGGAAACATCCGTGCAGTACGCAAAGAATTACATATCCGGCGCACTGGCAGCCATGTTGGATATTGGAAAGGGAAGCGGCCCGATGAATCACGCATTTGCAATAGAAGGAGAATATACCAATGAATGAGAAGAAGACATCTGTATTCAGTAATGGATTAATCTGGTTTGGAGCCGGTGTATCCATTGCTGAAATTTTAACCGGAACTTATTTTGCACCGCTTGGATTTGGAAAAGCCATGGCAGCTATCTTATTAGGACACTTAATCGGTGGACTGATGATGTTTGCAGCAGGGATGATTGGTGCAAGAGAACGAAGAAGTGCTATGGAAACCGTAAAAATGAGCTTTGGAGAGAAGGGAAGCCTTCTTTTTGCAGCGTTGAATGTATTGCAGCTGGTAGGATGGACAGCCATAATGATTTATGATGGCGCACTGGCAGCCAATGGTGTCATTCCGGTAGCAAACTGGTTCTGGGCAGCTATTATCGGAGTCCTCATTATCCTTTGGATTCTGATTGGACTTACCAATCTTGGAAAGCTCAATACCATTGCAATGACCGCATTATTTATCCTGTCACTGGTATTGTTTAAAGTGATTTTTTATTGGAAATGGAGCCATTCCGGCAATCGTGGATGATGGAAGCCTTACCTTTGGTGCAGCCGTAGAGCTTGCGGTAGCAATGCCACTTTCCTGGTTGCCATTAATCAGTGATTATACAAGAGAAGCAGAAAAACCATTTGCAGCAACCGCAGTCAGCGTTGTTGTATACAGTCTGGTCAGTATTTTCATGTATGTCATTGGTATGGGTGCAGCACTTATTACCGGTGAATATGATATTGCACAGATTATGTTAAAGACCGGATTTGGTATCGTAGGACTTGTGATTATCATTTTTCTCAACAGTAACAACGACTTTCCTGGATGCTTATTCTGCAGGTGTTTCCAGTGTATCCATTTCTGAGAAAATCAATGAGAAATGGGCAGCAATTATTGTAACGGTAATCGGAACTGTTGCAGCAATTGTATATCCAATGGATAACATTACAAATTTCTTATATCTTATCGGTTCTGTCTTTGCTCCGATGATTGCCGTACAGATTGCAGATTACTTTATTTTAAAGAAAGCCAATGCAAAAAGACATGGCATTTCAGTGGCGTAATCTTGAAGTTCCGGCTGGACGGATTGAAGCTTACCGTGCCAGGACATTTTCATTGATACCTCGCTGGAAAGACATTCTCCGGTTGTCAGTGCTCCAGACCGGAGATGGGCTCAGCTGCATCT
>VOFJ01000809.1_pt1:2500-23711 | contig 23711 bp, 27 predicted proteins | sample 5384081 | NCBI WGS metagenome assembly VOFJ01 (sample SAMN12384729, study PRJNA508395) | human gut metagenome | isolation source: healthy gut I | host: Homo sapiens | reverse complement strand
CAGTGTACTTCGTTCAGTTACGTATTGCTAGATCGAGTGCAAGGAGCTGAACGACTACTACGGATGCTTCGTTGTTGAACCCGCTTGAGCGCGGCTTCACAACTCGGCAACTGCCTGCGCAGAGTTCTTTTGAGCTCAATGCCGGGCGCGGCTGCTTCTTCCGTCAAGATTGACGGTGTGCTTCACGAGTTTTCAACCATTCCCGGCGTTAAGGAAGACGTTACGGAAATCATCCTTAACATTAAGGAACTTCGTGTGAGATTGCTCGGCGAAAGCAGCAGCGTGCATGTAGTCATCGATGCCAAGGGCGAAGGCAAAGTTTTTGCAGGAGATATTATCCACGATGCCGATGTTGAAATCATCAATCCCGATTTGCACATCGCAACGCTTTCCGAGGGTGCAAACCTCTATATGGACATTGTTCTTGAAAAAAGGCAAAGGCTATGTTTCTGCCGAAAAGAACAAAAAACCGAACATGCCCATCGGCGTGATCGCGATTGACTCATATTCACCCCCATCACCAAAGTCAACTTCCGCGTTGAAGATACTCGTGTCGGTCAGGTTACCGACTACGACAAGCTCACGCTTCAGGTCTGGACAGACGGAAGCATCCGCCCCGAAGAGGCAGTCGGCATTTCTTCGCTGGGATCATAGCCTGACCACCTTTCACTGTTCACGAACCTTACCGAAGGTGTGCAGAACATTGAAATTGTCGGCGATGAAGAGCCTGACGGCAAGGAAAAAGATATACGATATGGCGATCGAAGAACTCGATCTCTCGGTTCGTTCGTATAACTGCCTCAAACGTGCCGGCATCAACACCGTTGCGGGAGCTCGTTGAACGCGACGAGGAGGAAATGATGAAGGTGCGCAACCTCGGCAGAAAATCTCTCGAGGAAGTGCAGCTCAAACTTGCTGCGCTGGGTCTCTCTGCGCGAAAGCGAAGAATAATCGCAAGCTGATATGATCAACGATAGCATCAGCGATTTTAATAGGAGGAAATAATATGCCTAACCGTAAGCTTAATAAAGCCACCGACCAGCGTGACGCAATGCTTCGCAACATGGTAACTGCATTCCTTTGAACGGCAAGCTCGTGACCACCGAATCGCGCGCAAAGGAAGTTCGTCCCATTGCGGAGAATCTCATCACCCTGGCAGTGTCCGAATATAAAAATACCGAAAACCGTCACCAAGACGAAGATTGAAACCTAATAACGACAAAGAACAAACCACTGAAACCGAAGTCGAGAAGGTTATCGATAAGCCTTCAAAGCTCCACGCCCGCAGGCAGATCATGGCTTACCTTTATGACATTCCCTCACCAGGAGTCCAAGGAAAGTGCAAAGGATTTTCGCAAACGCGTTCGTGAAACTCCTCATCCCGTTGTTGAGAAGCTCTTCCGTGAGCTCGCTCCCCAAAATATGACGGTGTAAATGGCGGCTATGTTCGCATTTAAAGCTCGGACCCCTCGCGGCGACGGTGCGGAAGTTTGCAATGCCGAGCTCAAATAATCGTTTGGTTACATCTGTTCAATTGAATATTTGCGGGGAATGTGATTGTTCGTTTTCCGTGAATTCGGCGGGATGCCAGGCTTTTGTCCGGCATCCTCTTTTCGTTTATGTATGCAATTCAATGCATATGCAGTCGGCGTCCCGATTTTTTAAATAAACAAATTTTTTTTTGAAAACCGTGTCAAAAACCGCTGCTTTTGCTTTACATACACGATTCAATCTGTTAAAATAAAAGGTGCGACATAAATAACTTACTGCACATGCAAGAGCAGGTGTGCGTTTTGCAGCATACGGCTGCATACGGCGGAGTATAAAGAGCCACAGCACAGAAAGGAAAGAGCAAGTGGATACCGAATTCGCAGTCCGCATGGTTGACATAACCAAGCATTTCGGCACAATAACTGCAAACAAAAAACGTTTCTTTGGACATTCGCAAGGGAGATCCCTATCCCTTTTTGGGTGAAAACAGGAAGCGGCAAAACGACTCTGATGAATATGCTTTTCGGCATTTATTACGGACGGCGGCGGTATCTATGTGAACGGAACGCGTGTTGATATTCGCTCTCCAAAGGATGCGTTTTAAGCTTCATATCGGCATGATTCATCAGCATTTTAAAGCTTGTTGACGTTTTACGGCAACGGAAAACGTTAAACTGGGCCTAAAAGACGGTATATCCGCTGTGCTAGCAAAAAGCATTGTTGGAAATCTGCAAAAAATACTCATTTGCAGTCGATCCGGACAAAAGGTCTATGAAATGTCCGTTTCGGAAAAACAAACACGAAATCGTTAAGGTGCTTTATCGCGGAGCGGATATTCTTATTCTTGACGAACCGACTGCCGTTCTGACGCCGCAGGAAACCGAGGCGTTGTTTAAAGTTATGCGTGCAATGAAGGCGGACGGAAAAAGCATTGTTATCATCACGCACAAATTACACGAAGTCTTGGAAATTTCGGATAGGTTGCCGTTTTGCGCAAGGGCGAATACATCGGCGAGGTTGAAACTTCAAAAACCGATGCTCAAAACCTTTTCGGATATGATGGTCGGTCATGCCGTAACATTGAATATCGATCGTCCTGAAGTCGGCTATTCTGTCCCGCGTCTTTTTTTAAAGAATCTGACCGTTAAGGATAATCTCGGAGTCACGAGACTCGACAATGTAAGCTTTACGGCCAACAGCGGCGAAATGCTCTTGGTGTTGCGGGCATCAGCGGAAGCGGGCAAAAGAGAACTGCTTGAAGCAATTGCGGGACTTTGCAGGACTGAACCCGGTTCTTCCGTTATGTATGTTAATCCGCGCAGCGATGAAGAGGAGGAACTCTGCGGTCTGTCGCCGGAACTTATTCGCGACCTCGGGGTGAGCCTTGCATTCGTGCCGGAGGACAGGCTCGGAATGGGTCTTGTCGGCAGCATGAATATACCCGATAACATGATGCTGCGCAAGTTATAAGGACGGAAAAAAGTTGCTTTGCGGACCAGAAAAAACCGCGTGAGCTTGCGCAGAAGGTCGTTGACGAACTTGCGTTCTGACTCCGGATCTTCGATACACCGATAAGAAAGCTTTCCGGCGGCAACGTGCAAAAATTCTTGTCCGGGCGCGAACTTTCGTTTAACCCGTCGCTCCTTATGGCGGCTTATGTTGTTCGCGGACTGGATATTAACGTCCTATGCAATCTACGGGCTGCTGAACGATCTTAAGAAAAAGGGCGGCGCAGTCATTTTTTTGTCGGTGAAGACCTCGACGTTTTGCTTGAGCTTTGCGACAGGATACTTGTTGCTTTTGCGGCGGCAGGGTCAGCGGAATTGTTGATGCAAGAAAGACTCAAAGAACAAGTCGGACTTTTGATGACAAACCTTGGCTCGCCGACAGCTCAGCCGAGTGATTCGGGCAAAAAAGATAACGAAAGGCAGGAAAACAGAATGCTCCGTATTCAAAGAGAACCGCGCTGCCGGTTTGGAAGGTTAACTTATTCGTGCGATTGCAATAATTATCGCGCTCGTTCTTAACGGCGTGCTTATTTACAGGCTTACAAAAATAGAACCCTGTGAAGGTGTATGCCACAATGTTCAACGGTGTTTTCGGCACTGAAAGAAGAATCTGGAACACGATTCGCGATATTTCAATGCTGCTGTGCATCAGGATCGGACTTGCCCCCATTTAAAATGAAATTCTGGAATAATATCGGCGCAGAGGGTCAGATGCTTGCTCGGCGGCATTGCAGCTGCGGCGATGCATGATGTATTTTGACAGTCTGCCGAACGCGGACTGCTAGCTTTTGTGATGTTCCTTGCGGCGGCAGCGGCGGGCGGATTCTGGGCGTTCATTCCGGGAATTTTCAAAAGCAAAGCTGAACACAAACGAAACTCTGTTCACACCGATGATGAACTATATTGCAATTCAGCTTACGTCATTCTTCGTTACTTTTTGGGAGAACTCCTATATAGGTTAACATCGTCGGAACGATCAACCTTGAATCACACAAGGGATGGTTCCCCTGAACGTTTTCGGGCAGATGTAAGGACTTAATGTCATTATCGTTGCGGTTCTTGCCGTAGCAATGTACTTCTATCTTAAAAGCACAAAGCACGGGTTTGAAATTGCTGTTGGCCGGCGGAAGCCTTGCGACACGGCGCGGTATGCTGCAATCAATGTTCCTGCCGTCACCGTCCGCACGGTCACCTCCGGCGCAGTATGCGGCATTGCCGTTTTCTTGCGGTTGCGGGACAGGGACACACGATTTCAACGAACACGGCGGGCGGACGCGGCTATGTGGCAATTATCGTTGCATGGCTTGCAAGTTTAACACGCTTGTGATGATTCTTGTTTTCCTTCCTTATCGTTTTCCTCGAAATGGGCACTTTGCGAAATAAGCGTCAAAAGTTCAACTTATCAGCGATAATCTTTCGCAGGTCAGCACGAAAGATCATCCACATCTTTTCTTCATCCTCGGGTGAATTTTCATCAATTACAAAGGTTGCTTTGCGTGAGAAGGACGGCGCAAAGCAGTCGGCGGAATGAGCCGCGCAGCAGACACGGCAATAAAAACTGAAAGGGCAAAACAAAATGAAACAATTGATTATGCTAATCCAGGCGGCCGTATCGTTCGGCACTGGTCATAATGTTCGGCTCCGCAGGCGATTCTGACGGAAAAATCCGGCAACCTTAATCTTGGTGTTCCGGGCATGATGTATCTCGGCGGCATTGCAAGCCTTGCGGGTTCGTTCTTCTATGAACGTGCCTGTGATGCAGCAGGCAAAGTTCCGAGTTCGTTCATGCTGATTCTGATCGCGCTTGTGTGCCTTTGCAGCGGCAGCAGCGGGCGGATTCATTTTCAGCTTTCTCAATAACAACGCTGCGCACGAATCAAAAACGTCACGGGTTTGACGCTTTCGATTTCGGAGCGGGCATTGCAAATTTCTTCGGAGGTTCCCTCAACAAGCTTGCAGGCGGTGTCGGTCAGATAAGCGTTGAAAGAACCAGCAGACTCTTCCGCGCAGAGGTTTTCGGTTGGCTGCCGCTTCCCGAAACTTTGAAAGCAGATGTTCTTTGATTACGGTTTTATGGTTTACGCCGCAATCATAATTGCAATACTTGTTCAAATATTCCTCAAACGCACCAATCGCGGACTCAATCTCAGGTCCGTTGGTGAAAGCCCTGCAACAGCGGATGCTGCCGGCATAAATGTCACCCGTTACAAGTATCTTGCAACCTGTATCGGCGGCGGAATAACCGGGCTCGGCGGCGTTTACTTATGTTATGGACTACATCAAGGGAACATGGGCAAACGACGGAACGATTGAAAACCTTGGCTGGCTTGCGGTTGCGCTCGTTATTTTTGCAACATGGAAACCCACCCGTGCAATATGGGGCTCCTACCTTTTTCGGAATCTTTTCTGGGCATACCTTCCTTCTGATCGCTTCCGGATTGACAAGGCGGTCACAGGAGTTGTTCAGGATGCTGCCCTATATCGTTACAATAATCGTACTCATTATTGTTTCGCTGCGCAGGAAAAAGGGAGGACCAGCCCCCGGCAGCCCTCGGCCTGTCTTATTTCCGTGAGGAACGTTGAAAAATACACTCAATTACAAAAATTAAAAAAGTATAAGTTCGGGTGTTTTCGGAACGAATGACTTTGAGCGAAAATTCCCGAATTTCTGAGGCAGAGCGTCACTCGGTTCGATTTCGGATTTTACTGAAAGTATTCACATTTTGTACATAAATCGAGCGGAATTATTGTTGATTTTTGGCGCATAGGTTTGGCATAATAAGGTAAAAGATCGGCGGTTTTGACGTCCGAATGACGGTGAGCGGGTCTTCTGCCGTGCAGCTGCGGCGAAAAATTTAAAAACAAAAAGAAAAACAAGATGGAACGGAGAAAAACAATAGGATTCAAAATGACAGCGTATACAGAACGAGACGGATACTCTGCCTTGTTATTTTTTGTTCTGCTGCTTTCAATTATTGTTGTGTGCATATCGATCGCCTGCCGCGGAACATGTGCAAACCACGGCGATTCGCACGGCCCGGCGAGCGCAAAAGCCGTCCCGCACCGCAGCCTGCGGTCACGGATACGCCCGCATTGCAAACGGAACCTGCTCAGACGGATAATCCTCCGGCAACTCAAACGGCAGAAACCCCGGCTCCTTCCGACGGAATCCCGCTCGTCGTTACGGAAGGCGACATGAATGCCGTCATGGCAAGACTGGAGCAGCTTAAAACACTTCCTTCGGACAAAACGATCATCCTGCTTGACGTTGGACACGGCGGATTTGACCCCGGTTCGATCGGACTTGATACGGGAGTTCATGAAGATGAACTGAACCTTCAGGTTGCACGGTTCGTTGCACAAAAATTAGGCGAAAAGGGTTACTATGTCTTTATGACGCGCATGGGCTCATATGCCGTTGCGGAGACCAAAAACGAGGATATGCGCCTGCGCAAAGAGTTCATGAAACTCGATATTTTCGATGCTGCAATCAGTATTCACATGAATTCGTACCCGGACGATCGCAGTGTTGACGGCACACGGCTCTTCTACTACAAAGAGGGCACCAAAGGGCAGACGCTTGCAAATAATTATCCTTGACGAAATCTGCAAAGCAACGGGGCAGCAATCGCGGGACAAACAGCGGAGATCTGATGGTTGTACGCGAGCCTGTCGCGCCGAGCGCACCTCGTTGAATGCGGATTCATTTCCAATGCAAATGAGGAGCGTTTGCTCGCAAATTCAAATTATCAGGAAAAGCTTGCTCAGGCGGTCGCAGACGGTGTTGAAAAGTTCTTTAACTCCGACACTTGAGGCCGGTAATGCAGATATTACTGAAATGATGAAGAATCACGAAAAATCCGCGCAGAAAAAACTGTGCGGATTTTTTGATTAAGTCACGTTTATAACACTTTATTCCACAAATTCCCCATACCGCCATTTTTTGCCAAATTTGCAAATGGCGAAAACAAACACAATCAAAAAAGCAATTGCTAAGCCGAGTCGAAAACGGAAACTAACAGAGTAAAAACAAAATTAATATTGCAATACGAGAATAAACAGTAAAATCGAAACGGAAAACCCTGTCGTTTTATCCCGCTGCAACCGGATTGAAAATGCGGTAAAATCAACAAATTTTGCGATTCGGGTTGCATTTTTGAGATATGTGTTATAATGTATACGATGCGTTGAGTAAGGGGTGCGTCAGGGGCAACGGAGCAGGCATCAAAAGCACAAACGGCTGAAACGGCTGAGCCGCCGCCGAAAACGAAGTCCCCGCTTTTGTGCGCGACGGGCGGGGAGCCGCAGGCATCGGGCGCACGGTGCAAACGGCAAACCAAGTGCATTTGTTAGAAAGACAGATGGGAAGGAGGCAGTATGGAAAAAGCTGTTATCGGAAGCAGCAATTCGTGCAAAAACGTATTTTTCTTGCAATCGCATCATTCTTCAGCACATTGTGGGCAAAGGTTCTTTTCAACATTCCGAAAGAGCAAAAACGCTGAAGCAAAAAACAACGTATTCACTCAACAACAAAGCTCCGCGGGAGGAGCGGGGCAAACATGTTTCCGCCGCAGGAGGCAAGGTGCTTTCATTCTTTAAGAGACTGCCTGCTCTTGCAGTGAAATACAGGCTTGCAGTATCAAGTATCATGGTCGTCATAATCGGTGCAATCGTTATCGGCGTTGCGCTGGGCGGCAAATCTTCAAAAACTTTCTTCAAGGGCGATCAGCAGGCTCTGCACTCGGTGACAACCCGGCGGCGGTCACCCAATCCCCTCAGAACACCGAACCGGATCCACCGATGACCCCGGTGCAGCGACGGAGCAGCCCGGCGATACCGACCCCTGCCGAAACCACGACACCTCAGGCAACGCATAACATCTATATCACCCCCGTGCCGATCATTTCAATGCGTCCCGTTGACGAAACAAAGGACGTTGCGAAAGCAGGGAGAACACAACGATGTGATTCCCGTGTTCAGGAGAGGCTCATGATCCTTTTTGGTACATGGTCAGATGAACCCACGGATTATTTCGGAAATATAACAAAAATGCATTGCGCGTATTCCAGCGCAGGAACGAACTTGAGGTCACGGGCAGACTTGATCCCGCAACATACGAACTGCTTATGTCGAATGATGCAAAGGCATACCTCTGCATGATCGGCGATTCGGGTCAGGATGTTGTTGCTGTCAAACAAAGGCTTTTTACGAACTCGGCTATGTCGATACGGAGGACGGCGGGTTTGATGAAGCGATGGAAGCCGGCGTAAAGGAATTCCAGGCAGCAAACAATCTTTCCGTTGACGGAAAAGTCGGAAGAAACACAAAAGAAGCTCTTTATAACCCGGAATGTGTGCCGAAAGCGTTTAACATCGGCGATTCGGGCGACAACATCCTGCTCTATCAGAACAGGCTTCAAAAAACTCGGTTATCTCACAACGGAGCCCGACGGCATCTACGGAACCGATACTCAGATGGCGGTTCGCAGGTTCCAAACAGAATTCGCTTATTGCGGACGGCTATCTCGGACCTATCACGAGGGATACGCTGATGAGCGATGACGCAGTCGGCAATGCGCTCAGCTACTCCATGCACGGGGCGGATGTTAAAAATGTTCAGCAGAGACTGTATGAGCTTAACTATCTCCGCGCAAAAGAATATCAACAGCTACTACACAAGCCTCACCGAAAAGCCGTGAAGCTTTTCCAAAAAAATAATGGACTTACCGTTGACGGCAAAGTCGGAAGGCATACCATGAATGTTCTGTTTTCCGATGATGCGGTGCGCGCCTCCTCCCCGGTAACAGATGGCGGAACCGGCGGCGGCGGTGGCGGCGGCGGAAGCAATCCTACGCCCAAGCCTTCCGATCCCGATCGGATCCCGATCCCGGTGAAGGCGCAAGTGAGCGTATCGACAGGTTTATCCGCATTGCGCGGAGCAAACTCGGTTGTCGCTACGTTGGCGGCGGAAAAAGGACCGAACGTGTTTGACTGCTCCGGTTTTGTATACTGGTGCATCAACAAGGCAGGCATTTCGCAGGGCTACATGACGAGTTACATGTGGCGCAGCTGCACCCGCTATCAGCGCAACAACAATATCAACAACGTCAAACGCGGAGATGTAATCGTTTATTACGGTCACGTTGCAATATGCAGCGGCAAGTGGACAATGACGATGCATCGCAGTCCAACGGCGGGCAGGATCGTTGAACGCTCGTTCAATTCCAACTATTGGCACCGCAACTTCATCTGCTCATTCCGCATATTCAGATAATATTCGGAAAAAGCAGTCGAACAGAAAATTTAACTTCATAAGGCGGAGCGGTGAATGCATTGCTCCGCCGATTTCTTTTGCGGCAAAAAAAAACACTTGCAATTATCCTTCGAATGCTGCATAATGAAAAGTGCAAAGAAACAACACAAAAAGGCATGAAGCAGGACGGTGCATAAAGGCAACGACATATAAGTGCCGACGGCATATGCCGATGCAAAAAGAACGGACAGCGAATGACTATGAAAAAAGAAAGCAGACGCAATATTTCAAAAAAACGGTTTATTTCAGCATTGTTTTTTCACAGCGGCGGGTTTTGCTTTGCTTGCTGTGCTTTTTCGATGACGGCAAACAAAACTCAACCATGAGCAGGCTTCGGGCGGAAAGGGAGGAACAGCAGCGCAAACTTCAGGAAGCCGAAATTCAGCAGGAGGGGCTTGAAGAGCTGAATGCATACATTTCGAGCAGTGAATTCTGATAAGATACATGCGCGAAACGCAAAGGATATATGCTGGACGGAGATATAAGGTTTGATGTTGATGATCCGAATGCAATTATCACAACATCGGTGCCGATTTCAAGCGCACCGGTCTCTGCCGACGCTCACGACACGCCGGAACCTGCGGAGCCGACAGCAGAACCCCGAAGAGGCGCAATCTGCGAATACAACCTGCAAGGGAGTAAAAATGACGGATACTTACATAAAAAAAAAGACATTGTCGGCGGAGCAGATCCCGCTGCGGTTATTGATATAGGTTCAAACTCAATCAGATATGCGGCGGGCAGGAACGGAAAAACACGTAATAACAACGCGTCTCGGCTCAGGCCTTTGCACAAACCGGGCGGCTTGATGAGGAACGAATGGAAAAGAGCATTTCCGTAATTTCAGCTTTGGCATCGAATGCCCGTCATTCGGGATATATTCCTTTCGCCTATGCGACAAGTGCGTCCGCGATGCATCGAACAAAGCTGAATTTGTAAACAGATTAAAGCAAAAATGCGGTATCACGGTCGATGTTTTGAGCGGAGAGAGAGGCGCAGTATGCGTTTGAAGCGGCATGTAATTCTTCCGACGGGTGCAGCGCACTCATTGATATCGGCGGCGCGTCAATGCAGATTGCGGAGGCAAAAAGCAAGTGAGTTATCCGATAGGCTGCGTTCGCGGAAAAGATATTGCGCTGCAAAACAGCGGCAAAACGGACTGCGATGATGATTTTGAGACGCAGCGTACCGCAATAAACAAATATATGAATGAAATTATCGGCACGCCGAACCGACGACTCGGAAAAATGTGCGGGAATCGGCGGAACAATAACCACTCTTTTGCTGCTCTTTCGCTCGGTATGCGTGAATATGACCGCGATGAAATCGAAAAAGGCTGTTCTTAACAAGTCAGAGGTTGAACAGCTGATTGTAGGATTGAGCTCAATGGGTGCGGAAAGAAAAACTAAACCCGCTGCTCAGAGAGAGCATGACGTCATAATGTATGGGGCGGCTGTTCTGGCACATGCAATGGAGCGTTCGGGATTGAAGAGGTTCATGCCCGTGATCGTGACGGTTTGGACGGATACATGCAGTATGTGACGGAGCATTTGCTCTTGAGAAACTGCCGGAGGTTCTGCCGAAAAAATAAGCGAAACAGAAAAGAAAAAGCATTGCTTGAGGAGGATTGAATAATGAGGCTGATTATAGCGTCAAAACAATAAAAAATAAGATTCGTGAGATTAAAGAGATACTCGGCGACAAATTTGAAGAAATTGTTTCAATGAGGGAAGCGGGCATTGAACTTCGATGTTGAAGAGGATGCGGGTGATTCGTTCATCGGCAATGCACGCAAAAAGCGGAGGAAACAGCGAAACTTTGCCCGCAGGATGCCGTGCTTGCGGATGATCTGGCCTTTGTGTCGATGCTCTGAACGGCGCACCGGGAGTGTATTCGGCAAGATTCGCGCGGGGAGGGGCATGATGACGCCGCAAACAGGGCAAAGCTTTTTGCCGAACTTCGTGATGTTCCCCGCCGAAAGAAGAACTGCGCATTTTGCATGTGCAATGGTGCTTTGTGCGTCCGGAGAGCCCACCCAATATTGAGGTTGTCGGAAGGGTTGACGGCCGCATTCTGTTCGAAGAGCGCGGTGAAAACGGTTTCGGATAATAATATGTTTTTGTATGAACCGTTCGGCCTGAGTTTTGCGGAAATCGATGCCGAACGCAAGAACGGCGTCAGCCACAGGCGCAGAGCGTTGAACTGGTGCTCGATGCGCTGAAAAAAACAGTAATTGTTTCAACAGAAGATACAGGGTAAAAAACAAAGCAAAAAACAAATGCCTCCGCGGAATGCGGCGGACTCGGGGAGAGCGTACGAAAGATGAGAGTTGCAGTTGTCAGCGATACATTAACGGCTGCCTGTCCATGCTTGACAGGTGCATTAAACCCCGCAGGTCAGGTTGATGTAAAAAAGTCATTTGGGGGATTTGACTTCGGATGCCGAAGCGCTCATGAGCAGAACGAATGCGAAGGGTTTATGCGGTGCGCGGGAATTGCGATTATTTCGGAGGCTCGGCGCAAAGATACGAGAGCGAAGCCGTTGTTGAGCTTGGCGGAGCAAGAATCCTGATGATGCGGCCACACGCACGGAGTCAGCCCGTATTCGTATGACAAAGCTGCATACAGGGCGGAGGAACTGCATTGCTCCGTGCTGCTGTTCGACACACGCATATTTCAATCGTGAACAATGACGGAGAGTGCTTGCGGTGAATCCGGGCAGCCCGTCCTGTCCGCGCGGAGGCAGAAGTCCCTCGTTTGCTCTGCTCGAAATTGAGAACGGCGATGTGCGGGCGGAAATTATAACAATGTGAAAATTTACGCCGAATTTATTTCGAGAAAACGAAAAGGAAAAACATACCAAAACACTCGGAATTTAATGAAAAGCGATATTTTAAACTACAAACAGGACGAAAAATAAATATATTGTTGAACTCCGCAGAACGGCAAATGCCGATTTGCGGTTTTTTTTGTCTGAATTTCGGGCATTTGAAGCCCGTTTTTTGCCGCAGCAAGCAAATTTTCGGGAAAAAACACGCACGCGAACAAGCTCGAATTATAAAAGTATAATATCGATATTTCTTTCGCCTGCTTGCAAAAAAGCATGGTTGCGTGTTATAATCACAATTGGCATAGGCGAATGCAAAAATGAAAGTATTTGCCGTTCGTGCCGATTTATATCGAAGTCATACAATGAATGAGTATATAGATTCGGAAAGGAGCAATCAATCACAGTCAATGTATAAGATTACGCTGAGAAAAAAGAACTCAATCCGACCGTCACCATGATGGAAATCGAAGCTCCCTCGTGGCGAAAAAAAGGCAGAACCCGGTCAGTTCATCATTCTGCGCGTCAACGAAGACGGCGAGAGAATCCCCCTGACCATTGCGGGTTATGACAGAGAAAAGGGTCACAGTAAGAATCATTTTCCAGATTGTCGGTGCAACAACAACTCTGCTCAATGCAAAAAAAAGAAGGCGAATACATTCAGGATTTCGTCGGTCCCCGGCGTTGCAACCCATATCGAAGGGCTGAAGCGCGTTTGCATCGTCGGCGGCGGCGTGGGGCTGCGCAATCGCTCTGCCCATTGCACAGAAGCTGCACGAAATGGGCTGCGAGGTAACAAGCGTTATCGGTTTCCGCAGCAAGGATCGCTGATTCTTGAAGATGAGTTCAAAGCTGCTTCCGACAGGCTCTTTGTTATGACAGACGACGGTTCTTACGGCAGGCACGGCAATGTTTGCGTACCTCTCAACGAAATGTTCGCAAACGGCGAAAAAATTCGATGAAGTTATCACCATCGGTCCGTTGATCATGATGAAATTCGTTGTTGCAGCCGTCAAGCCCACGGGCATTCCCTGCACGGTTTCAATGAACCCGATAACGATCGACGGAACTGGCATGTGCGGCGGCTGCCGCCTCACCCTGCACAGGGACGGCGAGCGCATTACAAAGTTTGCCTGTGTTGACGGCCCCGACTTCAACGGCTATGAAGTTGATTTTGACGAAGCAATGAGCAGAGGTGCGATGTATCGCGATTTCGAACGCCATGCGCTCGAAGAAACCTGCAATCTTCTCAACAAGGAGGTAAAATAATATGCCTAACATGAGCCCCAAAAAGAACGAAATGCCCACCCAGGCACCCGAAGTACGCGCACAAACTTTAACGAGGTTGCAACCGGCTATTCACGAAGAGAGACCGCGCTTGACGAGGCGCTCCGCTGTCTCAACTGCCCGAAGATGCCCTGCGTCAGCGGCTGCCCGGTCAACATCCATATCCCCGAGTTTATCGCAAAGATTCGCGAGAACGATTTCGAGGGCGCATATCAGGTCATTCAGCAGACCTCCTCTTTGCCCGCAGTCTGCGGCAGGGTATGTCCTCAGGAACTCCAGTGCGAAAGCAAGTGCGTTCGCGGCATCAAAGGCGAACCCGTCGGCATCGGCAGACTTGAACGCTTTGTTGCCGATTGGCATAACGCTCATTCCACCGAAGCTCCCAAAGCTGCGCCTTCCAACGGCCACCGCGTTGCAGTTGTAGGTTCCGGCCCCCTCCGGCCTTACCTGCGCGGGCGACCTTGCCAAGAAGGGCTATAAAGTCACCGTTTACGAAGCTTTGCACACCGCAGGCGGTGTTCTTGTTTACGGTATTCCCTGAATTCCGTCTGCCCAAGGCAATTGTTCAGAAGGAAGTTGACAACCTGACCGCCATGGGCGTTGATATGAAACCAACACCGTTATCGGCAGAGACTCTCACCATTGACGAGCTGTTCGAACAGGGCTTTGAAGCTGTTTTCGTCGGTTCCGGTGCAGGCCTTCCCAACTTCATGAACATCCCCGGTGAGGCATACAAAGGCGTTTACTCCGCAAACGAATTCCCTGACCCGCACAACCTCATGAAGGCATACAAGGCTCGATCCTGTGACCCCATCATGAAGGGGCGGAAACGTTGCGGTCGTCGGCGGCGGCAACGTTGCAATGGATGCTGCAAGGACTGCGCTGCGCCTCGGTGCGGACAAGGTCTATATCGTTTATCGCCGCTCCCTTGAGGAACTTCCCGCTCGCCGTGAGGAAGTTGAACACGCAATGGAAGAGGGCATTGAATTCAAACTGCTCAACAATCCCGTTGAGATTCTCGGTTACAACAACCCCCGATGACAAGCGCGATCCCAAGAACGGTTTCATCACCGGCATGAAGTGCATCCGCATGGAACTCGGCGAACCCGATGAAAAGGGCCGCCGCCGTCCCGTTCCCGTGCCCGGCAGCGAGTTTGTGCTTGATGTCAACACCGTTATCATCGCAATCGGCACCAGCCCCAACCCCTCATCAAGTCCACCACCAAGGGGCTTGAGGTAAACAAAAAGGGCGGAATTGTTGTTGAAGAAGGAACAGGTCTCACAAGCCGCGAAGGCGTTTACGCCGGCGGTGATGCCGTTACCGGTGCCGCAACCGTTATTTCCGCAATGGGTGCGGGCAAGGCGGCTGCAAAGGCGATCGACGAGTATCTCAGCAATAAATAATCGATTTAAAACTGCAATTTCGGCATAAAACCGAAATTCGGCAATGAAAAGATACTTGGCACAGTATCAATTTGATACCGTATCAAATACGCTCCGCTGCCCGAAACACGGCGGCGGAGCGCGGAAAAACAAAAACCGAACAAAACAATTTGCAGATTAAATCTCTGCCGACCGAAAAGCTTTGCGCGCGCATCATGCGTGCGGCATCGGTTCGGCTCGGGAGACCTGCAGGGACTTTTCCGGGCTTTTGTTTTTCGAAGGGATTTAAAAACAAATTTGTTTCAAAACAAAATCGGCAGTTTCCGGAGTTCGGAGAACACTAAGCCGCTGATGCGGCTCCCTGATTTGTTTCAAAACAAAATCGGCAGTTTCCGAAATTACGAGGAAACAGCGGTTTCAAAATATCTATTTTAATAAGGAGACGGAAAATGAACAAAGAGTTCGATTACAACGTGCTCGATGAAATTCTGAAAGAACACAATTACGATGAATCCCACACCGTTACCATTCTTCAGGAAGTTCAGGCACACTACAGCTACCTGCCCAAGGAAGCTTTCCCCTTATCTTGCGGAAAGCTCAGGCGTACCCGAGGCAAAGATTTACGGCGTTGCAACATTCTATGAGAATTTCTCCCTTGAACCCAAGGGCACGAATATCATTCGCTGCTGCGACGGCACGGCTTGCCACGTTCGCCATTCCACCGAAGTTCTTGACTATCTGCGCAAAGGAACTCGGCCTTTCCGCAACGAAGAGAACAACGGATGACCTTAAATTCACCGTTGAAACAGTTTCATGTCTCGGCGCATGCGGTCTTGCACCGGTCATCACCGTAAACGGCAAAAGTCTATTCCCAGATGACAAAGGAAAAAGGCAGCCGAAGTCCTTAAGAACTCAGGGGAGAATTAACATGCTTAAAAACAGGCAGGATCTTATCGCGCTTCGCGAGGGCTGCATGGCTGCGGCTCAGCTCCAGAAAAGAAGGATTCTTGTTTGCGCCGGCACGGCTGCGTATCCAGCGGCTCACTGAAGATCTTTGACAGGCTCAAAAGAACTCATCGAAGCTAACGGCATCAGCTGCCCCGTCGAACTCAAGGTTGAACCCCATGAACCCGGCATCCATGGCGGCGAGTGCGCATGTCACGCTCAGGCAGAAAATGCCGATAACAGCATCGCAATGAAAAAGAGCGGCTGCCACGGCTTCTGCGAAATGGGTCCCCTTGTTCGCATCGAACCCGAGGGATACCTCTACACCAAGGTTCAGCTTTCCGATTGCGAAGAAATCGTTGAAAAACGATTCTCAACAACGAGCCCATCGACAGGCTTGCATATAAGCGCAACGGCGAAATCTACAGGAAACAGGAAGAAATTCCCTTCTACAAAACCAGACCCGTATCGTTCTTGAACACTGCGGGCCACATTGATGCACTTTCCGTCAAGGAATATTCAGCATCGGCGGTTACACCGCTTTTGAAAAGGCTCTGTTCGACATGACTCCCGATGATACGTTAACGAAATCTCCGAGTCCAAGCTCCGCGGCAGAGGCGGCGGCGGCTTCCCCACCGGCAAAAAGTGGGCACAGGTCAAAGCACAAAAAGCCGAACAGAAATACGTTGTCTGCAACGGCGACGAGGGCGACCCCGGCGCATTCATGGACAGTTCGGAGCATCATGGAAGGCGCGACCCGCACCTGTATGCTCGAAGGTATGATGATCGCAGCAGTTGCCTGCGGCGCAACCGAAGGTTATATCTATGTCCGTGCCGAATACCCCCTTTGCGGTATTCAGAACGGCTGCACCGCCAATCGAACAGGCAAGGAAATACGGCCTGCTCGAGCAAGAACATTCTCGGCAGCGGCTTTGATTTCGGCTGCATATCAACCAGGGGCGCAGGCGCATTCGTTTGCGGCGAAGGCTCCGCATTGACCGCTTCCATCGAAGGCAAGCGCGGTATGCCCCTGCACCAAGCCCCCGCGCACCGTTGAACACGGTCTGTTCGAAATGCCCACCGTTCTCTACAACGTTGAAACCTATGCAAACGTTCCTTCCATCATCTCCAAGGGCGCAAAGTGGTTCTGCACCACCATCGGTACCGAATCAGCCCCGGCACGAAGGCGTTCGCCATCACCGGCGACATTGAAAATACCGGTCTTATCGAAGTCCCCATGGGCACCACTCTGCGCGAAGTCGTCTATACTGTCGGCGGCGGTATGCGCGGTGAAAGGTCAATTCAAAGCCGTTCAGATGGCGTCCTTCCCGGCGGCTGAAGCCGAAAAGAGCATCTGCCTTGATTTCGACTCCTCAAGAAAGTCGGCGCAATGATGCGGTTCCGGCGGCCTTGTCGTCATGGACGAGGATACCTGCATGGTGGAGACCGCCCGGTTCTTCATGAGCTTCACCCAGCGGGAAAGCTGCGGCAAGTGCACCCCCTCCGGGAAGGCACCAAGCGGATGCTGGAGATGTGAGCGCATCGTTCACGGCAAGGGCGAAGAAGGCGACATCGAGGCTGCTGCTCGAACTGCGGACACCGTATCTTCCACCGCTCTTTGCGGTCTCGGAAAATCCGCACCCAACGTCGTCAGCACGATTAAAAACTTCCGCGACGAATACGAAGCGCATTTTCGAAAAACGCTGCCCACCGGCAACTGCGCAAGGCTGAAGAGTAATCGTGATCGATCCCGCAGTCTGCAAAGGCTGCTCCAAAGTGCGCAAAGGCAGTGCCCGCAGATCAGCGGCAGCGACGCTTAAGAGCCCGTTCCATGACCTTACAAAGTGTCTAATGCCGCTGCGGCGCATGTATCACCGCCCTGCCCGTTCCACGCAATCAGGGAGGAATAAACAATGGAAAAAAATTTATGTATGTTGACGACATCGCCGTTGGAAGCTTAACGGCGGGAAAGAAACGCCAGAAGTTATCCGCAAGGCGGGCATCGAACATGCCCACACTTTGCTACCACCCCGAGCTGTCCATCTACGGCGCATGCCGTATGTGCATGTTTGAAAACGAGCGCGGCGGTCTTGATGCTGCATGTTTCCGCACGCCCCGTGCCGGCATGAAGGTTTATACAAACACCGAAAGGCTCCGCAAGTATCGCAAGAATATCATCGAGCTGCTGCTTGCAAACCATTGCCGCGACTGCAACACCTGCGAAAAAGAACGGAAACTGCAAACTTCAGCAGCTTGCAAAGCGTTATGACGTTCGCACCGTTCGTTTTCCCCAACACCGCAAAGACCTATGTTGACGATTCTTCCGTAAGCATCACCCGCGATGCAAGCAAGTGCATCCTCTGCGGTCAGTGCGTCCGTATGTGCAACGAGGTTCAGTCCGTCGGCGCGATCCACTATGCGCACCGCGGTTCTCATATGCTCATCAGCACCGCCTTTGAACGTCCCATTGCCGAAACCGTATGCGTCGGCTGCGGTCAGTGCGCGGCAGTCTGCCCCGTTGGTGCAATCACCATCAAGCAGGATACCGCAAAGGTTTGGAAGGCGATCGCCGATAAGAACCTTGTTGTAACGGCGCAGGTTGCTCCCGCCGTCCGCGTTGCGACATCGGCAAGGAACTCAACATGCCCGAGGGAACCGATGTCATGGGCAAACTCGTTGCCGCAATGCATCGCATGGGTATCGACAAGGTATACGACACATCCGTCAGTGCCGACCTCACCATCCTTGAAGAAACCGCAGAATTTGTTGAACATCTCGGCAAAAAATACCGGAATGCCCCTGTTCACTTCCTGCTGCCCCGGCTGGATTCAGTTTGCAGAGAAGAAGCATCCCGAAATCATGCCCTATATCTCCACCTGCAAATCCCCGATGCAGATGCTTTCCGCGCTCATCGTCGAGCAGCAGAAGGATTGCGAAAAAAAACATTTCAACATCGCCGTAATGCCTTGCACCGGCAAAAATTCGAGGCTGCACGCAGCGAATTCACCCATGACGGCAAGCCCGATGTTGATGCTGTTATCACAACCTCAGGAGCTCATCCACACGATCAGGACTGCCGGCATCGAATTCGATACCGTTGTTCCCGAAGCTATCGATGCACCTTTCGGCATGCTCTCCGGTGCAGGCGTCATTTTCGGCGCAACCGGCGGCGTTACCGAGGCTGTTCTCCGCAGGGTTTCCGATGACAAGTCCATCAATGCAATCCGCAGCATCGGCAATTGCGGCGTTCGCGGCACCGAAGGCGTGAAGGAATTCACCGTTCCCTTCAATGGCGGCGAACTGCGCATTGCGGTCGTAAGCGGTCTCGGCAATGCCGAGAGCTTATCAAGCAGCTTGCAAAGAAGTCAGCTTTGACTTTGTTGAAGCATGGCGCCCGGGCGGCTGCGTAAAACGGCGGCGGTCAGCCTGTTACCCTCGAAAATGCAAAGAAGGTCAGGGCGGACGGTCTGTATTCTTCCGATATGACCAACACGCTTAAGACTTCCGACACCAACCCCTCATGGATGTTTTTCCATGCCGATTATGTCAAGGGCAGGAACCATGAGATGCTCCACGTTCACTATAAACATAACTGAGTCATTGTGCAATTTGCGCACTGAGTCGGTAACATAGGAAGTGAATTTCACAGAAATTAACTTTCACAGAAATTGACTTTTCATAGAAACAGATTTTCACTCCGTCCGAATTTGATTTCGGACGGAGTGAATTTATTGCCCGGAGTGAGCTTTTTTATGAGAAACGGGCTGCTTAAAGTTCTTATTCTGCTCGATGGTACCGGAATTCGTGAATTAGAAGTGCCGAAACGAATTTTCGGCGGTAATGTAAAATAATAAACAGAGCAAAAAGGACAGTTCGCTGTCCTTTTTTTCATTTTTGATGAAGACGGGGGTTGAAAAACAACTTGAATGGTATAATATAAAGAACAGAAAAATACTGGACGGAGGTAATTCCGAAATGAAATTAACCAAAGAAAACTTCATGCTTTTTAACGATAATTGGGCACTTGTCACAGCGGGCAGCCTGACGCATTACAACACGATGACGATAAGCTGGGGCAGTCTCGGCTGCATATGGAACGGTGAGGATTCGGCGCGCCCGATAGTTTCCGTTTATGTCAAACCCTGCCGCTATACGCATGATTTTTCATTGAAAAAACGAAATTTTTACGGTCACATTCTTTGATAAGAAAATATAAGCCCGGATCTCGGCATTCGGCAGAGAGTCAGGCCGCGACGGTGATAAAGTTGCAAAAACGTCACTCACTCCGATTGCGGTTGGCGGCAGTGTCGGCTTCAGGGAAGCGGAAACAACAATAGTTTGCAGAAAAATATAAACAGGATTTTGATACCGCAAACATGCCGAAGTCGGTGATTGAGGCTTATTATCAGACCGAAGCACCGCACACGATGTATATGGGTGAGGTGCTTGAAATAATCGAAAAGAAATAAGAAACATACGGATAAGGACAGAGCTGCTCTGCAATAATATCTGCGCCGGCATCCGCGGCGATACTAATCATGAAAGAAAAAATTGCTGATAAGGATTGGAATTTTACACCGCTTGCAAATGAATATTTTTATCGCGGCGGAAAAACGGGAGTGCTGCTTCTGCATGGCTTCACGGGTACTCCCGCAAACATGCATTCAATTTGGAGATGTCTTGAAGCCGACGAACAGGAATGCCGCTTGAATACAGCGGTCGAAAACGAAAACGGATACACAATTTACGCTCCGCTGCTGTCGGGTCACGGGACAAATCTGCGGAACATGCGGAAATCATGCGCACGGGAATGGATAGATGACGCGTTAAAGGCTTATGACCGATTGACTGCGGCGGGATGCGAAAAAAATCTATGTTGCCGGGTTAAGCATGGGCGGACTGCTTGCAATTGTTGCCTCCGAAAGACGAGTTGACGGCGTAATTATGATCTGCGCACCGGCGAAGATGAAGCTTTATCTGCATATTTGCAGATTTATTTCGCTTGCGGTGCCTTATATTAAAACGGGTGAACCGCATTGGCAGGAGGATGAGGAAGCGCAAACTTATATGGGCATGGCCACAGCAAGAATTTCCGATTTGAATAAAATACGCCGCCGAGCAAACAAAGCGGTTTCGAAAATAACCGCACCGCTGCTCGTAATTCAGTCGCGAGAGGATAATAAGGTTGCGCACGGCAGCGCGGAACGGATTCTTCGGAGTGCAGAATCAGCCAAAATTGCGGAAGCTGTATTTTTTTCGGGTGCGAAGCACGGAATAACATACAGCAACAAGAGGGGTGAGGCGGCCGAATGTGTAAAAAACTTCATTGCAGCACAAGATTCGTGGAGATAAAATGCGCCTTTTTGAGAGCTGCCGCAGAAATGCCCGCACGACCGAAAAGGAGTTATTTCTGCGGCTGCCGACTGTGCCGAATTTGCAAAAAGCGGAATTTACGAATA
>VOFJ01002626.1_pt1 | contig 23712 bp, 37 predicted proteins | sample 5384081 | NCBI WGS metagenome assembly VOFJ01 (sample SAMN12384729, study PRJNA508395) | human gut metagenome | isolation source: healthy gut I | host: Homo sapiens | reverse complement strand
ATCGGTCAAATTATTTTTTTGAAGCAGGTAGCCGCATCAATACGAACAGGTACGCCACTACCGCCTTATCTCTAATTTCCGGGAAAAACAGGCTTTTTAAGCTGGCTGCACCCAGCATTCAGATAAAAACAATACCCCGGAAGTGTTTGTTTAACCAAACTTTTCATTATTTTGTAGGGTCTCTTCGAGGGACTTACATATTTCGATAGAAAGTGTTTTAAACTTTTTTATCCTATTATGAAAGAAAATCTGAGTCCCGACGAAACTGCATCGGAAGCGGGTTAAGCTTCAAAACCGAAGATTACGCATGGATGAAATACGTGCCAATGCCCCAGCAAGCTGACATCCGACTATTCGGCATCCGCTGCAAAGCTAAGAATGGAGGGAGGAAGGTGGAAGCATTTCTGCGTCATTTGCTGGAAGTGCAACTGCCGGAATACCGAATATGCCGAACGGACTGTTACGGATGAACGTGATAGATGAAATCATACTTCATACGTTGTTCCAACCATCTGGTGATCTGGAAACGCGATAAGCATCAAAGTCAGCACCACCTATGAACGACTGGCGGCTTATGGAGAACAAAACTTATAGGGACGGAGAGTAACCGCTTTACCTATCATAAAAGAGCTTTGCACGGGCATAAACAAATGGGCTGTCGATTATGAACATCTTGGCGGGATTTCCGTGCTCAGCCTGTGCACGTACATGAATTCTGAGCACATCATGGTGCGTAGATGCAATCAAGAGATACCATGTTTCTGAATTTTTAATTCCTTCTCTGAAAAACAATGTAGTGATGGCTCTCTCTCACACTTTCTCGTGATTAGGGCTGCATGATCTGCACCATATATCAGTGTGCGAAACCTCAAAAACAGAAAAAGACGTGATGAACCAGTCTCATACTGGCGGAAACACAGTCGCCCTGGCTGTTCGAAAGACAACGGCAAGCACGGAAACGGCATGGCGATCAGCATCGTAATAAACCTGTGTTACGCGGCAATGATTATGCTGCTATATTATTGTGGCGTTGGCGCCGAAATCGAATTACAGCACCATCCGCAGAACTTGTCGGCATCGGAGGAGAATGTCGTCACTGTGTATATCCGCAAAAGGCGTTATCATTCATCGAAAGATGGTATCCATCCGCTTCTGCAATTACCTCCGTGCCACCACTAACATCCATCCGAAACCAAAGCCACAGTCCCAGCCCTGCAATGGACCGGTAATGCCGTCGAGCTGGTAGAACTAATCTGCCCTCTACGCCACCGGCTGCATCAATGGCGGCAAGGCTTCGCTGAAAGAGCTTGCCCCTGTCCTCTATTCCTTTTTTTCGGTGTGGAGTCCAAAGACTGCTACCGCTTCTATACGGACATCAAACGCAGGAAAAGCGACAGTCGCACCTACTTCCTTGAAAAGATGCAGGACAAACTGAACGCGAAGATGCGACATGACGATGAATTGGAGCGGATGAGGAGATAAACGAATGCCAAACAAAGGATAAGCGGCCGGATTATACGGTTTCTTATCCTTCTTCATTTACAATCACTCTATTATCTGCCGGAAAGCCGATTAAAATCATTAACTTTGCAAGTATTAATCAATGACGGATGAAAATAGATAACCTCGAAATATTGAATGGACTGATTGCCGGAGCCGAAGGCGGGACAGTTGAGTTCAAAGAAACTACCGGGCAGTTGGAGCGTGGAATGGAAACTCTTTGTGCCTTCCTGAACGGTACGGGGGCGGCACGGTGCTGTTCGGTGTAACCGACAAGGGAAAGATTATCGGTCAGGAAGTGAGCGACAAGACGAAGCGCGATATTGCGGAAACCATCAGACGAATCGAGCCGTTTGCGACCATTGATATATCCTATACAGACATTCCGGGAACGAACAAAAGTGTTATAGCTTTATCAGCGGAAGAACAACGATATATGCGCCCGTTCACCTATAAGGGGAGGGGCTTATCAACGGATAGAGAGCGTTACATCTGCCATGCCGCAGGGTATGTACAACCTGTTGGTTATGCAGCGAGGCGGAACCTATGCTTGGGATTCCATGCAAAATCCCAGCTTGAAAATATCCGACCTTGACGAAACGGCAATCTTGGGCGCAGTACGTGGAGGAATCAGAGGCGGACGTTTGCCGGAAGAAGGTTCTATGCAGGAGGATGTCCGAACCATCCTTGAAAAATTTGACTTGTTGAATGATGGAAAGCTGAACAATGCTTCCGTTGTCCTATTCGGACGAACTTCTACCATTATCCCCAATGTCTGCTCCGTTTAGCCCGGTTCAAAGGAACGACAAAAGATGAATTTTTAGATAATCAGCGTGTGACAGGCAATATATTCAACTTGCTGGATGCTGCAATGGCATTTTTCTTCAAGCATTTGTCCCTTTCCGGTAAAATTGAAGGTTTGTACAGAGAAGAGGAACTGAATGTGCCATATAAGGCATTGAGAGAATGTTGCATAAATGCTTTTGCACATCGTGTTTACCATCGCCCCGGCAGTTCAGTCGGGATTGCTATCTATGATGACCGCGTGGAGATTGAAAACAGCGGAACATTTCCGCCTGATATTACCATTGAGAAACTGTTGGGTGGCCACAATTCCGAACCACAAAATCTGATAGTAGCCAATGTGCTGTACAAAAGTGCAGTATTGGAGAGTTGGGGACGTGGCATAGCCCTTATGGTAAACGAATGTCGCCGTGTCGGTATTCCGGATCCGGAGTTTCATACCGACGGCAATGCTGTATGGATTGTGTTTCATTATACAAGAACTACAGTAGGACAAGACCCCACAGCAACCCCACAGCAACCCTATAGTAACCCCACAGTAACCCCACAGTTAGGAAAACTGTTGTCTGCTATTGGGAACAACACTCTCTCTGCTAAAGAAATCATGGAGAAAACGGGAATGAAAGATAAAAGGAATTTCTTAAAGAACTATATCCATCCGGCAATAAATTCCGGTTTGGTCCTTTCACTTTATCCCATAGGCTCCAAGAGTCCGCAACAGAAATACTATCTTACTGATAAAGGTAAAGGTTTCCTGCAACAATAACGGGTATGGCTAAAAAGAAGAAACATAAGAATGATGTAAAAACTGATTTACCGATAATCATGGATTATGGTATCGGCAGTATATCCGTTTATGACCCGGCAGACATAATGCCATACAACGAGCCGCCAATTAGCGAACAAATCCGCTTCAAGAAACTCGGCAAAGAGATGGAAATCCGAGTTCAAGTGGCTGGTATCTTCCGTAGTGATTGAGTATTGGCAAGAAAAACCGACAGATACCTTTCGGTGAAGAAATGTCGAAACTCAGAACCAGACTGTTGAGAATGTTTGCCGAAGAATACAGCATACTGCTTAAAGACGATACAGAACTGAAAAATTATTTGCTGATGCTTGCCATTACCACCATCAACAAGCATCTCAAATCTGAGAATAAAAAAGAGGGTGTCAAAACTCTCTTTTTTAACAAAATTACCCTTTGCTACAGATATCTGTGACAGGGGTAATTTTCATATTTTGGGTGTTTTGACACATCCCCTTTTTCATATATAAAGGAATCTGTTATTTCTGCTGCAACAGGTGTTTCAAGTTTTCATCATTTGCGATACGTTCCAGTTCCTCTTGAACAATCTGCTTCACTTCCTCCTTGATGCGCCTGTAATTCGCCTGAACCGTTTCCTTCATGCGGTCGTTGCCGTCCCCGTCCGTAAAGTCGGTAATGACGGGGATTTTCTTGTAGGCTTTCTCCTCGCGCCTCACCTTCTCGGCATCCACGACAATCTCGCAATGGAAAATCTTCTGCTCGATACGCTCGCCATAGTTGTCGGACACCGAACCGACAAACATTCCCTGTGTCAAGCCGGAAATCTTGCTCGGCGGGATAAGCGCGTCCATCTGCGTGTTGATGGAGGTGGAAACATCCTGCCGGTTGATGGAAATGGACTGCCGTTTCTGCAACACCTTACCGAAGCGTTCGGAAAGCGTCTTGGCGGTTTCACCCACCACCTGACCGGAAAAGATATTGCCGACGGTGTTCATCACGACCTTCGCTTCTTTATCACCGTAGTCGCGCACCAACTGGCTGAAATCCTGAAAGCCCAGACACACGGCAACCTTGTTGCTTCGCGCGGTGGCGATAAGGTTGTCCAACCCCTTGAAATAAATCGTGGGTAGCTCGTCGATGATGACCGATGACTTCAACATACCTTTCTTGTTGATGAGCTTGACGATACGGGAGTTATACAGACCGAGAGCGGCCCCGTAGATATTCTGACGGTCGGGATTGTTGCCCACACAGAGTATTTTCGGTTCTTCGGGATTATTGATGTCCAGCGTGAACTCGCTGTCCGACATCACCCAATAGAGCTGTGGGGAAATCATACGTGACAACGGGATTTTCGCCGATGCGATCTGCCCCATCAACTGCTCCGCAGCCCCTCCGAGCCATGCGTCCATGAACGGAGAAAGATAGTTTTCCAATTCCGGGTAAGAGGTCAGTATCGGGAAAATATCCTCATAGCGGCGGTTCAGGAACTCAATCGCATGGGGGAATGTACAATACTTGCCGTTCTGGAAAATTTTGAGATACCAGATAATAGCCGCGAAAAGGATGATGGGCGATTCTACGAAAAAGTCGCCCTGCTTTTGCACCCAACTTTTATTTAAGTTGAGCATAATGGTGTACGCACTCTCATAAGCGTCCGTAATATCCCTCCCATGAAGTCCGGGTGGATGGGATTACAGCGGTGCGAGCGTCGCGGGTCGTCGAAGTTTATCACATAAAACTTCGGCTTCACCTTGTAACCCTCCGGGTGGTTCAGCAGATGGTTGTAGGCGATTGTAGATAAGTCGCTGAATTTGAAGTCATATACATACATCGAAAAGCCCTTTTCAATCTGCTGCTTGATGAAACTGTTTACCACCGCGTAGACTTTCCACTACCCGGCGTACCCAACACGATGGAGGCACGAAAAGGATTCACCACATTGATCCATCCGTTGTTCCAACGCTTTTTGTAGTAGAACCGTGTCGGAAGATTGACCGAATACTCGCTTTCGATAAGCCGTGTTTCCTGCATGGAGCTCTCGTTCTCGTTGTTGAACACATCATCCATGAGGTTGTGCTTCAACAGGCGGCTCAACCACAGACCGCCCATCAGCAGGAATACATAGCCCGCGCCAACGGCCAGGATATACAGTCCCGTCACCGCCTCCACCGGCAATGGCAGGGCCAGTATCCACCAGTTGAGGAAGAACAGCACGAAGCCCACGGCAAGGACCGCCCAGATTTTCCCCCACGTGATTTTCTCGCCCTTCACGCCCTTTGTCCCCAGACAGGACAGGGCAAGCAGGAGGACGGCAAATAGTTTCGTGTAGAGGATGGAACGGAACAGCCCCGCCGTGCGGTTGAAGTTCATCAGTATCCTGTCCACCACACCGATGTCCACACCCCAGAGCCGTATGGCTTCATAACAGAACCAGTACACGTTCATGACCACTAAAATAATACTCACGGCACGCAGAAAATCCATGATTTTCGCCAATGCCCTCAAATCGTCTTCTTGTTGTGACATACCTTGAAATTGTTTTGATTGTTGATACTTTGTCTGACTGATTACATTCCCAAGCCCTTGCGCTTCTTCTTTTTCTTCCTGCGCTGCATCGCCCGGATGAAGGCTTCCTCCTCGGCGTCCACTGCTGGGCCTTCGGGAGAGAACAAGCCCATGCAGTCCAAGTCCCTTCCGTATTCGGGAGTGGACGGAGCTTGCGTTTCTTCCTGACCCTCCGTGGTAATGAAAAGCGGAACCGGCGGCTGTCCGGCGTATGGCAGCGTGAAGTGTTCCTGCAAGGCGTTGGCGGACAGTTCCCTGCCCATGCGTGAGCCGTTCAACACGCATCCTGTTCGGTGGTCGATGAACGTGGTCCCGTAGATGCGTCCTTCCTCCGTATAGCGCAGCACGGTGTAAATACCTTTCTCCTTGAGTGTGGCAATGAACCTCTCCTTGTCATACGTGCCTTGCAGTACGGAAAGGACGGTGCGCTTCGTCATGTCGGCGAGTTTTCTGTCCTTGATTTCCGTTTTTGAACGGGCGAACTTTCTCTGTACGGCATCATAGCCGACGGACTTCCCGAAGAGCGAGGACTTGAAAGGATTGCCGACCTTGTTGCCACTGTCGTCCGTAACGGAATAGACCAGCCCATTATATTCCCCGTCCGCGCACATTGCCCCGCGCTTCCTCCACCGTCATATTATATAAGGAAAGGAGGGCGCGGTATTCGCCCATCGTCTGGAAACGGTAACGGCGGTTAAGTTCCTTTACCACATTCCCCGCCTGTTTCTTCACATCGCCCGCCAAAACATCCACTTTATGCAGCGGCATATCGGTACGGCGGCTTTTCCGTTCCGCGTCATGCAGCCCGTATTTCCGTTCCAGCTCGCGGGTTATCTGCTTGCTACGGTAAAAGTTGTTCGGGTGTCTATGCTCCTGCCGTCCCCGTCCACCCGCACCGTCACGATATGCAGGTGGTGGCGGTCTATGTCCTCATGCTTGTACACCATATAGGGCTGGTTGCCGAAGCCCATCTTCTCCAGATACTCCCGCGCGATGTCCTGAAGCTCGGTGTCGGTCAGCATATCGTCGGGATGCGGATTGAGCGAGATATGCACCACCGGCTTTTCCACCTTCGACCGCACGGGCATCAGGGCGAGGAAGTCCTCCATCGCCCGGCGGATGTCCACCGTTCCCGTACCGTCATTGTAGATGCGGTTGGTCGTCAGAGCCGTCCTTCCTCCTTGTTGATCTTCTCCCCGTTGTAGGCAAGTGCGCCGTACAACGAGTTTCCTACGCTGATTTTTGCGACCATTTTTCCTGCATCTCTTTAGACAGTTCCACAATCTGGCGGCTCAGTTTCACGAGTTCGACGGTCTGTTGCTCCAGTTTGTAGAGCAACGCCATCGCCTTTTTCTCGGAGAAATGGCAGCGCAACTCCTTCACGACTTGGTTGTAGTCCGTGCCTATCGCGCGGAACTGCGCATGAAAATCGGACAGCTTGGTGTAGTAATCCACCAGCGTTTTATCCACTTTCAGTACCTTGAACGGTTGCCCGAAGAAGTGCGCCTTGATGAAAACCGACTTGGCGTAAACGCCCGACTTCTCGAACATGGAGAGGAAACGGTTGTGTTCCTCCTCGCTGAAACGGACGGTGTATCTGAACACCGCCGGATCGAGTTTGGGATTTCTCCCGCCTTTGTTTCTTTTTTTTTCACTCATATTACTTTGGATTTAGCGGTTTGACGGCATAAGCCGCCGCTTCATGGCACAGACACCGTAGGTTTGAGAGGCTTCCCGACTTCGGAGGGTAAGCCCGCCCCCTGCAAGGGCAAGGCGTTTTCCGGGATGCTCAAAATATTTTGAGCGGCTGAAAACATACCTTGCTATGTTCAGGTGAACATAAAAATCCGTCGGGGACGGATTGGGGGATGATGCCTTTCAAACTCCGGGCTGCGCCACCTGCGGCGTACCCTGCCGTTCGGGTGCAAAGTTACGCCCTTAAGGCGGTGTCCGACAGGGGCTTGACCCGGACAATCAGTGCCAACCGACGCAACGTGCTGCCACTTGCCGGAGAAGTAATACAAGTTCCAAAATATCCTTGTTTATTTGCAGCGTGATTCGGATGTGGGACTGAAAATACACTCCTTCCGCCGGATGTTCGGACACCAATCCGGGCATCAATCCAAACGGTTGAAAACAGGTGTATGTATTCAGACAGTTTTCCAAGCACACGTCCGTGCGGACGGATAAAAGCATGGACGGTTGGACAAACCGATGATTACCCATAGGCACAGCCGGATTAAGGAGTGAATAAATAAATGAATGGGAGTGCGTGCGTACGTACTAATGACAATACGCTACCGCCACCGGACAGATGTATAACCAAATAAATTATCAGACAAATGAAAGAAGCAACTTATGTGGCAATCTCCACGCAGAAAGGTGGAGCGGGTAAGACAACCCTGACAGTGCTTGTAGCAAGCTATCTGCACTATGTGAAAGGCTACAACGTAGCCGTGGTGGACTGCGATTTCCCACAGTACAGTATCCATGACATGCGCAAGCGCGACATGAAAGCTGTCATGGAGGACGGGCATTACAAGGTGCTGGCGTATGAGCAGCTCAAACGACTGAAGAAGAACCCGTACACCATCAGATGCAGCCGTGCGGAAGATGCGGTAAAGACTGCCGAAAATCTGGTGGCAGCGCAGCCCGACCTTGATTTCGTGTTCTTCGACTTGCCGGGAACAATCAACAACGCCGACGTGGTACAGACCATTTCCCAAATGGACTACATCTTCACGCCCATCATCGCCGACCGTGTGGTGATGGAGAGTTCCATTAAGTTCGCCACTGTTATCAACGAACAGATGATAAGCACGGGCAAGTCCGGTATCAAAGGGATTTACCTCGTGTGGAACATGGTGGACGGGCGCGAAAAGACTGAACTTTACAAAGCATACGACAAGGTCTGTGCCGAGTTCGCCCTGCCCATTCTGGAAACACATCTACCGGACAGTAAGCGCTTCCGCAAGGAGACGGCGGCAGAACGCAAGGCAGTATTCCGCTCCACGGCGTTTCCGGCGGACAAAATACTGGTACGCGGCAGCAACCTCGACAAACTCGTCGATGAGATTCTCGGCATCATCAAAAACTGAATGGCATGGCAAAGAAAACAAGAATCGAGGACATCGACAGCGAAGCCGTAATCAACTCGTTTCGACTGGACGATACAAGCATTCCGCCGGAAGCGAGAAGCACGGACGGAAACGCTACTTCTCCACCTCCGAAAGAAGCGATACAAGAAGCCGTTTCTCCACCTGCCTCGCACTCCAAAGAGGAGCCGGAACGCAAGCGCAGGAACGGCAAGCCGGAAAAGCAGGATTATGACACGGTATTCATGTGTGGGTCCAACGTCACGGCAAGACTCGGCAAGCAGGTATATATCCGCAAGGAGTACCACGACCGCATACAGAAAATGCTCCATGTAATCGGTGGCAACGAAGTGACTATCGCGGCTTTCTTGACAACGTGCTGACACACCATTTCACGCTGTTCCAAGACGAGATAGACGAATCGTTCAAACGGCACATGGAATCCTATAATTTATAAATACCCCAAAAACAACAAAGAAGTATGAAAAGAACAAAGAAGAACCGTCAGGCTGAGTGCCTGCAAACAGGAAAGAGTGAAAGAACCGCTGCCAATGCAGCAAAGTGTACACGGATACGGTCAGGAAAATACCGACAGCGACTTCCGCAAGGATGAAGGCAGGGGCAAGCCGCTCTCTGTTTTCTTGGAAGCATCGGAAATCAAAACGCGGCAATGTATATACATCAGCCGAGAAATTCATGAGAAAGTCACTATCGTTGCCAGTCGGATGGGAAACGGTTTGAGCATCGGCAAGTTCGTGGACAACATCCTCCGCGACCATTTCCGGCAATACGGGCAGCAGTACATGGAACAGATTGAAAACGCCCAAAAAGTAAGATTATGACAAAGGCGTTTTTAATCGTATCGGTTGCTTGCAACGTGTGGTTCCTGTTCCTGCTGTTTTATGACCGCATCATGGACACGAAGCTCATCCGTTTCTTCAGACATATTGCCGGGTTGTGGCGATCATTGGACAGTACAGTGGCAGAGCAAGGAAAGGATAAGGAAATACCTCACGCAGACACCTCGGACATCATTGGCAAGAGCCGTTTCAAGATGGCATCGACCCGGACAACCGCTGCCATACTGGCGCAAGAAGCCGCCACTTCGGATAAAGGCATTGAGCTGTCGGAGGAAGAGGCTACTTTTGACGACGGAAACACGGAAACCGTCTCACGCCCGACACAAGTACCGGAGGACAAACTCGATGAAACCTTTACGAGCATCCCGCCCTCGGAACTGGAGTACGGAGAGGATGAACTGGAGGATGAAGAACCAGACAAAAAGCAGGCTTCGGGAAGCAGTTTCGAGGATATTGATATGGCTGTACACACCATACGGAAGGATTCACCGTCCGGTGAGGAAATGCGACACGCCGGAAAGGTCATGACGGAACTGGACGGGACAGAGCTTTATACAAGAATAACGGAACGCCTGACCGATGATACAATGAGTGACAGGCTTGCAAAGGCGATGGCAGTTTTCGTGGACACGGTGAACATGACCGTGACACAACAAAAGGAAAAGGTGTTCGTGATTCCCGACAACATCGAGGAGTTCGACTTCCGAAACTATGTATAACAGCTAAAAAAGAATGGAAATGAAAACGTAAAATGACGACACCCATGCGCACGGCGGTACAAGGTACAGCCAATCCGCAACGGACACACCCAAGTCCGTAGAAACAAACGGGCAACCACTAAACCAAAGTAAAGTAATCAAGTATCAACCGCCCGAAAAAGGACTATCCACCCTTTGGACGGCACAAAACAAGAACTGTTTATGAACAAGAACATCAGACAAAAGTTCATCATCTCTGCGGCACTCATGATTGCCGCAACCGCCTCCGCTTTGCGCAAGAAACGGTCTGGCAGGTATTAACGAAGCCACCTCTATGGTGAGTTCGTATTTCGACCCCGGCACGAAACTAATCTACGCCATCGGCGCGGTAGTCGGTCTTATCGGAGGCGTGAAAGTGTACGGGAAATTCTCGTCCGGCGACCCGGACACCTCGAAGACCGCCGCTTCGTGGTTCGGGGCTTGCATCTTCCTGATTGTCGCCGCCACCATCCTGCGCTCATTCTTCCTTTAATAAACAATGTATGGCTGAATATCCGATAAACAAGGGTATCGGCCGTCCGGTTGAGTTCAAGGGACTGAAAGCCCAGTACCTCTTCATCTTCTGCGGAGGCCTGCTCGCTCTCTTCGTCCTGTTCGTCATCCTCTACATGGTCGGCATCGACCAGTGGATATGTATCGGCTTCGGCGCGGCATCGTCTTCCGTCCTCGTATGGCAGACCTTCGCGCTGAACGCCCGGTACGGCGAACACGGGCTGATGAAATTGGGAGCGGCAAGGAGCCATCCCCGATACCTTATCAACCGGCGGCGGATCACCCGATTACTCAAACGGCAACGAAAGGAAGAAACGACATGAGAAATACATCCAAAATGACAACACTGGAAAACAAGTTCCCCCTGCTGGCGGTGGAGCATGGCTGCATCATCTCCAAAGACGCCGACATCACGGTGGCTTTTGAGGTGGAACTGCCGGAGCTTTACACCGTGACGGGCGCAGAGTACGAGGCGATACACGGCTGCTGGTGCAAGGCTATCAAGGTGCTGCCGTACTTCTGCGTCGTGCATAAGCAGGATTGGTTCATCAAGGAGAAATATATGCCGGAGTTACAGAAGGACGACATGAGTTTCTTGAGCCGTTCCTTTGAACGCCACTTCAACGAGCGTCCGTACCTGAAACACTCCTGCTATCTCTACTTGACCAAGACGACGAAAGAACGTAACCGTATGCAGAGCAACTTCAGTACGCTGTGCCGGGGGCATATCATCCCGAAGGAGCTGGACAGGGAAACCGCCGGGAAGTTCATGGAGGCCGCCGAACAGTTCGAGCGCATCATGAACGACAGCGGCTTTGTGAGGCTGCGCCGCCTCTCCACCGACGAGATTGTCGGGACGGAGAAGTCCGCCGGGCTGATAGAGCGTTACTTCTCGCTCATGCCCGAAGGCGACACGACCTTGCAGGACATCGACCTCTCGGCAAAAGAAATGCGTATCGGTGACAACCGCCTGTGCCTGCACACCCTCTCCAACGCGGAGGATATGCCCGGAAAGGTGGCTACCGACATCCGCTACGAGAAACTCTCCACCGACCGTTCGGACTGCCGCCTCTCCTTCGCCTCCCCCGTGGGGCTGCTGCTTTCCTGTAACCACATCTACAACCAGTATGTGATTATCGACAACAGCGAGGAGAACCTGCAGAAATTCGAGAAGTCCGCCCGCAATATGCAGTCGCTCTCCCGCTATTCGAGGAGCAACAGCATCAACCGCGAGTGGATAAACCAGTACCTGAACGAAGCCCATTCCTACGGTCTGACCTCTGTACGGGCGCACTTCAACGTCATGGCGTGGAGCGACGATGCGGAGGAACTGAAGCATATCAGGAACGATGTAGGAAGCCAGTTTGCAAGCATGGAATGCGTGCCGCGCCACAACACCATCGACTGCCCGACACTCTACTGGGCGGCGATACCCGGCAATGCGGCGGACTTCCCGGCGGAAGAGAGTTTCCACACCTTCATCGAACAGGCGGTGTGCCTGTTCACAGAGGAAACCAACTACCGCAGCTCGCTCTCGCCCTTCGGCATCAAGATGGTGGACAGGCTCACGGGAAAACCGCTGCACCTTGACATCTCCGACCTGCCCATGAAGCGAGGTATCACGACCAACCGCAACAAGTTCGTGCTGGGTCCTTCGGGCAGCGGCAAGTCTTTCTTCATGAACCACCTCGTGCGCCAATATTATGAGCAAGGCGCACATGTGGTATTGGTGGACACGGGAAACTCCTATCAGGGCTTGTGCGGCATGATCCGACGCAAGACAGGCGGAGCGGACGGTGTGTATTTCACCTACACGGAAGATAAGCCCATCAGCTTCAACCCGTTCTACACCGACGATTTACATCTTCGACGTGGAGAAGAAGGACAGCATCAAGACCCTGTTGCTGACGCTCTGGAAGTCGGAGGACGACAAGGTGACAAAGACGGAGAGCGGCGAGCTGGGCAGTGCCGTGAGTGCCTATATTGAGCGCATCCAATCCGACCGTAGCATCGTGCCGTCGTTCAACACCTTCTACGAGTATATGCGTGACGACTACCGCAAGGAACTGGCACAGCGTGACATCAAGGTGGAGAAGTCCGACTTCAACATCGACAACATGCTCACCACCATGCGGCAGTATTACCGGGGCGGGCGTTACGATTTCCTGCTCAACTCCACGGAGAACATCGACCTGCTCGGCAAGCGGTTCATCGTCTTCGAGATAGATTCGATTAAAGAAAACCGCGAACTGTTCCCCGTCGTGACCATCATCATCATGGAAGCCTTCATCAACAAGATGCGGCGGCTGAAAGGCGTGCGGAAACAGCTTATCGTGGAAGAGGCTTGGAAGGCCCTCTCATCGGCGAACATGGCTGAATATCTGCGCTATATGTATAAGACGGTCAGAAAATATTACGGCGAGGCAATCGTGGTGACGCAGGAGGTGGACGACATTATCAGTTCTCCGGTGGTCAAAGAGAGCATTATCAACAACTCGGATTGTAAAATCCTGCTTGACCAAAAAGGAAATATATGAACAAGTTCGACCAGATACAGGCGTTGCTCGGACTGACGGAAAAGGAGAAGTCGCAGATACTCTCCATCAACATGGCGAACAACCCTTCACGGCTCTACAAGGAGGTGTGGATAGGCTTGGGCGGCACGCAGTCGGCGGTCTATGCCACGGAGGTCAGCGCGGAAGAGTATCTGGCGTACACCACCGAGGAAACGGAAAAAGTGGAGGTTTACCGTCTGGCGGAGAAGCTGGGCGACGACATCGAAGCCGCCATCCGGCAGCTTGCCGAAAGGCGGAGAAACAAGGAATAACTAAAAAAACAGAATGTATCAACCAAAAAAAGAAAAACGCGTATGAATTTACCAAAAGTGAAAATGCTGCAAGTCAGCAAGTGTCTGATCGGATTGGCGGTCATGATGCTGCAATCCTGCGACGTGGCCGACAACCTCCGTGATATGCTGTGCGGGAACTGGGAGAGCGTGGAGGGGAAGCCCGATGTGCTTATCTACAAGGAGGGCGAAGCCTACAAGGTGACGGTGTTCCGCCGGAGCGGTCTGCGCCGCAAGCTGAAGCCGGAAACCTATCTCTTGCAGGAGGAGAACGGCAACCTGTTCATGAACACCGGCTTCCGCATCGACGTGTCCTACAACGAGGCCACGGATGTGCTGACTTTCTCGCCAAACGGGGACTATGTGCGGGTGAAGCCGCAGCCGGGACATCCGACCGAAGAATAACAACCACTAAAATCCAAAGTAACATGAGAACAAGAATAACAATGATTATCTGCCTGTGCCTGCTTTTCGCGGGCAGGGCAAGCGCACAGTGGGTCGTAAGCGATCCGGGCAATCTAGCGCAGGGCATCATCAATGCCTCCAAAAACATCATCCATACCTCCAAGACCGCCACGAACATGGTGAGCAACTTTCAGGAGACGGTGAAAATCTATCAGCAGGGCAAGAAGTATTACGATGCCCTCAAATCGGTGAACAATCTGGTCAAGGACGCCCGCAAGGTGCAGCAGACCATCCTGATGGTGGGCGACATCACAGACATCTATGTGAACAGTTTCCAACGGATGCTCCGTGACGGGAATTTCAGACCCGAAGAGCTTTCCGCAATCGCTTTCGGCTACACGAAACTGCTGGAGGAAAGCAACGAAGTGTTGACGGAACTCAGGAACGTGGTGAACATCACCACGCTCTCCATGACCGACAAGGAGCGCATGGACGTGGTGGAACGCTGCCACTCGAAGATGAAGCGTTACCGCAACCTCGTGAGCTACTACACGAACAAGAACATCTCCGTGAGTTACCTGCGTGCGAAAAAGAAGAACGACCTCGACCGCATCATGGGGCTGTACGGGAACATGAACGAAAGATACTGGTAGCCTATGAAGTTCGACAACCTTCATCAGATTTTACGTTCACTTTATGAGCAGATGATGCCGCTGTGTGGGGACATGGCTGGTGTGGCGAAAGGCATCGCCGGGCTGGGTGCGCTGTTCTACGTCGCCTACCGGGTATGGCAGTCGCTGGCGAGAGCTGAACCGATAGACGTATTCCCGATGCTCCGTCCTTTTGCCATCGGTCTGTGCATCATGTTCTTCCCGACTGTGGTGCTGGGCACGATAAACAGCATCCTCTCACCCGTCGTACAGGGCACGGCAAAGATGCTGGAGGCGGAAACGCTGGACATGAACCGATACCGGGAGCAGAAGGACAAACTGGAATACGAGGCGATGGTACGCAACCCCGAAACCGCCTACCTCGTGTCCAACGAGGAATTTGACAAGCAACTGGAGGAACTCGGCTGGTCGCCCTCCGACATGGTGACGATGGCGGGGAATGTATATCGACCGGGGAATGTACAACATGAAGAAGAGCATCCGCGACTTCTTCCGCGAGATACTCGAACTGCTGTTCCAAGCCGCCGCCCTCGTGATAGACACCGTCCGCACCTTCTTTCTCGTGGTGCTGGCGATTCTCGGTCCGATAGCCTTCGCCCTGTCGGTATGGGACGGTTTCCAAAACACGCTCACGCAGTGGATATGCCGCTATATACAGGTCTATCTGTGGCTACCGGTATCGGACATGTTCAGCACCATACTGGCGAAGATACAGGTTCTGATGCTGCAAAAACGACATCGAGCGGATGCAGGCAGACCCGAACTTCTCGCTGGATTCGAGCGACGGGGTGTATATCGTATTCCTCTGCATCGGCATCATCGGCTACTTTACCATTCCCACCGTTGCGGGCTGGATTATCCAAGCCGGAGGCATGGGCGGTTACGGTCGCAACGTGAACCAGATGGCGGGACGAGCCGGAAGCATGGCGGGCAGCGTTGGCGGGTGCAGCCGCAGGAAACGCAGTCGGACGTGTCGGCAAATTGCTGAAATAATCAATGTGCAATCATAAATTGGAAAATATAAATGGAATTCAAATCACTTAGAAACATCGAATCGTCGTTCAGGCAGATACGCCTGTTCGGTATCGTCTTCCTCTCGCTGTGCGCCGTGGTGACGGTGTGGAGCGTGTGGAACTCCTACCGTTTCGCAGAGAAGCAACGGGAGAAAATCTATGTGCTGGACAACGGCAAGAGCCTGATGCTCGCCTTGTCTCAGGATTTGTCGCAGAACCGCCCGGCGGAGGCACGGGAACATGTGCGCCGTTTCCACGAGATGTTCTTCACGCTATCACCTGAAAAAAGCGCGATTGAACACAACGTGAAACGTGCCTTGCTGCTGGCGGACAAGAGCGTGTACCACTATTATTCGGACTTCGCGGAGAAGGGGTACTACAACCGCATCATCGCCGGGAACATCAACCAAGTGCTGAAGGTGGACAGCGTGGTGTGCGACTTCAACGCCTATCCCTACCGTGCCGTGACCTACGCCACACAGAAAATCATCCGGCAGAGCAACGTCACCGAGCGCAGCCTCGTGACCACCTGCCGCCTGCTGAACGCATCGCGGTCGGATGACAACCCGAACGGTTTTACCATCGAGGGTTTCACCATCATTGAGAACAAGGATTTACAGACTATCAAACGGTAACAGGACATGAAAAGTATCAGAAAATCAATGTGGGGCATGTATTGGAAACTCCACGACAAACGGAAACGCTTGGCGGCAAGTCTCAAAGGGTATCTGGACGGCTTGCCGCCGGAAACACGCCGCCGCATCGTGCTGGGGATGTTCGCCGCCTTCGCGGTGCTTGCCCTTTACACCTTCGGCAGAGCCGTCTATGACATCGGCAGGAACGACGGCTCACATATGGAAACGGGACACGCCGGACGGGTGGAACTGCCGACCCCGGCGGAAACAGGCAATCACTTAACACCTTATTTATATGGAACAGACAAAGAATGAACCGACGAAAGAGAACAAAGCTGCTCCCGAAACGGGGAAACCGAAAAAGGAGCGCGAACCGCTGACAGAGGCGCAACGGCTGAAACGGCAGAAGATGATCGTGCTGCCCGCTATGGTGTTGGTGTTCATCGGGGCGATGTGGCTGATATTCGCCCCGTCCTCCGGCAAGGAGCAACCGCCGGGAACGGACGGATACAACACCGAGATGCCCGACGCGGACAAGGCGAACAGGCAGATTATCGGCGACAAGCTGAAAGCCTACGAGCATGGGGAGATGGAAGAGCGTCAGGAGAGCCGCAACCGTGCCATCGGGCAGCTGGGCGACATGTTCGACCGCGAGATAGCGGGAACGGAGAACGGAGTGGACTTCGACCTCGCCAATCCGGGCGGCAAGGAAGAAAGGGCAAAGCCAGCCACGCCGCAGACCATCCAGTCCTCCGCTGCCGCCTACCGCGACCTGAACGCCACGCTCGGCAATTTCTACGACCAGCCGAAAAACGACAATGCGGAGATGGACGAATTGTTGGAGCGCATCGCATCGCTGGAGTCGGAACTGGAAAGCGAGAGGGGCAAGGCTTCCTCTATGGACGAGCAGGTGGCTCTTATGGAGAAGTCCTACGAGCTGGCGGCAAAGTACATGGGCGGTCAGAACGGAGGACAGCCATCGGCGGAACAGAGGGCAGAGCCAACTACCGTGCAGAAAGGGAAGAAGAACAAGGCAATGCCTATCAGACAGGTGGAGCATCAAGTAGTTTCTTCACTCTCACAGCCCATAAGTAACGCGGAGTTTGTCGCCGCCTTATCGCAGGAACGCAACAGAAGTTTCAACACGGCTGTCGGCACGGCGGAGGTATCGGACAGGAACACCATACCGGCGTGCGTGCATGGGGCGCAGAGCGTGACGGACGGGCAGACGGTAAGGCTGCGCCTGCTGGAGCCTATGGCGGTGGCAGGCAGGACAATACCCCGGGGTGCGGTGGTGGTCGGCACGGGCAAGATACAGGGTGAGCGGCTCGACATCGAGATTACCTCGCTGGAATACGACGGCACGATTATCCCCGTGGAGCTTGCGGTCTATGACACGGACGGACAGCCCGGCATCTTCATCCCGAACTCGATGGAGATGAACGCCGTCAGGGAGGTCGCCGCCAACATGGGCGGCTCGCTGGGAAGCAGCATCAACATCTCCACCAATGCCGGGGCGCAGCTCGCCTCCGACTTGGGCAAGGGGCTGATACAAGGCACGAGCCAGTACATCGCCAAAAAGATGCGAACCGTCAAGGTGCATCTGAAAGCCGGGTACAGGGTCATGCTTTACCAAGAAAAATATTGAAAACAATAAAAATTACCACTAAAATCCAAAAGTAATGAGAAAAGTAATCATCATGTTTGCCCTCGCTATGGGCATCATAACTGCCAACGCGCAGGAGAATGTAACCGTTGAAACGACCAACGGAAGTGAACAACCGACCTTGACGAAGGAGGTCTATCCGCAGAAGGAGGCGGACGGCGACCTATATCACGGGCTGTCACGCAAGCTGACCTTCGACCGCATGATACCGCCGCACGGTCTGGAAGTGACCTACGACAAGACCGTCCACGTCATTTTTCCGGCGGAGGTGCGCTATGTCGATTTAGGCTCGCCCGACCTGATTGCCGGGAAAGCCGACGGAGCGGAGAACATCATCCGTGTGAAGGCTACCGTAAGGAATTTTCCCAACGAAACGAATATGTCCGTCATCACGGAGGACGGCAGTTTCTACACCTTCAACGTGAAGTACGCCGCCGAACCGCTGTTGCTCAACGTGGAGATGTGCGACTTCATCCATGACGGCAGCACGGTGAACCGCCCGAACAACGCGCAGGAAATCTATCTGAAAGAACTGGGCAGCGAAAGCCCGATGCTGGTGCGCCTTATCATGAAGTCCATCCACAAACAGAACAAGCGCGAGGTGAAGCATATCGATGCTGCAAGCGTTTCGGCATCCAATACCTGTTGAAAGGCATCTACACGCACAACGGCTTGCTTTATTTCCACACGGAGATAAAGAACCAGAGCAACGTGCCTTTCGATGTGGACTACATCACTTGGAAAATCGTGGACAAGAAGGTTGCGAAGCGTACTGCCGTGCAGGAGCAGATTATTCTGCCGCTCCGCGCGCAGAACTACGCCACCCTCGTGCCGGGCAAAAAGAGCGAGCGCACGGTCTTCACGATGGCGAAGTTCACCATCCCCGATGACAAGTGCCTCGTGGTGGAATTGAACGAGAAGAACGGCGGCCGTCACCAGTCCTTCGTGATTGAGAACGAGGATTTGGTACGCGCGGGTACCATCAACGAACTTCAAGTACGCTGACCATGAGAAAGTACATCGCAATAATCATCGCGTCGCTTGCCCTTTTTACAGGGCAGGCGCACGCCCAGCGGTGTCTGCCGAAGATGCAGGGCATCGAGGTGAGGGCGGACATGGCGGACGGCTTCAATCTCGGCGGCAAGGACGGCGGGTACAGCTTCGGGGCGGCTCTCTCCACCTACACGAAGAAGGGGAACAAGTGGGTGTTCGGTGGCGAATACCTGTTGAAGAACAATCCCTACAAGGACACCAAGATACCCGTGGCGCAGTTCACGGCGGAGGGCGGCTATTACTTCAAGATACTGTCGGACGCCCGAAAAGATCGTTTTCGTCTATGCCGGGGCTTCGGCTCTCGCCGGATATGAGGCGGTAAATTGGGGGAAGAAGGTGCTGCATGACGGCTCCACGCTGCACGACCGGGACGCCTTCATCTACGGCGGTGCGCTGACGCTCGATGTGGAGTGTTACGTGGCAGACCGTATCGCCCTGCTTGCCAACCTGCGGGAGCGTTGCCTGTGGGGTGGCGACACGAGGAAGTTTCATACGCAGTTCGGGGTCGGAATCAAGTTCATCATCAACTGACACGGACATGGAACGGACGGAAATAGATGCATCTCAGACAAATGCCCATTGCGGTTTTTCTCGCACGGCTGGGGCATGAGCCTGTCAGAAGGAGCGGTAACGAGCTGTGGTATATCGCCCCGTACAGGGGCGAGCGCACACCCTCTTTCCGTGTGAACGTGGCGAAACAGTTCTGGTACGATTTCGGGCTTGGCAAGGGCGGCGACATCTTCACGCTTGCCGGGGAGTTTCTGCAAAGCAACGACTTCATGGAGCAAGCGAAGTTCATAGCGGAAGCCGCCAATATAACGGTTGCCGGATGGGAAAAAGCCCGTCTATCTCTCGAAGCCGACCGAATCCGTTTTTGAGGATGTGGAGGTCGCTCCGCTGCTCCGCTCACTGCTGACGGAGTATTTAGAGGAACGGGGCATCCCTTTACGCCATCGCATCCCGTCACTGCTGCCGCTTGAACTACGGTGTGCGGGGGAAACGGTATTTTGCCGTTGGCTTTCCGAACATGGCAGGTGGCTATGAAGTCAGAAGCCGATATTTCCAAGGGTTGCATACCTCCGAAGTCTGTATCACTGGTAAAGGCGAATGACATCCCGGCTGACGAGTGCCTCGTGTTCGAGGGCTTCATGGACTTTCTCTCTGCCGTGACGCTTGGTGTAACCGGTAACGCTGACTGTCTTGTGCTGAACTCAGTCGCCAACGTGGAGAAGGCGGCGGGATTGCTGGACGGATACGGGCGCATCGGCTGCTTCCTCGACCGTGACGAAGCCGGACGGCGGACGCTTGCCGCACTTACCATGCGATACGGGGAACGTGTCACCGACCGTTCCTCCCTCTATGACGGTTGCAAGGACTTGAACGAGTACCTGCAACTGACAACGAAAAAACAGAAAAACAACCATCTAAAAATCGAAGAACAATGAACATACTGAACAACAGAAACAAGAGAACATCAATATTCAAGGCAGTGGCGTTATGCCTGATAGCCGCCATGTCATTCACCCTCGTGTCATGTGACGATGACATGGACATCCAAGTCCTATCCCTTCACGGTGGAGGTCATGCCCGTGCCGAACAAGGTAGTAAAGGGGCAGACAGTGGAAATCCGCTGTGAACTGAAAAAGGAGGGCGACTTTTCGGGTACGCTCTATACCATCCGCTATTTCCAGTTCGAGGGGGAAGGCTCGCTCAAAATGGATAACGGCATCACCTTCCTGCCTAACGACCGCTACCTGCTGGAGAACGAAAAATTCCGCCTGTACTACACGGCGGCGGGTGATGAGGCGCATAATTTCATCGTGGTGGTGGAGGATAACTTTAGCAACTCCTACGAACTGGAATTTGACTTCAACAACAGGAATGTAAAGGACGACGATCTTACCATCGTTCCCATCGGCAACTTCAGCCCCTTGTTGAAATGATGCGTGTATTCATGACAATGCTCTGTTCACTTCTGACGGTCTGTTCTGTGTCCGCGCAGATCAGCCGCCAAGAGGGAACGGACGGGCAGGCGGCAATCTACCGACTGCCGCTTATGGAACGTGCTTTTTTATGCTGCCGCTACTTTGAAGGCTGGCACTCAGAAAAACACCATCCATACGTCGGATGGGGTCATAAACTTTTACCAAACGAGAAGTATTCGGCACGAACCATGACAAAACGGGATGCGGATGAACTTTTTGCGGAAAGACCTGCGGAAGTTTGTCGCCATGTTCCGTAAATTCGGGGTTGATTCGATTTTGCTTGGCACGTTAGCTTACAATGTGGGACCGGCGAAGCTGTTAGGCAGCAAAACAATCCCCAAAAGCACCTTAATCAAGAAGCTGGAAGCTGGTGACAGGAACATCTACCGTGAGTATATAGCCTTCTGCAACTACAAAGGAAAAACGCCACGCCATGCTGCTCAAACGGAGAAAGGCGGAGTTTGCGCTGTTGTATATCCCATAAAAGGACTGACAAAACTGGCAAAAAGACGTGCCATATTTAACTTGGCACGTCTTTTGCTCTATCACTTGATAGATTATCGTAGGATTTTTCTCGTTAATTGACATCGTTGAGCCATTTTTGCCTATCGGTTTCCAAATAACACTTCAAGTTGTAAGTGTTGTGAGAGCAATACAAAACATAGTTATTAACCATAAAAAAAGTATAGCGAAATTATGAAGAAAGTATTTAGGAAAATTCAGAAAGGAACAACAAAAAATGATTGAACGTATCAAATCGTTGGGGGAAATGGAGACGAAGCAGAAAAATGTGTAGTTCAACGGTTCGAGATTATCATTCCCTCCACCAAAAAAAATAACGACCCAATAGCCTCCGCAAGTTTTACTTGGGATTTTTAGTTATCGCAGATTGGACAAAGGTTTCTTTTGCTACTTTCTTTGTCCGCCATCATGCTCACTGAAAGAAAGTAGGCGGCTTCGCCGCCCCGCCACCACTCAAAAGCGTAAAGTCCTGTCACCATCGTGAACATTTCCTCCAGCATATCAAAATAGATACCCTCGTGTACGGCAATGTCCTTTGTCTTGCACTCAAAGGTCTTTTGCTGAACGTCCTGCGGTAGAAGAGCATATTGTAGAGGTCTGCCCCTTCGTCATAGATGATGTCAAGGCGGTTTGCGCTTGTCTTGTTCCTTGCAAGGCTCATCCGTAAGCCGTTGCCCATGTCGATGAAGTCACGGCTTCCCGTCATGGCGGTGAAGCGTCTTCCGCCTATCTGCTGTAATATCGTCTGTGCTATCATATCCTTTGTTTTTAGGGTTTTTAAGGGTTGGCGGTTTGGACACGTTCAAAATTCTCGTATCTCGGCAATGGGTGTCTGCCGTTGCAGCCATTCCTTCACACTCCATATTATACTCACGCTCGTGATGACTGCCGTATGGCTGTCGGTGGCGGTGAAACGTGTGCTTTCGTAATCATCTATCCACCCTTTGAGGGTGTCCGTTCCCCCACGCTCCGGCATCGTCAAAGATACCGTCCAATGCCGTGATAGGCTCGCTGAATCTGACTATCAGCGTCTGATAGGTCGTGTTCATCGGTTGCCCTCCTTTCCTGCTTTTTGCGTCCAGCCACTTGTCCCTTGCGGTTCGGCACTCGTCCAAGTGGGTTTGACACAAGCGAACAGTTCTCCGTCCGTGTGGCGGTAGTCATACTGCACAAGCGTCCGCCTGCGTCTGCCGATACCCGATTGGAAACGCTCGTATTTCTCCGTACCTGCTTCCGTGCAGGTGCTTACTCCGTTGATGGTCATTCGTGTTGCCATAATGTTGCTTTTTAGATGATTAAAAATGTACTGACAGAACTCTGTTCTTCATCACCATTTCCGGGGTTGCTCGTGTAGCGTTGGTGCAGGTAGAAATTGGGTGAGAACCAGCCGTAAAGGAAGAACTTGTCAAGTTCGTGCTTCTCGGCAAATTCTTTTACACCTCTCTGAATTCCTCTTTGCCTCCTCACTCGTTGAGTGAGGAGGTTTATTAAAGGTATCGTGGGGATTGCATCATCCCACACACCCAAATCATACTTTCAATATTCTTATTATCAATGTTGTTTTGAGAGTTGTGCCGCTTTCGTCCGCTCACGGATAGGTTGGCGGCGTTCTTGTTCTGGGTCTGTGATGCGCTCTCGTGATATTCTGATTGTCTGGTTGTGCTTGCCGTGGCACTTCGAGGTTCATAGTCCACCTCTGCGGTTTCAATGTCTCATGCGCTACCAATCGCACTTGATAGTAGCAGGGGTGTCGGCTTTCTTGTAGTATCCACTGCCAAACGCAGATGCCCTGCGTGCTGCCTCGTTGTAATACTCGTCTATGCTTTCAAGCACCTTGACTTGATTATTTCCTCGTCCACGTGTTACCAAGCCAGCGAAAAGAATTTGGATTTGTTGGCGATGAATCCTCCGCATCTTTCTTTCGTTAGGTTGTCGCTGTTGCTCACGCTCACTGCGCCAGCGCCAATCTCCCAGCGTTGCTCTGCAGCTCTTTCCCTTCGTCTTCTGGCTTCAATTTTCAGGTTGCGTTGTCGTGTGCCGCCATGTCTTCGCGGACAGATGTTCTTCGGGTTAC
>VOFJ01002294.1_pt1 | contig 23724 bp, 26 predicted proteins | sample 5384081 | NCBI WGS metagenome assembly VOFJ01 (sample SAMN12384729, study PRJNA508395) | human gut metagenome | isolation source: healthy gut I | host: Homo sapiens | reverse complement strand
ATAATGGCGCATATCACTTACAACATAAGGATTCATACTCTTCTCCCAAAAGCATACGAATTACCCAAACGCCATTTCATAAGACCTGAAAAATTCCAGTTTTTCCATACGTACATTATTCGGACGTAACTTCCCAACTGTTATAATATATCTTCTCATCACTAAATACATCTGCCCGCTTACCAAACGCTAAAGCCACCGCAAAAAAGAGAACTCGATTTCGAATGATACAATTTCAGATTGGCAAGCCCATTCCCATTCGGGGACATTGCTGAATGCGAAGCATCAACTCTGCCCGAACCGCCAAATCCCTGACGTTTCACATACAAGTCGATGACAGCTTCCACCTTTCCGTAACGCATAGAAGGCATGTCGTGATATTCCACCCGCCTCACCATTTTAGGGTCTATCTGCTTCAAATCATTCAAATCAGCCGGTCCACCATTAACGCGCAATTTGACAGTACCACCAAGCACACCACTGATCGTACCCTCAACTTTACCTACCACTATTCCATGTAATTGCAGTTTGTCTACAAGATCTATCCCATCTATCGCCGTCTCCTTCTCTTGTTTACCGGGATAAATAATCTGACGGTCAAACTCCATCACAACGCGTTGTGCAGTAACTGTGGTTTCATCAAGAGCTACCGTCTGCTCCTCCAATACTATTGGCAGGTCCTTTATATGCTCCTGAAAATTATGAATACGTATATGTGTACCCACATAGCCCACGCAGGAAGCGTACAGCCTGTAACTACCATGAGGAATCTTAGATAATTCGAACCGACCTTTCACGTCAGTTGTAGCAGCTTTTACGATTTTAGTACTGTCGGCCGCATCATACAAGATGACATTCGCATACTCAACAGGGATTGTTTTGACATCCGTCACTATACCTTTTATAGAAGAAGTCTGGGCTTGGGCGAACATCCCAACTAACAGAGAAATTAAAATTAAACATCGTGTTCTATTCATAAGCATATTTTCTTCTAGATTCAAATGTTCCACGTCTGTGTTCATTGCTCTCAAAATATGATCTTTATATCGCATTAACAACGTCTTTAAAAGACATACCGCGTGGAATCTTTAGTTTAGCTGTCAAACGCTGCTTACGTTTACTCAGGCTTTGTAATGAAATACCAAAGAAAATAGATTGGTTTTTATGTTTTACTCCTATATAACAGAAATAACAAAGAGCAATTTCCTCTTCAGATAGACAATCATGTTTAGCCAACCATATTTTTTAAAGCATTTCCATAAAGGATATCCATAAGGGCAAATAACTGCTTCCATTCTTCAGTTATCAATTTGTGGCAAAGAGTAACAGGAGATAGAATAGTATGCATCAATATATTAATTGATTTCTGATATTTGAAGAACTCTTCATTATCCAAACAACTAGTTCTCAATTCCATATACAAAATTAGTATTCATACGCTTCCTCCTTGTTTAATCATAAGATATAGCGGTGTTTTTCATAGTATCTTCATTATCACAATTGTTTTGTACGCATCGTCAACCGGATATATCCGTCCTTCGACTGCTCCTTCAGTGAAATACCGATACGTGTATAGGCCGGAGAGTTCACCTCAATCGTTTCAAAGTAAACGCGACTTTGCCAGACGCTTCAATCGTAACGGTCATCTGTTCTGTGCCGGTAGTAAGCAAGAGATGTGTATCATCAATAATTTTCCAGTTGGCTTGTGTTGTTATGGCTGTTTCGAACCGGATAGGTGCATTGGCCGTAAATTCGTCACCCACAGTAAAGCTACCTTTCCCTTGACGGTCATAGACGAAAGTGCGAACCAACTTATCCAGACTGGGGGTGGAATAAGCCGAAGTATAGTCAATACAAAGCAAATCTTTTACGTCCGTAAATTCTTTCTTGAGTACAATGGCGCTCGCTTTGGCACCGGAGGACTGTGTTTTCCGTCTACTACCGGAACTGGATGACCGAAAGAACCTTTGATCTTATACTTCTCGGGAGCTTCCGCACTAAAATAATCACCCGGATAAGAGAAAGGACCGCCTTGATCGCCAACCATAGTGCACTTTCCTAGAGCGACGGCATAAGAGCCAATGTCATTATGGTTATGATTTTCGGCATTATTACCCCCTTTGGCCGAGACAGCCAACGTACACGAGCTGCCCTTGGCAGGACGTGCAACCAAGATTCCTGCCTTTTCATAATACGCCCGCAAAGAATCGGAACCTTCCTGCAATGCCTGACGAATGCCGTCTGTCATTTCCATTTTCCATACCTGATGAGGGAACAGCTCTATGAGATAAAGAGAGAAATTATTGCCGGAAGGGAGAATATATTTTCTTCCGCAGAGGTGATACCAAGCGCACGGTCACAGTAATCGAGGATAAACTTATCAGGCGATAAACCGATACGGCAGTCGGAATAAGCAGGACATACGCCTTCATTCATCTGTATCTTCCGACCATATTGAGCAATATGCACAAATTTAGGTTCACGGAAGAAATCTATCTTGCCTTGCGTGGCACGGCATACTTCCTCACGCAGCAAGATATATGCACGGAAACCATAATTATAGTAGCCGACCCCTTCACTGCAATAACCGTCATCGGCATATCCTTTCATACCGTATACATTATATTTCTCGGCTGCGGCAACAAAATAAGCGCGTTCCTCCTTATCCGTCAGCAAAGTGAGGGCGGCACCCGTGACACCTGCCAGACAAACCGAGTTCCAGTTATTTGTAACCGTAAACCACCAGAAAGGCTTTGTCTCTTCCAGGCAACGGTATACAGGACGAAATACTTTCTCGCGGAAAGCACACTGCACGCGGGCCTTTACTTCCGGTGACAAACGGTCGTCGAGCATAGCAACACACTGCGCAATTCCGTTTCCGGCAGTGGCAACTACCAAATCGACATAATAATCTGTTCCATGATAATTATTCAGATTGCGGTCGTGAGCCGGAATCGACCAGGAGTTCTGGTTGCAGAGAGCAACCAGAGCCTTTTCAATAGCAGGAATGTAACGTCTTTTATTCTCCATACATTCAGCCAATGTCAACCGAAACAGATAATGGTAACGGGCATTTATCATATTTTCGCCCGGCAGGCGGACATTGGTTTTGTTCAGATGCAGATACAAGGAGTCAACAAAAGGAGGCATTCCCTTTTTCAGCAATGCAGGTGCTTCTTCTGTCAGCAGTTTTTCTGCCTTGCTACTCTCTTTTTACTTTGTTCCAGAAGGTGCGGTCTTTTTATAAGAAACGCCTATTCCTTCCGGTTTATCGGGCAACATTGCAGCAATCTCACGGATACGGCTTTGAGAAATATTCGCATGCTGCCTCGGGTGTCCTGTGCCATACGGTAAACTTCCGTCCCTGCCATCAGGAAAGCTCCCGGACCGTAGACTTCTGTCATATCGGGAGTCACCTTTTTCGGATCAGCGCCGATAGGTTGCACATATCCCAGTTTACCGTCTTCTCCCACAGCCGACACTAATGCTTGCCAGCCTTTCTCCACCACAGGCATGAATTCTTCTTTTGGCAAAAGTCCTTCGTTTATCCCATAAGCCAGCGCATACACGAAGAAACCGCTGCAACTCGTTTCGGGCGACGGATAAGAAGCCGGGTCAAGCAGACTCGCATGCCAGAAGCCGTCCTTATTCTGCAAAGGAGCAATCCGGCGGCATAGCTTTTGGAACAAGTCCTGATAGAACGGACGGTATTTGCTCTTGGCAGGAAGTTCACGTAAAAGCTCAACGAGCCCTCCGAGTACCCAGCCATTGCCACGCCCCCAGAACACTTTCGCGCCATTCGCCTCCTTCATCGTAAAAAGTAACGGTGGTCACGATAGAAAAAGATTATCTTCTTTATCAAACAGATAATTGTAAGTAGCTTTATATTCCTTATCCATGAAACGGATGAACTTCTTGTCACCCGTGATATTGTAGAGTTTCATGTAAACAGGAGGTGCCATGAACAGTGCGTCACACCAAGTCCAGTGTTCCAAGGTGGTTGCATCGCCATAGTCCAACTCGAACGAACCGGAAGGAGGATTGGCAATCACCCATTCGGCACGTGCCTGTGTCGGGACAAGCATACTTTTTCTTTTTGTACTTTTCATACATATACAAATACATCTGCGAGACACAGATATCGTCAGCATGATACATCCGTTGATTTACCTGCCAGTAATTGCGGTTCCCCAGCCGCAACAGCCATTTGTAGTATGAATCATCTTTATCCGCCTGTTCGGCTATTGCAGCCCAGTGGACAAGTCCCAGATAGAAAGTGGCATTTACCCAATTGAGATCACCGTAAATAGCCTTGTTGTAATGAGCAATCTGCCAGTCGGCCACCCGCCGCATCGACTGCTTCACTTCTGTTTTAACAAATGTCTGCGCAACTGTAGTACACAAATAGCCCATGCATAGGGCAAGGGTTAAAAGTAATTTCTTCATAATACTATAATTTTGTTTAAGACAAAGATACCAGGCTTTATGGACTTAATAGAGTCATATTTTCCGTTTAAGCTGCTCTTATCTTCCATAAAGAAAGAAAAAAGCAGCTTTTTGAACAACTCTACTAACTAACCCAATTACTGAACACCCGATCTACGAGTATTCAATCTCTTATCTACTAACAAGCCGTCAATGATCTTCAAGCCGAATTTCACTTGACGTTTTGCCTTAAACTTCAAAAGAAATAAGTCAACGGTTCCTTCAAGCGTCTTCTTATTTCCTACATTGACAAAAGGTAGGATACAAGGCTTTTGAACCATTGGAATGGAGACGGTCGTAAGTCAGATTCTCCATTGCATTCATGTGTTGCAACTCCACGCCGACAAACTCATAATCCTGTTGATTGTAAGGTAAAAGCAAAACTGAATGCGTTGACTGCACGCAGATCAACACCTTTTACCTGAATTTCAATAATCTCATCTTTGTCATATACTTGTTTCGAGGTGCTTATCTCAATCGTACCGTCCACCTTTTTCCGTACCACGGTTATCAACACCGCCTTCAAGCTGCGTGGCGACCACCGAAATATCATAAGCGTCAATCAGACCGTTCTTATTGATATCACCATTGCTGATGTATCCTTCAAAAATCGGAATCGCCCTTTCTCAGTCCTGTATAATTGGTATAAGATGTCAGGTCATTGCCGTCAATCTTACCGTCGGCGTTAATGTCTCCCTTGAAGATAGCTTTCCGTTCCGGGCACCTTGAATACATAGATTTCCTTACCGGAGCCGTAGTTGCCGACTGCTTCTGTAACGGATAGTTTGATATAGCGGGCAGTAGGATGTTGGGTGAAATTGAATACCTTCACCTCATCGTCACGCTGCCATTCAAATGTTCCGGCTTCCGTCCACAGTTCTTTGTTCATACTATAAGAAACGGTTCCTTTCAGCAATGTTCCGTTACCGGCGTTTGTACGTGGCAGGTAGTGGAATTTATCCAGTTGGTTGACAGTCACCAGGTCCATAACCAGTTCGAACGGAACGGCTTTTTCCCCGTATTTCGAGTGCCAGATATCTCCGGACTCTACAAAGTCGAACAGACGTTTCACGCCTACTCTTCCTTGCGAAGCGGCCGTACATTCGCCCCTGATACCACGGATAGCAAATTCAAGCGGATCGGACTTGGTCGCAGCACCGAACTCTGTCCAGGCGGAAGCTCCGTCTTTATTGACAGCACGTATTTTAAATGAGTAGGGCGTTTCGGGAGTCAGGTCTCCAAACAGTAGTTCCGTATCCTTTATCGTAGTATATAGCATATTCATAAAGTCAATCTCATAGAAATCGGCATTGGCCACTTTATCCCATGTCGGTTTCAAGGTATAGGCTTCCGTATTGTCGGCAGTAACCCGGGCAACAGGAGCTGCCAGAGTTCCGGAAGTGATCCGATAGCGGTCTTCGGGAACAAAACGGAATCCCTCAATGCGCAATGTCGTAGTATTGGCCGTAATATCGGTGGCACCCAGTTTCACCAAAAGTTGCGGGTTCTTGGTGATAACGGTCTTTTCAAACTCGCTTCCCTTAGTCGCAAACCGATTCAGATCGGGAGCCTCATCGTAGAAGAAGACGTTTTCACCCTTTGCAAATTCATCTTTCGAAGCGGCCTTTGTCAGTTTCACTTTTTTTTTCTTTCCAACTTGTGCCGTCACTTTTTCGGCAGAGAAGTGACATTGATTCTGAACTCTGTAACCTTTTTCTTTCACAAAGCCCATAAAATCACCCTTTGCCGGATGAATGGTCACAGTAACGTCATTCTTGCTGCCAACCTCGGACTCGATATTGGTTGTTACTCCTTTACCCCGTTTGTATTCTTCGGATACACCGTCGTCATCATATTCGGTAAAAGAACTCTTGCCGTACGGGTAAAGCTCATAGATACGGATTCCTTTATCAATCTCATTTACATTATTATTAGGATTCGTCAGCGGAATAATCGCTCCGTTCTTCACGAATACGGGAAGCTTCAGAGAGGAGCTGCAAAATTGTTGAGTATGCGGTTCCGTCGTATTTTTCGCCCGTAAAATAATCAATCCATACACCTTCGGGCAAGTAAATGCCGTTACGGATATCATTTCCCTGCTCGTCAGCTTTGGTTGCCTGATAGATAGGAGCAACCAGAAAATAAGGCCCGTACAGATATTGGTACTGTGTAGCCGTACCTTGAGTATAGGCATTCGGGTATTCCAGAAACATCGCTCTTATCATCGGCTTACCATCTACTGCTTCCTTTAGCAATGCTGTAGGCATAAGGCATCAACTCCGATTTCATTTTCAGATACCAGCGGTTGATAGATGTTGCCGGTTCTCCCAAGGCATGCGGATATTTCTCATTCGCTCCCCAACCGTCCATGTTCAGCTCCATTGGAGTAAACGTTTTCCATTGGAAATCACGGGTATTCATCTGCACATTCCTGCCACCGAAAAATACCGTCCATGTCGGATGTGATGTTCGGTTGTCCGGAAAGCCCGGAGCCGATATAAGTCGGGATGTGGAAACGGATATATTCCCCATACGCCTCCCGTCTGGTCACCCGACCAGATGCCCGCATAGCGCTGTGTGCCCGCCCAGCCGTCAAGGGAGATGATAAACGGTCTGGCGTCACTTCCGTAGTAAGGCATTATATGTCCGACGTCGGCTACCCGTTCAATCCGAAAGAATAGCCGGCACCGACCCAGGCTACATCCGTTTTCAACACGCGTACTCCGGCATCCCTTACTTCTTTCACAATATCTCTCTGCAGCAAAGCGCTCACTCCTTCCTTAGGGTGCAGGTCAGACTGTGTCCACAGGCCGATTTCCACCCGTTCTGACGGGCATAATCACCCAGACTTTTCAGATTTTGGATATTACCGTCCAATGTTTCGGTCTGTCCGTAGCCGGCTCCGTAACCGTCGTTCGGCAGCAACCAACCTAACGGCATATCGTGGTTCTTGTAGCGGTCGATCACGGCGCGAGCAGAGAACTGGTAGTTGTTCTTCTCGCCGTTCAACGATTCTTTGATTCCGCCATTGTCCTTCTGGCTCTCTTTATATCGCTTTCCGTCTTCAAACAGAATGCCTTTCTCGTTTTCTGTCCAATAGTCACGGTTATAAGCGTTCAGATGTCCCTGATAGAAACCGAATTTAGGTAACAACACGGGATTTCCTGTCAGTTGGTAGAAGTCATTCAACAGAGCCACCGCACCGTCATTAATCATGTAGAACACATCCAGATAATCTGATTCGTGAGAGACAATTTCACCTTTCCCTCTTCGGATGCTCCGAAGTCGTACTTCCCTTTTTTGAAGGTATACCACATCATACCGTAGCCGTTGGTAGACCAATAGAAAGGGGTAGGGGATGCTACGCCGCCGTCGGTCCAGCTATTCTGATTCTCGATAGCAATGACTTTGCCTTTATGAGAGAAGCGTCCGTTCTGTACACCGCCACCGTAGAAGTATTCCTGCGGATTCTCTTTCAATGTCAGGGTTACTTTCCCTTTCTCAAAAAAGAGGCGCTTCCAGTTCTTCCACTACAACAGTGTTGGTTGCCAGATTAGTTACCTTAAGCAAGGATGTCTTTTTTATCCAGCCGGACTTTTATCTTTCCGGTAGTGAGGAAAACAAAATCTGTATTCTCTTCCAAATCCAGCTTTGAAACCGCCTTTCTGGGATTGTCGACTAATATCTGCGCCGCCGGCTTTGCTTGAGGATCCCGGATCACGCTTCCTGAGTTGTCCTGAAATACACGGAAGATATTTTCTCCGTAGAAGTCCAGTGTCATACGCTGGCTATTGGGGAATAGTATTTCAACGGTGGTGGGGTTTATCTTTTTTGGCACCGACAATGGGAGACAACACTTCTGTCTCTATCGCATTATTATATAACCTAGCCTGTATTAATGAAGGAGGTAACATCACAGATAGCCCCAATACAAACAAAAGTGATTTCTTCCATCTACTTGTTGTAGTTAGATTTCTCATATATTTTACAAATTAATGAATAATGTGAATCAGTTGCTAAAAAATCAGTTGCTATATGCAACTAACAACAGTCACAAACCTAATAATTAAATTTTCTTTCTATTATACTCTTATTTTATTAATCAAATATAGCTTTCTCAGATAGACGTACCACCTGCCTACAATTATTCTTCAATTCAAATACGACTACCCGGTTAATACCTTTAGCTAGTATAGCAGCTGGTACCGGAATAGTCCGCTGAGAAATATTCTCCCAAAAAGAACCTATATACTGCCCGTTTATCCAGACTTCTCCCATTCCCCAGCCCGAAGTATCTAAAAAAGATATCTGTCGGAGTTTCTATCTCAAAAGTACCGCGATAGAAGCAAGGAGACTGTTTTTTGTTTGACAAGGGGTAAACTGGAGTTCTTCCACGTCACAGTCACGTATCAGGAGAGGTGTCATTTTCCAGTTCTCTATTTCAACATCTTCTAAAGTGATACTCCCGAAAAGTCCCTTGGAATTGTCCAATATCTCAGGTCCATAAGTAATACGCCCTATATTCTCTGCATAAAGTTGCAGATGATGTGTACCCGTAGAAACAGTCAGCTTAATATTCTTCTGATTATCAGTGATCCAGCCTTGTAATCTTCCATCAACATAGACTGAGGCATAGTCCCGAATATTCTCTACCGCCAATATTGGAGCCACACCCTCCACAGTAATCTCCGCCTCATATAAAAGCATAGCCGAACTCAATGCCCAATTCATTCATCGGCAGCAATCCCTCTGATTCCTGAACATCACCATACACTTGCTCTAAAGCCGCGACTTCCTGCATCGGAATCTCCTGTGCAGATAAAGTCAGTAAGGACAGGCAAAATAAACAACATATAAATAATTCTCTTCGCATAACTATTTTTATTAAAAAGGATTGAATAAACTCTTCTTTTTTACAGTTGCTCGGGGGAGCAAATTGGCCACTCTTCACATATTGATCAATACTCTTCAGCAATTGTTGAGTAGCAGGACGTTTATCCAGGTCTTTCCGAGTATCAACAGCCAATACCAACAGTTTACCATTGTTTACCCTAGCCTCAAAGCCAATCCCTAGTTTCTGATTGGTTTCATAGCTATCTATTACCTGGATAAACGGACGAAGTTCTTGCGGGAGTATCCGTCATATCAATCACTTTTGCATTCGTCAGAATATCCCACCACTGCCAATCAAGATGCTTTTCAGTGATGAAGTCTGCAAACATGGGCTGATCGGCATGAATAAGACAACCCCAGTGTCGTTGGTGCCCATTTGAACATAATCGGATTCCAAAAATGATTGTGAAATACAGACTTACGCCCTTTCACTTTGTTCGGCTTCGGACAAAGAACAACTTTTTTCTCCTTCTTGGAGATATTGTTTCGCTTTCGCATCATAGGTTGTTGTATATAATACATCAGGCGTTGTCTGCATCAAATCTTTATGATGCGGATAGACCCATATATCCCAACTATTATGAACTTTGTCACCAACGGACAGATGTATGGTTAATTTCTGCGGAGCAGTCACCGAATTCAACATATACTTAAACGTTCCAAGTGGAAAGACACCATAGTTTCCTATTCTTTGTGTCTTCAGTCTACCGGATTTCAGAACTCTGCCGGAAGCATCGGTAATCCACCACTTAGCTTTTTGCACTTTTCAAGATAGAGGGACTATAATTATACACTTCTGCCTTCCCTTCAAAAAGTTTCATCACAATAATAGGCTCGTTTAGGAAAACGTAGTAAAGCAACAGTGGGTGCACAAAACTCACGGAATTTTTCAGGAGTAATCAAACCTTTAGACTCCCAAAACGGGTCGAGAATACCAACCGGAGCATATCCCTGTCCTGTAAAATCATTCAAGGCCAGAAGTTGAAAACCGGATTTAAGAGAAGTACGAAGTTCAGCTTCAATAACATCTTTATATTCCAGTACAGTCTGAGCCCCTGATACACGGAAGAAATCATCTGCTTGATCCAACATACCGTTTGCCGCCAATGATTCACGGAAAACTTCAAAGTTTCGAGCTTGAACCGGACCGGTAAAATTTGGAATCTCCTTGAAGTTAGGATATATGCAACGCTGTCCCGACTCATGAGAGATCACAGGCACTATCAATGCCCAATTCTTTATTTTTATCCCAATCAGTATATGGCCGTCCTTCGTATATAGCCATATGTCCTTTAGGCGTTTGATGAGTGATGTAAAATTGGTCAGACTTCACACGTGTACGGGCTGTCGAACCACTAAATAGCCTGCGTTTGTCACTGACCCTCCCATAATGGGTTAGTTCTTCTATAAAATCAAAATTACCGGTTATCTCATTACCATTACAGTAAAGAACAAAAAAGAGGGGTGATTACCATATTCTTTCAAGATAGCTTTTGTTCACGACGGAAAAAGTCATAACGTTTCTCATCGGGTTGGGCATCTTTACCCCACATCGGCATTTCCACCTCCAGATAAATTCCTAGTTTATCCGCTGTCCGAAATGCCGCAGCAGGAGGACACCAGGAGTGGAAGCGCATATGGTTCATACCATATTCTTTCAGAATCGTTAATATACGTTCCCACGAAGCATCATCCACTGGAGCATAACCTGTTTTTAGGAAATACTGCATTTTCTACTGTTCCACGCAAATGTACCCGATGACCATTAATCAGAATATTGTCTCTATCTGCCTTTATTTCACGCATTCCGAAGGTAGCGGACTGTGTATGTTGATAGTTTGTACTACCCGTAGTCGTTGCCAGATCACATTGCAACGTATAGAGATTAGGGAGTAAACTCATCCCACAACCGAATATCTTTACCTAACGCTATGATATCTTCTACGTAAAATACTGAATCATTCCCAGAAACCATTGTCTCTCTAGTCTGCTTATATTGTTCGCCGGAAATTGTAAAAAATGCCCTCCCTGTAACGAGTTTATGAGTGTGATTCAATATCTTCACCCTGACTTTGACTGAATGCTCCGATACATTCGGATACAGTTGCATATCCTCAATATATACAGGATCAAGAGCTACCAGTTTCATTTCCCCCAAAATCCCATTCCAGTTTATTTGAGTATATTCCGAATGAGCATGATCCCATTTATGGGTATTGTATTGATAACGATTATCAACGCATACAGTAATAAGATGCGTCTTACCCGGTTTCACGAAATCTGTCAGTTCGTGATTGTGGGGAACACTGATATAGTCTATTTTACTGACTTCCTTTGTGTCTACATAAATAGAACCTCAACCAGTGTACGCGTTCGAAAGATATAAAAAATACGTTTGCCTTTCCACTCTTTTGGAATAGTTATTTCACGTTGATACCAAGCCGGCCCCATATACTCATACACACGAGTCAAACGGTCAATGTGACGATAAGGAGATTTATAACCAATTTTATAGTCATCCGTAATCCCTGGTAGAAGGATGCTCTCCTGCAAGCGATGCATATAACGAATATCCAAAGAACCGCGTCGAAAATCCATCAGGTCAGTTTGAAATCCCCATTGACCAGACAGATCTATTTCTTGCGTCTGTGCCTTCAATAAAGATAACTGGGTTATCAATACAAATACAATAAGAATGGATTTAATAAACTTTTTTCTCATACAGTCTTGTATTAAAACATCATATATCAACAATTTATTTTCTACATAGAATAATTAATGATATTATTACTTTACTCTTATAAAGAAATAAAAAGAGAGCACTTCAAAAAGTATGAAGCCTGTTAAGCAACTCACTTTAGAAAGTGCCCTCTGTGTATAAGGACCTATTTCAAACTGTCGGATTAGAGTTCACGACCAAGTCCAAATTCGGCAACCTGCAATGTTCCACCACTAGTTGAACCGGTTACTAGATCACTCCACTTCACAAACTGTACTTTAACATATCTATAAGTAGATTCCGGAATAGCAATTACAATCTCATCCGTATTATTTTCATAAGGTATATCAATATCGGATTTTATTTCAATAAAATTCTTACCGTCATTGCTTCCGTACATCGAGATTCCCCATGCTCGCAAATAATTGTACCCATTAGTAGATCTATGCATCCATGTAAAATAATTAAAAGTTTGTTCCGCTCCCATATCAACAACAAAATAAAGAGGTTCGTTTATACCCGCAGCCGTATAGTCGCTTCCATAACTCTTACCAGGTTTCACCAATGAGAGATAAGTCGTCGTTTTATTATCAAAAAGATGTTCAGGATTACCCGTAGTTCCATCTGTCACATAATTATTTCCATTTTTATAAGTAATGGAAGTAGAAACTGTCCAAGAATCACGATTTAACCTAATATTACCAATGATATTCAATGTTATAACATCCGTTACTCCACTCTCATCAACTGCAGCAACATTAATTTTTTTTGCTTCACCTGCAGCAACTCCTTTAACCACACCTGACTCTGAAAGTTCAACGAATGCTTCACTACCTTCTGCAAGAGTAAAGGCCAGGTTTTGATAACTTGCATTAGTTGGTAATACTTTTTACTACCGTATTCAGATCCAACGTCTCATTTATATTAATAGATTCTGGCATAGCACTTTTATCAATACTTTCAACCAGTACCGTCGGAGCCTTCCCTTGTTCTACAACAAGTTCCACTTGATGACTTTCATCATAAATCAAAGACATCTTAGCTGTACGCCCATTTATATTCTCCGACAAATCTACATCTATCATTATCTTACTATCCTTGACATAGCCGGAGCACCAACTTTTCATGATTTATAACTATATACCACACTTGCATCAAGTCCATTGGCCAACACATAGTCACATGACAAACTTCCTCCTTCATAACCAATAGTCATTGGATCTGTTGACACAGTTATCCAGTTATCTGGAACGACAACTGTTTCTTCGTCATCACAGGCAGCAACAAAAAAATCCTGCAAACAACAATAATATCACTGATAATATATTATTTATATTCTTCATATTCTTAAATTTTAATTATTATAGATCATTTATTATTCAATCATTTATAATCATCCAAATTGATTTCCGTTATCTGATGAACGTTTGGATGTGGCATTTCATACCCCCTTCCGTTAATTTCCTCCTTCAACAGCCTAATCTGTTCTTCTGTGATTTCGAATGCTTTATTTCCATAATCATTCAGTGTAGTTTTAACCGGATATAAGAATCCCCACTTCTCAAAGAAATCGAGCATATTCAATCCTGAAATGTCACATACCTGACGTACAAAATCCAGCTGGTTCATACCTTGATTCTCACCCTTGTCACTCGGACTCTCATGAGTACGAAAATATTCATATAATTTATGATAAAAATCAGTTTTTCCTAATACATCTATCATGTACAGTTTGAGCTGCCAAAATGGTACAAGTTGAGTTTCACGAGTAATATTTGCAATACCAGGAAGACAATGAGGACGTTTACCATCCACTATCAATGATGTAGCGCCTTGATAAATATTATTATACGTTCCCAATGTCTGATCGTTCTCATCTTTCAACGTACATCCGTCAACCAACAACTTGCAAGGACGACCGAATGATGTCTGTATAAAAAGCGACATAATGTTATTGGTAACTTCAGTCAAACCGGCCCATTTCAACCCCGGACGTGTCTGATTGCAATGACCTACTTCATGCGCAGGTCCCCAACAACGAGTAGGAAAAATTTTCTGGTTTACAGAACGGTTCCGCATAGTAATCACTAGCATTATAAACTGTACGATAATCTGATGCGTTCGGGCTCTTTGCCTTGTAGTCAATAGAAAAATGCATCCGGTTATTGAACATCTTACCATATTTAACAAGTCCCATAAACTCTTCCTCCAAATATACCAGACGATCCAAATTTTCAATAGTCTTCGTTATCTCTGTATTGTACTTTTTTGAAGTCAGATATTCTCCACGTCAAATGTGAGTATTCTCCCAAGATATCTATTTCCTGATACTTTGCATTGTCGCGAATCTGAGCCCAATCACTTTCCTTGTTTTTCTGAATATCAAAATAACCGTTTACTTTTCCATTCGCAAAATGCACTTTTACCGTCTTTGCCTCAATATTCCTTTTCTGATCATTATCAGCATCTTCAAGCCGGAGAGGAATGTCATCATTTACATGATTCAAAATATAAATTAAACCACCGACCTCTACTGTTATCTCATTATATCCTTCCGACAACTCGTAGGTTTTCGAATTGTTGTAACCACCGTTCAGATCTTGAATAAGCATCGAAATTCTACCACCCTCATAAATATCATCGACAAATATAGCCAAGGTCTCACCCGCTTTTGCATAAATTCCAGTCGGATTATCTCTCAGGCTGTATTTAGATGTCTTATTAGCCGTAGCCATTACTGCTGGATTCTGGTAAGGACGGTAATCCGCCAATCGATAAGCAGACTCATAGTTTCCACTTAGCAAAGCAAGTCCCAATTCTTTCAAATATTCATTAGGGATTTGCTTAATCTGCTTTTCTGTCACGCCAGCTTTAAGCTGTAAACCCATATTATCAGCAAAAATTGTAGCTGGATCAAATTTATTACTACTAGCTTCATAAAATTCCATCTCAGCACAGCTTACTCTATCCTCATAGGCTTTAGTTATGGTAAAACGAACAAATTTAGCATCTTCCACAGGTGATGACAACTTTATGGTAAATGGCGTATGCACCCCATTACCTCTTGCATAATCACCTATTTTCACAAAATCATCCGGTTTATCGGCTGTCGAAACTTCCACTGTAAATTGATTCGAATGAGCCCCATTTGTTTCCGGAGTCAGTACGTGGAGTATAAACGATACTATTCAGTGTATGCCCCTTCTCCAGTTCATATCTGATAGAAAATGGATATGAGACCTGCCCAAACGCGGAATTAAAATATGTTTTCTTATTTCCATCATAGGACATCTTTAAGGTCAACGGATTCTGGTCTGTATCTTTACCTTGCGTTTCCTCAGAAGTGGCCTCGCCGCCAATTACTTTTATTAATTTGTCAGCAGAACTAGGAGCTGCTTCTTGAGAAATTGTGATATTACATTTATGATTGTCATCATACATCAATGTCAATACAGAACTTCTGACTCTCTCTGCAAAAGAACGTTCGCATACAATCGTCATTTTACCATTTTCAACAAGGGCGGTCAGCCAATCTTCTCCCTTATTACTTAAAGTTGATGCTATCTGGTTTATGTCCAATCCTTGCCCCAATACGAACTCACGTTTTTCTGTCCCTCCCTCATAAGGAAAACTCACGGACTCTGTAGAAATTGTAATCCAATCATCAGGAATAGCCGAACTTGCACTGTCACTACATGAATAGCCTAAACAAGGATAAAGCAAAGATAATAAGATTACCTTCAACTTACACCAATGGCCTTTTATGATAGGTATTTTTGTATTTTTCATGACCTCATTTCGATATTTTACGTTAACTTATTTTATGCAAGAGTTTATATTTAAGGTAGTCCAGTATGAATAACATGTAAAGCAAAGGCAAAGTCGGAACAAAAGAGCCCGGTCTCTGCCTTTGTTTATCAAACTGTCATACGATTAATTCCATAACGGATTTTGAACCGTCAATTTACTCTTCTGCATTTCATTGTAAGGTACAGGATAAAGCAACATAGCTTTTGACCATGGATATCTATCTACCACAATACGGTTGTAGTATGAATCTTCACCAATTTTATCATAAAATTCAATTGCAGTGTTTTTAGCACTATTGTATGTTTTTACTGCTGCTTTATTGATGTCCATACCATAACGTATTAACAATTTATCCTCATTATCTTTGATCAATTCACCGGTAGCCTCATCTTGTGACCATCCAGCACGCATCCATTATGCATGTCAAAATAATAGTTTCCTTCTCCCAACATTTCAATAATACGTTCACGATAGATAGCTTCACGCTGTAAATCCTGATTTCCTATAATATTCTTCCCATAAGGTGCAGACTTCGTAGCCAGTTCCTTATACCCAGGAATACCAGCACGTTCACGTACTAAATCCAGATACTTAATTATATTTTCATCGTTCGGATTTATCTCATTACATACTTCTGCATAGTACAAGTAGAAATCTGCTAAACGGAAATAGATCCAAGGACGTCCCCAGTCCGTAGGATTCGATCCTTCTTTCAGTAATGTACGGTTATTAAACTTATAAAGTAAATAGCCTGCACGTGCATGCATAGTGTTATCTCTATAGCCTGCACCACCTTTACTAAAATAAGCTCCCCAATCTGAAGTAACTGCTTTTTTGTATATGCCAGCTCTTTCCTTCGTATGTAACATCAGCATAAAAACGAGGCTCGCGATTAACATACATATTGAAGATGTGCTTGTCTACATGTTGTTTATTATTACAAACATTTACCCAATTTGTGAATCCGTTTTCATTATAATCAGGGTCTTCACTGATATCCAATCCACTATCCGTAAAGAACAAATCGACAATATTCTGATAAAAACCGACATTACCCATAGCACTAGGAATATCTCCGGGGATTGTGCGAGCTTCCATTTTAGCAGTGACGCCATCATTATAATCGTTATTTCCGTTAGCCCAAAGAATCTCATCGTTATAATATTGGAACAATTCATATATTGATGTATGAGGATCTCTCTTTTGGAATAATAAAGATCCATACCATGTGCTTCGGCAAATCTCAACAAAGCTTCAAGATGCGTCTTGGCAGTTTGCCATTTGTTATCATCACGATCGGGGAAAAGACGCTTTCCATCAATGATTTGTCAAACTCAACGCTTCTTTATAGCCTCCATTAAACAGAGGAGAAGCTGCATATACCCGCAAACGTGCACGTAATGCTAAAGCAGCCGCTTTTGTAGGACGCAGGATTTCACGAAGATTGTACATACTATTGTCATGACTAGTATCATCCCCTGTTCCAGTTTTTTATCGTTTCAGGCAGATCATCTTTATATTCACCATTTATAACAGATTCTAATAACTGATCAATATGTCCTACCATTTCGTCAACAGATGCACGTGCATAATCAAGGTTCTCATCCGAAGGATCAGCAGTCTCGGGAATAATAGGTGTAGGACCATAGAATTCAAATAACAAGAAATAGTTGTAAGCAAGCAGATAAGTAACATCCGCCTTATAACGACGCATCTCTTCTACTGAAATATAACCATCAGCATTGATCGGATCACCTATGCTTTCAGGTGCCATATCCAAAAAGATCATTGCCTGGCGAATTTGTTTATAGCAATTCCACCAACGGTTGTGAGTGGTACTACTAGGAGTAAAAGTATTCTGTCCAAATTTCAACACATTAGGATGAGCACAAACGATTTCTCCTGAATAGATAGCTTGCGCATTAACGGTTCCATTTGAATTTTGTACATCCAAACCCGCTTCCGAATAGTTCGGACAAGTTTGATAGATTTCTCCATACCATTGTTTAATATATTTAGCTTTGGAAAAAACTTCTTCCTTGTCTAGATTTTGAGCAAGTTCTTTAGAAACATCCAAATAATCTGAGCAAGAGGTCAACATACCTGTCATTAATACGACAGTTGCTGTACATACTGTTTTTATAATATTCATAATTAATTATTCTTATAATTGATTATTGGTTAAAAAGTCACATCAAGACCGAAAGTCCAGGTCGCGTTAATCGGATATCTTGCACCGCTGTTTCCAATTTCCGGATCCCACATTTTAACGTGATCCCACACAGCAAGATTACTTCCCTGCACATAAATACGGAGGTTCTGCATTTTCCATCTCTGCACCAATTTTTTATCAAACTGATAACCCAATTCGACATTTTTCAGACGGAGAAAACTCCCATCTCTGTACCACCATGTACTATTCAGCGTATTATTACTATACTCATTGGTGTGTAAACGAGGATATAAAACGTTCATATTATTGGGATCACTTGCAGTCCAATGGTCGGCAGCCTGTACACGTGCAGAAGACTGGTCTTTTCCATTAGCAAATGGGACAAAATAACTAGTGTTAGCTTTCAAGTTAACGGATGTTTTACCTACTCCCTGGAAAAATACACCAGCATAAATACCTTTATATTGTACATTCAGTCCGAAGCCATAAACAAGTTGCGGATTATTTGGATAAATGCCGCTATAATAAGTCTGGTCATTATCGTCAATAGTACCATCACCATTCAAGTCTTTATATTTAATATCACCAGGCTTCACATCAGCAGCATAAGTAGCAATTCCATCTTTTAATTTATAATTATAGCTAAACCATCTGATTTTTCAGTAATAATAAAATCCTGATTGGTAAATAATCCTTCCGCTACATATATTTTATTTGTCCCGATAGAAGTACCAGTTTGAGCAAGCCATGGATAAGCCTGTGGAATCTCATCCTTTTCTATAATCTTGTTAACAGCGTATGTTACATTACCTCTGGCTGAAAGCACCCAGTCTTTTCCGATATTATGTTTAACTGTAATACTAGCATCAAAACCTTCATTAGTCGTGACACCAAAAATTCTGCCATGGATTTTGACGGAAACCAGTAGCCGTAGGAATAGTTACACGCTGAATCAAAATATCTTCCCGTCGATTATGAAAATAATCAGCAGTAATATCAACACGACCACGGAATAATCCAATGTCAATACCGAAATTGCTTTTTCTTCTCTATTTCCCAACTAATATATGGAGCAGCAAATGTGTTTTCATAAATTCTTCCCATATCATTAGTAGGACCACCATTAGTACCGGGATTCAAGCCGAAACATTTTGACTACCGCTATCAGTCAATAGTTCTCTATATACAAAACGGTCACTTCCTGTATTATCATTTCCTGTAAGACCGTAAGAAGCTCTCAAACGTAATTTGCTAAGAATATCCAAGATATTCTCCTTTTGCATAAATTTCTCAGCATGTACATTCCAAGCGGCACCTACTGCCGGGAAAATACCCCAACGATTACCAGGAGCGAAGTTTTCACTACCCGTTGCACCAAAACTAGCTTCTAATACATAACGATTATCATAAGCATAAGTACCACGCATTACAATATTCTGTTTACGATAAGGCAACAGTTTTAACCCGCCTACTTCTTCCGCTCCAGAAGATTTTCTAGAACCTTGGTATTGAGTTTCCTTTTGATTGTATACAAAAAGTTCCTGTAACAGCGTGTTTCTTGGCAAAAGTACGTTCGTAGTTCAACTGCGCTTCAATATATAATTTTTTTTAGTACCACTGCTTGTGCTAACAGAAGCTTCCCCAAGCGGACTACCTTCTGAAAATAGTTTTTTGATAAGTAAACCGTTTTCATCTCTACCGGTAACAGTATATTTATCCGGACTCGCCGAACGTTTTAAAGTAGAACTGAAATCTGCATCAAAACTTATACTACCTTGAACAGACAGTCCTTTCGTTATGAAGTCGAGTTTTTGTCTCAAAGTTGCCTTAGTTTGCATTGCTACAGACCATTTTTTAGAATAACCGGAATAATTAAGTAAATTATAAGGATTATAACGTCCATCCGCATCTGTATCACAAACTGCAGCAGTCCCGTCCGACCATGTAAAAGGTACCAAATGAGTCGGGAAAAGTATGATATGTTTAAAAATCTGGTCAGAAGAATTTCCGGGGTTATTTTGAGTTCTGTATTGTCCACTCATATCAACGGAAAGTTTGGTCGTCGGAGTAATATCCATATCTACATTGGAGCGCAAATTATAACGTTCCAATCCGATATTGGCATTGTAGTCATCCAATGGATTCGATTTAAACATACCATTTTCCTTATAATAAGCTCCTGATACAAAGAACTTAGTTTTTTCCGAACCTCCTCGCAGATTCACTGTATAACGTTGATTCTGCGTGTTATTAGATAATAAGTCGGTCCAAATAGAATTCGGGTATAAATCCGGATCAACTCCATCCCGATACCTTGCCAACGCTTCTGCACTGTATGGAGCGCTATTTTGCACATAATTATCCCAATTAGGGATTACCCGCATCATTCCAAGACGCTTCATTCCACATTGATAAATAATCCCAAGAGTTCATCAACTCCGGCATACGGGTAGGAGTAGCAATACTATATTGTGCGTTGAAGCTGATAATAGTTTTTTGTGCACGCCCACGTTTTGTTGTAATCAAAACTACACCATTAGCACCTTCAGAACCATATACAGCAGTAGCAGCAGCATCTTTCAAGACAGTAAATGTCTCAATTTCATCTGTGTCAAGATCATTCATGCTACGAGGAACACCATCCACCAACACCAATGGACTCGTACCACCTGCGTATGAACTTTGACCACGAATCCAAAAATCGGCATCATCATTTCCCGGTTCTCCAGAACGTTGAATGGCAATCACACCAGCAACCTGACCAGCAATCGTATTTGATAAACTACGCGTTGGTATAGCAATCTCTGCAGGTTTCATTGTATTCACAGAAGATACTACACTTTCTTTCTTTTTGTGAACCGTAACCAATAACAACAACGTCATCCAGATTTACATTCGATTCCGCCATAGCAATGTTGATAACACTTTTATCCTTTACTTTCTGTTCAACACTATTATAACCAATATAGCGGAATTCCAAAACTTCACCTTCTCTTGCTTTTTAATAGTGTATTTACCATCCATATCGGTTAATACACCGTTAATAGTGCCTTTCACTATTACTGTGGCACCAATAATAGGCTCCCCTGCTCCATCGGAAACGGTACCAGTGACAGTTTTGGTCGCTCCTTTCTTAGAACTCAACGTTTCTTTAGAAGAAAGCGACAATACTATTTGTTTATTCTGAAATTTGAACGTAATATTAGTCGGTTCAAACATTTTACGAAGCGCCAGACGCACTTCTTCATTCTTGCAGTTCAGACTTACCAATTGTTCTGCATTTATTTCAGTCGCATCATAAGAGAACAAATACCCCGAAGCCTTCTCTACTCTTGCCATAGCTTCTTTTTAAAGGTATTTTACTAAACGAAATGCTAATCTTCTCTGTACCGCTCTGAGCGAATATTCCTATAGAAAAGAGGCATACGATAATTAATAAATAAAATTTCTTGTATTCCATAAGTAATTTAGATGTTTTTTTTATTCCATAACATTTTTAATTCTAAGTGTTTTTCGAATTGATGTAAGATCATAGTTTCACATAGGCTTTCATATTTAAAGATTCAACAATATTGTTTTATATATTCTAAACAAGCAATTACCAACCAGCATGTTCGTTCTTATTCTCACGCGAGTCAGCATTGCGTTTCTTTTCTCCTGTATAATTCCATTCAATTTCGTCCGTGTATTCTTTTCCGTTATGTGTTGCAACGGTTCTTATTACATTTTTACCTTGTTCCAGTGTTACATTATCAAAAACATAATGTACATCAGTATATCCCCCTTGCGAATACCAGTCAATTCTTTACCATTAAGATATACTATAGGAGTACCAATATTAGAATAAACTGTCACAGAGGTCTGTTTCCGCTCACGATCCGCATTTCGGCGCTGCGTCAAATACAATACAGGCTCCTTGCTCCAGTTGGCTTTATACCAATAATAAGAATCCTTCTTGATTTTCCGGTCAAAAAGTCATCAAGCCTTTCAAGTTACGAGCAGGTACACCACCCCCCCGACTCCACATCGGCACAGCAAAATCAAACATATTCCATAGATAAGAAGCAATGATATAAGGATGTTTCGAAATAACACTCCATTGATATTCATGCGTTTTAGTCTGGAATGTTTCCGGATAAAAAAGGTTTTCCCCAATTCAATGCATCACCGAGATATTCAGTCTGATGTTCCAAATTGGCATCCGCACCATATTCTGTCAACATCAGCTTTTTGCCACGGGTACTTTTCTTCCAATCCTTTTCACCCATGGTTCAATATCTTGTAGCTTCTTCTCATACCATCCGAAATAGCGGTTCATCCCCTGAATATCTGTATTCTGATTCACTGCATGTTCAGCATGTCCGAAACCATTGACAGCTACAGTATAACGATCCGGGTCCTCTGTCTTGGCAAGATTATGAAGTGCTTGCGTCAGCCCGGCTGTATATTCGTGAGGTTGATATACCTCATTATGCAACCCCCCAAACATAGATAGAAGGGTGATTAAAACTCTGACGAATCAACTCACGAAGCTGAGACTGCGCGTTTTCCGCTTCGTAGCCTGTCACACGATTCATAAAAAGGGATTTCAGCCCAAATGACCAATCCCAAAGAATCACAACGAGAATAGAGATAATCTGATTTCGATTGTTGATAATGGGCAAAACGGACAGTTGTGGCTCCTACGTCCATTATCTGTGCTAAATCAAAATCATGTTCTTTATTAGTCAAAGCACTTCCTAATCCCCACCAATCCTGATGACGGGTTACACCATACATCGGATATTTCTCATCATTCAAATAAAATCCTTTACCGGCAACAACCTCAAACTTACGAACACCCAAAGGCTGGATAACTTCATCAATGACCCTTTCCTTCTGCTACCAAACGTGAAACGACTTTATACAAATAAGGATCTTTACGTCCTTGCCAAAGATGAGGTTTGTTCAATTTAAAAGTTGAAAAATAAGTTTGCGTTCCTTGAGGAGTTAATTCCAAAGGAAGGCGATGTGAAGCAACTCTCTTTCCTTCTTGGGTATAGAGAGTATTTTCAAGTACTAAATTCGCAGGAGTAAGGCTGCCATTGTCTAATTTTACTTTTACAGTAATATCTGCAGAACGTTTCGAAACATTTTTCTGAGTAATATAAACACCTGGAGAAGCACAATCGGTAACTGTTATATTATTTTGCTCAGTAACAATTAGCCATACCGGGCGATAAATACCTCCATACACTCCGAAAAGGCTATGATTCACCGGAATAACATCCGGTCGTGCAGTATTATCAGCTTTTACCATGATTTCATTCTCAGCTCCAAATTTCAAAGCTGTTCCTATCTCAAAAAGCAAAAAGCACTATAACCTCCTTTATGGGTTCCTACAAGCTTACTGTTAACATATACCTCGGTGTTTGCGCCCACACCTTCAAATCGAAGAAACACACGCTTCCCTTTCAATTCTTCATTAAAAAGAATTGTTTTTTTCTTGTAATAGCCAACTCCTTCATAAAAAAGAAGCAGCCTTTACCTGCATATCTTTAGCATTCCATGTGTGAGGCAGATTTACAGTTTCCCATTTCCCCTCCCATTGAGCAACAACTTTTACTGGGTCTTCCGAAAAAGAACAGAAAATACCTTAGCCAAA
>VOFJ01002681.1_pt1 | contig 23725 bp, 33 predicted proteins | sample 5384081 | NCBI WGS metagenome assembly VOFJ01 (sample SAMN12384729, study PRJNA508395) | human gut metagenome | isolation source: healthy gut I | host: Homo sapiens | reverse complement strand
TCTCCTCCCGGGTAGCGGCGGCATTCCTGCGATCATTACCCTGTGTCATCATGTCACTCGCAAAAATCAATCCGTTTCGCACTGTCGTGATTCCCTGCAATGATGCAGACTGTCACTTCCGGCTCCAGATCGTTCAGTTGCCGTGTCAGAAACTCATAAACGACACTGCCTCCCGCAGACGGCACCGGCGTATCATAGATATCCCCTGCAATGAGAACCGCATCCGGCTTCCCCGTCAACGCCACGATTTTCCCTAATATATCCCGCTTTGTTCTGCGATCATATTGTAATGATGCATTTTGCTTTCCAATATGCAGATCCGACAAATGAAAAGAATTTCATGTTCCTCTCCTTTTACTCTAAGCGACGTTTCCTATTACAGAGCCACAACAGACAAGCTGTTTTCGTTGTACCGCCATGGCAGTCTGTTATTTCAAAAATCCGCTTACGATCTGTTCCTCGGTCTTCTTCCGTAAGTCCAAGTGTCATAAGTTTGATCAGCTGCTCGCCTGCAATTTTACCGATAGCTGCCCCATGAATGAGGTTTGCGTCATTATTGGCGGTAGCTGTGGGCTTGCTGTCACGCATCCATGATCCATAATGATCGCATCGCACTTTCACTGTGACCTGCACGAAACATTCCGTTCATAATAAATTCACGGATTCTCCCTTTGCACAGTCTTTTCCGTTCATATCGATTGCAAAAATCACCATGTAGCATACTGTTTTCCGTAAATATGTCATGATCTTCTCATGCACTTCTGAAAGCTCCGTCTCCAAGATACTTTTTCGATACAGACTGTGGTCGATTCGATCTGGGTTGTCTCCATCTCCATGTGTGCCCTCTCTTTTAAATGCACGATGGTCTGGGGAGTTCATGACATTCTCTGCATTTCCATCTCCTCACCGTAGTGGCGTTCAATGTATTTTTACTTTTTGCATTTTTCTCCAGATAAAATGTGTGGATTCCCCTCATGCTTGGAAGTGTCCACGCCACGGTTGTGAATTTCCGCATCCGCAACGATCGTGACATCTGCGCCCTCCCAATGCTTAAAAAATCGTTTTCCGCAATCGCTCTCGCTCAAAACGACCGGAATATGAACGCTCTCATTGACGTTCCCGGTTTGATAATGATGTCAATTCCGTCCTTGTCCTCTTTTTGTGACAATATCAATATTGGCGGTGGTGTTTCGTGCGCCTTTTTCCATTAGCACGGATATTATAGGCACCTTCCGAACCTCATGAAGTCCCGCCACCTGTTCTAATAAGTTTTTCTGTACTAAATCCATGTTTCTTCCTCATTCTCCTGTCGCTGTTTTTCGTCGATCATCATCCTTTCAGCGCCTCTTCTCACTACAAATTCTGTTCTGCCAGTGCGGCTATGCTTTTATCGATCAACGTCTGGCAGGTCTGTGCCGTATTCAGAAGTTCCGGAAGCACTTCCGCTTTGGTTCCGGTCTTGCGCACCTGTCCGTCTGCAATGACGATGATCTTTGTCCGCAATGTCAAGGATCCGTTCCTGATGGGATATGATCAGAATCGTTCCGTTGATCTCATCTCTCATTTTTTCAAATACTTTGATCAGGCTGTTAAAACTCCAGAGGTCGATCCCTGCCTCCGGCTCATCAAAAATAGAAAGCTTCGTTCCCCTTTGCAGTGATCATTGCGATCTCGATCCTTTTCAGCTCACCGCCGGAAAGACTTCCGTTGATCTCACGGTCAATGTATTCTCTCGCACACAGACCTACCTCCGATAAAATATCGCAGATCTCATTCACACTCATCTCTTTGCCTGCGCCGATCGTGATGAGGTCTTTACGGTCAGCCCCTTTAAAATGAACCGGCCGCTGGAATGCAAAACTGATTCCTTTTCTGGCGCGCTCCGTAATGTTTAAACCGGTGATATCCTCTCCATCTAAAAAAAGAATCTGACCACTTGTCGGACGGATGATTCCTGCGATCATCTTGGCAAGTGTGGATTTTCCACCGCCGTTTATCCTGTAATCGCCACAAAATGATCGTCAATGGTGACACTGACATTTTTCAAAATCTCTTTTATTCTCGTTGTTATCATCTACTTCATAGGTGATATTTCTTAACTCTAACATAAATCCTCCACTGTGCGACCGATAAGCCACAGTATTTTTGCAATTGCGTGATCCTGTTACTTTATAACGCTTCTTGGATACTTTACCATGATGGCATTTAACATGTCCTCATCCGGCTCAAACTCATATCTTGTGATACCGTTTTCGCCCCTGCAGACTGCCTCATAAAGTTTTGCACCTGCATTGCCGGACGCAATGTTTTTCACTGTAACCGATCTGTCATTCTCATACTTGTAAATCTTTGCGGGTCACCCTTCGGGGCAATGGTCAGCACATCATCCATACTAAGATAGGCAATTTTCTTTTCTCTTTGCTTTATTCTTCGATCTTCGCAATCTCAGGTCGCCATCATAATATGTATACCATACTCCACTTCACTGCGAAATGCAAACAGATACCAGATCACACCAAAGATGATCGTCGGCACCAGAAACATAACCGGTGATACAAAACATACTAAGTACTAAACAAAAAGACAGGTTAAAACAAAAAATGCGATCATTCCTGCCTTATGTCCACACTGTTGTTTTTTCGGAACAATAACTAATTTTTCCCTGCATAATCATTTCCTCCAAACAAAAATTTCTGTAATGATAATTATATACGCTTTTTTTTTCCCTCTTGTACAACTTCTTTTATCATGTAAAATAAGATAATAGAAATTTTCGTATTTTTTTTCGTTCAGGAGGAAAAAAAAGAATGATCACATATCAGTATACCCAGAAAGACTGACAACATTCAAAGAAGGGATCAAACGTGAGTGGGCAGTCACCAATGGCATTGGCGGATACGCAGGAAGCTGATGATCGGCGCACACAGCCGTACACACCAGGGGGTACCTGATTGCCAGCCTCCATGCACCAATTGAGCGCTATCTCTGTTTTTTTTCCAAGATCAACGAAACAGCCACTGTCGGAACCAGCACGGTTTTGAGACTTCCCCCAGCACTGTGCTTCCGGAAAAACGGTTTTACACAGAGGGACAGAAGTTTCTCACTTCCTTTATCTATGACGGAAGCGTGCACTACACCTATGAGACAGACAATTTTTCTTTGAAAAGCACATCACATTAAAAAGGAACGCCAAATGTCTGCGCAGTCGCCTATGAACTGGACCGCCGGGGACAGCGACTGTACCCTTTACGCTCACACCGCTTTTCAACTACCGCGAGCACAGTGAGAGCAAAGACCCCGGACACTTTAAAAATTTGAGACATTTACAGAAGACAGGACATTTTATCTTGTTCCGAAAAAATAAAAGATATTGCCATTCGTTTTCAGACAAGTGAAGGAACTTTTTCCGAACGCGAAACTGTTTATGACATCGACATGCAGTTACAGATTGAAGTGGATCTTGAGACAGATGGGCTTGACTGCCATTACTGTCCGGTTGACCTGTCCATTGCAGTTCCCTGCCAACACAACCAAAAAAGTTTCCATCCTGTGCAGTATCGGTGACGTGAACGAGCGTCCTGCCCCTGTGTCTGGTACGGAAGCATTTTCCATTTTAGAGGAAAATGCCCGCGCCATGCAGAACTTTTTGAAAAAGCCGGATACCACGACTCGTTTGCCAACCAGCTGGTGCTGCTTGCCAGCGACCAGTTTCTGACTTACCGCGAGTCCACGAAAATGATGACCGTTCTCGCCGGACTTCCATGGTTTAATTTTACTGGGGCAGAACACAATGATCGCCTTTACCGGTCTGACGCTCTGCTGCGAAACGTTTCAAAGAAGCTGAGGAGATCCTTCTGACATTTGCCAGATATATCCGCCACGGAATTGTGCCGAATATGTTCCCGGATGACAATATGTTGCCGCTCTATAACACACGGGACGCCTCTCTCTGGTACTTTTATGCGGTCTATCAGTACCTTCATTGCAACCCGGTCGCCGAGGCGGAAGCTTTTGTAAAGAACAGATTTTCCCTCATTTAAAAGAGATCATCCGCCTATGAAAAGCGAACGGATTTCAGCATTTATATGGGGAAGACGACGGGCTCATCCACGCCGGAAGCGGTCTTGACCAGATCACCTGATGGATGTCCGCGTCGGTGACTGGCAGCGCGCAACACCGCGCCACGGAAAACCGAGTGGAGATCCAACGCACTGTGGTACAACGCTTTACGGATCATGGAATCACTCTGTGAAAAATTTGACGAAGATGCTTCTGCTTACCGCACACGCGCCAATCAGGTAAAAGATCAACGCAAAGTTCTGGATTCCTCCAACCAGTGCCTGTTTGATGTTGGGATGGTGACGAGCCGGACGACCATATCCGTCCAAACCAGATTTATGCCGTATCCTTCCATTTTCCCCTGCTCCCGGAGGAACAGGAAAGCAGTTGTCGCGCTTGTGGAAAAGAGTTGTTTGTCGGCTGTGGACTTCGCTCTCGCAGGATCATCCGGACTACCATGGCATTTACTGCGGTGCTCTTGCAAAGAGAGACGCCGCTTACCATCAGGGAACTGCCTGGGGCTTTTTTGCTCGGTGGATTTTTCGGTGCCTATATGAGTGAACCACCACTCCTCCTCTGTCACGAAAATTGCCAGATCACATGTTAGAGCCTGTGAGAAAAATCCTGACCAGGATTCAAGCTGTATCGGTTCCATCTCTGAAATCTTTGACGGGGATGCACCTCACAAATCCCCGCGGCTGTTATGCCCAGGCCTGGAGTGTCGGAGAGGTACTGCGTCTACTGTGAAGATATTCTTCCTTATTTATAATTTTCATTTTTTGCTTGACAACAAAGGTTCCTTCCTTTAAAATAATCTTTGTTGTGAGCAACAAGCCCAGTTAGCTCAGTTGGTAGAGCAAAGGACTGAAAATCCTTGTGTCTCTGGTTCGATTCCGGAACTGGGCATCTGCGGGTGTAGTTCAATGGTGAACACCAGCCTTCCAAGCTGGATACGTGGGTTCGATTCCCATCACCCGCTTTTTAGGGGAACGAGTTTCGAAAAGGAACTGTTTTTTTTATAATTTAAATTACGGAGGTTTTCCTATGGAAAAGAAAACTGCATTCAAAGACCTTTCCCGCAAAGCAAAGGTGCAATATATCTGGGACTATTACCGCTGGCACATCATTGCTGCCATCTGCCTTGTGGCGTTTGTCATTTCTATGATCGTACATTATGCTTTTGCCTATAGGGAAAGTGTTTTTAGATATAGTGATGGTAAATACCCTGAATCCTTATGAAGAAAGCGTTTCTTCCACAGATGAATTTTTTTGAACAGGAAGGCTTTTACAAAGAAAGAAGAAGTTACCGTAGATACCTCCATCACTTTTTCTGATGACGATAATTACTCCACAAACTACTATAGTAACCAGAAACTGACTTTAAAACTTTCTGTCGGTGATGCCGACGTTCTTTTGCACCGGAATTTGTGTTCCAGCAATACGCTGATGCCGGAAGTCTTATGCCTCTTACGGATTATTTAACAGCGGATGAATTAGAACAGTACAAAGTATATGATCGTCTATGCAACAGATTCCGAAACCGGTGAGACACTCCCTTGCGGTCTGGAACTGAACGACAACCAATGGCTTTCTGACTACGGTTACTACACCGGAACGGTCTGCTTCGGCATTGCATACGCAACTGATAACAAAGGGAATGCTGTTGATTTCTTTCATTATGTTATGAACTGAACACCTATTGATAAAAAAAAATCGTGCAAACATGATACGTTTCTGTTCGCACGATTTTTTATTTCAATTATGATTTACAATCTCCGTTACTCCAGCTTAAACCGTTTCACCTCAGTATCAAGCAGATCTGCGATCTCATTGTTATGATCAGCCGCTTTCTGGATATCTCCCACACTTCCTGTAAGATCTGTGGACATTTCTGCCACATTTACAATGCCCTTTTGCGCTCTCTTCGACAGCAAAGACTGACTGCTGTAGTCGATTCTTTGATCTCATCCATGGCTTTCTGCAATTCGCCGGCAACTTGTGAAATCTTCCATAATGGCATTCATATCACCTGCATCTTTGCTGTAAAACTCACTCATTTCCACTAACTGCTGATAACCATCCATAGCAGTTATTCCCGCAAATTCGACCATATTTTCTGCCTCTTGTGCCAGACCATTCACAGCCTCAACTACCGCTGCCGGCTCACTTTTTGTATCTGTTCTGCAGCTTCTGCCGAATTGGCAGCAAGTTTTCCGATCTCATCTGCTACGACTGCAAATCCTTTTCCTGCCTCTCCTGCCCTTGCCGCCTCAATGCTCGCATTTAATGCCAACAGATTGGTCTGATCGGTGATCTCGATAATATTTGCCGTAAGCTGTGCTATCTCCTGCACCGCTTGGGACTGCTCGATCTTCTCATTCAATTTCTGTGCCATGTCGGCCACCTGCGTTGCAACCTCCTGCTGTTTGCTTGAGGCTTCTGTGCGGACACTGTCTGCCCGTCCGTTCATTTCACCGGAAGACTTTTTTTCCATGCTCTGCACGTCTTTTGCCATGTTTTCAATGGATGCATAAACCTGTCCCACTGAGGTGCTGATCTGCTCCAGTGAAGCGTTTGTCTCCTCCATTGCCGCACTCATTTCCTCCATAGTTGCGGAAACGTCTGTGATATTCACCTCTCTGTTGCAAGGTTTTGTGCAATCTTTTTGTGACGAACCATTTAAATGTTCTGAATTGTCGGAGATCTTCAACATGATTCCCCCGTATGTATTCCAATAAAGCATTGACATTCCCTGCAATGAGTTCCATCTCATCTCCACTGTGGATGTCCAGCTTCTGCGTCAGATCTCCCTCATTATGCACGATCTCATAAATCTTGTCGTCCACTTTCTGAAGACCTCTCGTGATCGTTGAAATAATGATGCTGAGAGCCGCTACTGCCAGGACAATGCAGACCGCACCAATCTTGACCACTCCCACAAGTGATGCCTCAAGCCGGGCAGTAATATCAGATGCATCATAATCACACCCAGAACTGCCACCACTTTTCCTGCGCTGTTTGTGATCGGCTTGTAGACTGTGATCAGGTCTCCATCCTCCGTCTCATCAATATAATCCTGCACATATTCCTGTCCTTCAAATACAGATTTTAACTCCTCATAAGAGTCAGCAAAAGGATCCCCGAGATAACTTTACATCTTCGGTTGCTTCCACATCTACTCCGTAATAAACATTTGTCCCATCGGTATATAAAGTATACAGATATGCAATCCCACAGCTGTCCTTCATATTTTTTAAGGCTGCCAGGACTCCCGCTTTATATGCATCGCTTTCTTCTGCCCCGAACGATCTGCTCCACCTCGTCGCCATCTAACATACGAAGTGTCAGATCTGCCGCCATGTCTGCCTCCCTGAACGCCCATCTCAACCATGCCGTCTTGGATATGTTTGTAAGAATTTACTCCCATAACCACACAGACAACGAGTACACATACACATACCGGGATCAGTATTTTAAATTTGATCCCCAGCTTTCTTGTTCTGACTTTCCGCTTCATCTATTGTTCCTCCAGATTTTCTCTTAAACACACGCATTTCCACAACACCTGTATTTTCCGTCTTTGATATTACTATTATATACCAAAAAGCACAGATTCAAGTAAAAATCCCCGATAGACCGTCTCATACCGGGGATTTCTGTTATCCGGAAAAGTATTCTTTTTTTACTCTAAGATCACGACCGAATACGCAGGTATGGTAAGCTGTTCTTCATCCAGAACGGCGACTTCCGTTCCTGTCAGAAGCTCCCCTGCGATCTGCAATGGATATTTCCTGTCTTCCGTTGCTCCGAGCTGATTTCCCAAAATCGACCGTCTGTGCCTTCTCTGAAGTATTGAACACCAGCGTCAATTGTCCCTCATCACAGGTTTTCCGGATCACGCATACCGTATCATCCGAAATCCCTCATCAAATGCGACCTTTCCTCTGGCGATCACCGGATACTCATTCCGCAATGCGATCGTCTGTTTCACAAAGTTATAAATGGAATTACCATCGTTTTCCTGCTCCTCTAAACTGCCATACTTCATCTTAATATCGTCCATATCCTTTGGTCTGTCACACATACCCGTAGCATCGGCATCCGTCGACCAGTACATCGGAGCACGCTTATTTTCATCTTTTCCGGAGCCTTTCATTCCAAGCCTCCTCCCCATAATACAAAAAATGCACTTCCCGACATCAGAAGATTCATTGCATTTCCAAGCTTTGTCTGCGCTTCACTATAATCGCCGGAATAATAACCTGCGCTCCGCGCCATATCATGATTGGTGTAAAACGGTGCGTCAATGTAAAGTATCACTGTAGCTGCCGTAAAGCTCCTGCGTATTGACAAGACTCTTTTCCGTAAGCGGAAGCGCCATTGATTCCCTTTACTGTGTCTGCGATGATACCGTCCTTATCCGCAAAAGTAAAATCAAAGAAACTGTCCATGCCACTCTGATAATATTTCGCATAGACATTGTAATCATTCCATGCCTCTCCGACCAGATATGCATCCTCTTTTTTGTTGATTTCACCATATCATTAAACCAGGTCAGGACTGCAATATTTTTTTTTCATCTGCGCCCGAATAGAATTCCTTTACTGCATCAGACGGAAACCATCCACTCCGAGATCCAGCCAGAACTGTACGATCTGTTCCAAACTCTGTCTTTAACATCTCATTATCCCAGTTGAGATCCGGCATCTCGCTCCAGAACTGTGCCTCATAGTACCAGTCTGTTCCCTCCACCGGATAATAACCGCCCAGTTTTTTCTTTGGAAAAATTATAATAATCTACATAAGGGCACTCTGACGCATCTGGTTCTGCACCTTTCGGAAGACCCTGCAAATATTGGTATGCAGTCTGAAACCACTCATGCTGTGAAGATGTGTGGTTCATGACAAAAATCGATGATCACATTGATTCCACGCTTATGGCATTCATCTACAAGTGTCGTAAAATCGTCCATCGTCCCGTACTCCGGATCAATCGCTTCATAATCCGTCACATCATATTTATGATACGTTGTGGACGGCATGACCGGCATCAGCCAGATACCATTGCATCCCAGATCCGTGTCCGTCCCAGGATCACCGTCATTGATATAATCAAGATTTTCCGTCAATCCCTTCAGATCACCGATTCCGTCCCCGTCACTGTCATAAAAGCTGTAAACAAACACTTCATAATAAGTGCGGTAATTGTCATCAATCACATACTCTTCCGCCGTATTGGCCTGCTTTGCATCAAAGACAATGCAGTAACTTCATTCCCTTCGCTTGCTGTATCTGTCTCTGTTCCACTCTCCGGCATTGTCTCTGTATTATCCACAGTACCTACGGTTCCACTGGAGCTATTTCCACAAGCGGTTGTCTGTACCAACATCATTCCTGCTAACAGGGTCAAGCGATCAAACGTTTTTTCATTCCTATACCTTACCTTTCCCATATCCTGTAACACTTTTATATTTACATAAAAAGGGACTGCTGTATCAAGATTTTCACTCTCATACAACAGTCCCACACACAGCCAAAACTTATCCGCTGCCCGGTTTAACCCTTTACAGCTCCACTCATTCCATCTACATAGAATTTCTATGTCAATAAGAACAGAATAGCAATCGGAATGGATACCACAACTGCGCCTGCGGCAAAAACAGGTATACCAGCTGTCAATGTATTCTTTTTTCAAGCATCTTCCAAAGACCGATAGATACGGTGTAGTACTGTGCATCAGCACGGCAGATAACCTTTGCAAAAATGAAGTCTACCCACGGTCCCATGAAGGATGTCAAAATGGTATAAACAATAATTGGTTTACTGAGTGGCGCGGTAATTTTGGTAAATACCTGCCATCTTGTTGCCCCATCGATGATCGCGGCCTCGTCCAGCGCCTTCGGGATCGTGTCAAAGAAACCTTTTGCAACATAGAATCCAACACCGGATCCTGCTGAGAATACGATGATCAAAGCGATACGGATCATAGATCCCTCTGCCAGTCAAGAGCCTTTAAAATATAGTAAACAGCGATCATGGACATAAAGGATGGGAACAATCCGAGGATCATTGCCACATTCATAAATGGTTTTCTCATGTTAAAACGCATTCTTGACATTGTATAAGATACTGAAAGTACAAAAATGGTTGAAATGATACATATGTAAAAATCGCAATGATAAAAGTATTCACAAACATTTTCGGGAAGTTCAAAATACTTGTATCTGTGAATAATTTCACATAGTTGTTGATCGTATAAGTCTTCGGGAAGAAAGTGGTTACGTAAGAACCTTTCTCACCGCGGAAACTTGTCAGGACTACCCAGAAAATCAGCGGCCCAGATGAATGACAAGGATTGCCAGAAAAATATGGATAATAATATTCACAATTGTTTTTCTTTGCTTTTTGTGCCAGATGTCACTTGTTTTTTACTCATTACATGAATCCCTCCTCATCTTTGTAGGATGCGGTATTACGATATGTTACCAGCGCAACGATCGCAAAGGACAATGAACGTCATAATACCAATTACTGCACCTAAGTTGTAGTAGTTTCTTATCAACGGTCAGTTTGTACAGCCATGTAACAAGCAGATCTGTCTTACCGGCTGTTGCATCCACGGTGTCGGATTACCGCCGGACAGCAGGTAGATAACGTTGAAGTTATTGATATTTCCGGTAAACTGTGTAATGAGGTATGGTGTCATGACAAATAACATATATGGCAATGTGATCTTGAAGAATATCTGGATTGCATTAGCTCCATCAATCTTCGCTGCCTCATATAATTCACCGGAATGTTCTGTAAAATACCTGTTACCTGAGTAACGTATATGGGATACCTACCCACAGGTTGATCACGATAACTGTCACTCTGGCCATGTCGCACTTGAGAAAAATGGAAGTGCCGTATCGATCAGACCATATTTTAATAATAAAGTGTTCACGATACCGGTTGGCTGTAACATACTTCTCATGATCAGCAGGGAAACAAACTGAGGTACTGCGATGGATAATACAAAGCAGAATCTCCAGAAGCCCTTTAAAAATGTGTCTCTTTACGGTTGATCACGATTGCAAGGATCATACCGAAAATATAGTTTAATGCTGTTGCAAAAATCGCCCAGGTGATCGTCCATGTCAGTACGGAATAGAACTGCTTACCGATACTGTCGTTCAAATTTAAGATTTTTGCAAAGTTTGCAAGCCCAACCCAGTCAAATAATACCAGATGATCATTTACCTTGCTGTAATTGGTAAATGCCATGGAAATATTATAGATCAGTGGAAGGATCGTAAATCAATACTCCCATGATCGGCGCGCAAGTAATAATTTATGTAAATTTTGATCAAACAAACTCTTGAAGTCTTCTTTAAAAAGGTGTTCAGGTGCTTTCCTGATTTTGCAAGCACTTCTGATTTATAAGAGCTTTTTTTTACTGCCTCTCTCCACACAACGATAAACATCAATGTAATATAAATCGTTGCAACTCCATACAACAGGATCAGGGATGACTGATCACCGGCAGTGTACTCATAGATACTTTTCTTTTTCATTCCAGACTTTTTTCCTGCTCTCTCCATCCCAATGATGGAAACATGGATAAATTATAAATTCCGGATTGGATCATAAACCATATATATCCAATCTCAACAACCAGGAACATCAGTCCCTTTGCGATCTGTCTGTGTGCGATATTACCCAAGCCCATAATAAGCAGGGAAAGCTTTGTAATGATGTTTCCTTTTGTAACCGCACCGGTCACGGTATATGGATCCGCAAACTCTTTTTTTCTTTTTTCCAGCCTGTATCACGTTATAGGGCCTCCTTAAAATAAAAATAGATTCCTTAGTATCAAACAATCCCTCAGAGCGCTCATGCGCCCCGAGGTTTGTATTTTGCATGTAAGAATCTTCTGTATTCTTTTTACTGTGTTTGCGTCTGTGTTCATTGCTGTATTCATATCTGCTGTCTTTTCTGCGGCGTTATCATCATGTGTGACCTCGCCAGCTACAAGTGCTTTACCCATGTTCTCAGCTGGTGACCAGTAGTTACTCATCTCAGGTACTAATGGTACGCATGATAGATGTGTTGATCATTGCGTCTGCAACTCTTCTTGCCGCAATCTCATCATCAACTGCAATGTTTGTGTTTGTAGGAAGGATGTTTCTCATATCGTAGTGATCTTTCTGAGCGTCCTCACCTGCAAGGTAAGCTGCCAATGCCATAGCAACCTGCATGTTCTCAGCATTTGGGTTTACACCGATTGCTTTAGATCCGATGAAGGATTTCATCTGGCAGTCTGTTCCGTTTAAGTTAAATGATGGAAGTGCTTTGCAACACCCATGTTGTCACCAAGTGCTTCTTTTTACAGCTTCTGCATTCCATGTACCGGAGGAATACAGCGTTTACGCTTCCGTCACGTAAACCTGCAAGACCAGCTCCGTCTGCATCATTGATAAAGTTAGGATTTTGCAACTACATCAACTAAGTAATCTGTAACAGGCTCGCCTTTTCTCCATCGAAGTCGATACCTCTTCTTTATCTGTACATCTCTCGAATAATGAACAGCCATTTCCAACATAGAATGCCTGAATGTACCAGGAATCAGAATAATGGGAAGGCAACTTTTTCCTTTCTCCAACATTGTGTCAAAAAGCTCTTGATATCCTCATCAGAGAATACACTCTTATCATAGTACATGAACCATGTATTAGATGTAAATGGGAATGCTACTACTGCATCATTGTATGTAACAGATGCTGTAATGGAATCGGAGTTTGTGCTTGTTACATAATCAAGATAAGATCCGCCGAGCTCAGCAAGTGCGTTTGCTGCTACTAAATCAGGGATGTTATCGTTTGCCAGCATATAGACATCTGCAGATCCCTCAACGTCTGTTGTGACAGTAGCTTTTGCATCACCCTCTGCACATACACCATACTCAAATGTGACATCCCAGTTTGGATGAGCCGCATTGAATGCGTCACATTCTTTCTGTAACCAGCCTGTATCCTGATCTTCCTGTGGGCTCCATACAGTCAATGTACCGCTCCATGCTTCCTCTTCTTCTTCTGTTGCTGCATCATCAGATGCTGCTGCTTCTGTAGTGCCGCATCGTTTCCTGCAGTTGTGTTGTCTCTCGGCTTCCTGTTTGTCGCCGCTTATGACCTGCTGTCATTGTAGCTGTCATAATTTTACAACAAAATAATGAGATTGCTTTCTTTTTCATTTGATTCCTCTCCTTTTTTTTTTAGAATAAGACTTCTATATAAAATGCTTATGCATCTTATAGCGTATTTTGTTATCTGCGATATACGGTTTGCCAAGAGTCCGTATCCATGCTCTCCGTTCTTCGCTCCAAAGTGATATCTTTTCCGATACGCCAGCGCCAGTTGCGTCCCACCGTGGAAGGTGCGTTCATTCTGGCTTCATTTCCAAGCTTCATCAGATCCTGCATCTGGATAATGGCCCACATACTTGCGTAGCCCGGATCAGTGCATCCGGTATTTCTTCTTTATAATGAATGTTCAGATACTCATACAGATATGCCAGCGGCTCGTAATCCCTGACTTATCCGGAAATAACAACGATCGTTTCGTTGTCGTGAGTTCCCATTATGCCATCCCATGTTCGTGTCCTGTGAATTATGTGGAAGATGCTCATTCGCACGGTGTCATCATCAAAGGCAAACATTAAAATCTAATGCCCGGCCATCCGGTTTTTGTCTTTAACTTTTTCCTCCCGGAAGCCCGCCCTTTGATCTTCCACGATCACCCGTATATCACCCAGAACCTCTGTCATGGCATCTCCCGGTCCGGTTTCTGCCCGATTCTTTGCTCCCACTTGCCATTTCTTCCGTCTTCGTATCTGCAGAAAACGGTTGTAACGCACCAGACCGAAAAAATGGTCTAACCGATCACATCAAATAATTCCATGTTCTCAAAACATTCTTGCCTTCCACCATGCAAAGTCCTCTTCCATGACGTTCCAGTCATATACCGACTGCCCCCATACCTGACCAAGAAATGTAATCGGGTCCGCCCCTGTGACCACATTTAGGTCTTCATCCGGGTTCAAGTAAAACATCACTCACGGTGTGCCCATACATCCACGCTGTCTTGGATTTACCTACAATGGCATATCACCGATGATCCGCTCCCCGGCTTGTTGCGTACTGCTTCAGGCTCGCATCCACTGCTTAAAAAACTCGTACTGGCAAAATTTGCAAAAACATGATGTCATTATGTAATATTTCCTGATACTCTTTCACTGCCTCGGATCTCTGTCCCTGAGCGGCATCGTCCCAGCTCTGCCATTCTATATCTCCAAAATGCCGTTTCAATGCGGTATAAAGAGAATAATCAGACAGCCATCTGTCGCTTTTTCTGTAAAAAAAAACAAGGAAGTCTTCACTCTTCAGCAGAAAATCTCGAAAAAGCATTCATTCGCAAAATCTTGTAACGGTTCTCATAGATGGTTGCATAATCAATATTCTGCATCATCCGTTCCCCCAGTTAAAACTGCGGATCTCCGTCTCCTGTAACAATCCATCCTTCACCAGATCATCCAGATCAATGAGATATGGGTTTCCGGCAAATGCGGAAGTAGACTGATACGGACTGTTTCCAAAACTGGTAGGACCGACGGAAGCACCTGCCAGTACCTCTGCTTGAGATCGACAAGTAAATCAACAATTGGAATGCAGCTTCCCCTAATGTTCCTATTCCATATGAAGATGGTAAGCTTGTGATTGCCAGCAGGACTCCTGCTCCTCTGGTCAATTCTTTTGATCCCAATTCATTTCCTCCCGTTCTGTTGGAATGATCCCGCATTCAAAACCTATACGAATTGTTTCGCGTGAATTTTTCGTATCTGAGGTAATTTTAGTTTATTGAAACGTTTTTTGTCAACGAATTTGCAAATATTAATATCGATTTTGCTATTTTTCACGTTTTTATATTTGTTTTTTGTGTAAAATGACAAGTTTTTCTCGTTTTGTTTCGAAACTTTTTTTGAAATCTCTGAGCAGACTGCTTGAAAACAGAAATTGATTCTATATAATAAGGGAAGTATCGAATAATTATAACAAAGAGGATAAAGACTTGGCTACGATCAAAGATATAGCAAATCGTCTGGGGTGTATCCGTCAGCACTGTCTCCAAAGGTTTGAACGGAGCAAGCGATATCAGTGATGAATTAAGACAGATGGTCTTAGATACCGCAGTGGAAATGGGATATGCGACCAAACGATCAAAAAAGTAGAAAACCGCAAGCTTGCGATTTTCATTGAAAATATGGACTATGAAGCCGCCACACAGTTTGGTTATGAAATTGTCCTGGGATTCAAACAGAATGCGTTCCGCCACAACTGGGATGTGACAGTCATTCCGGTCACACCGGCATTCCAGCTCGCAGAAAAATATGACACCTATATGTTAAAGAATGGTTTCTGTGGAGCCTTTCGTCGGCTTCGCCCTTCACGACGAATGGATGAAACAGTTAGAACAAACCACCATGCCGACTGTTCTCTTCGACAATTATATTAAGAAGAATCCGAATGTTGCTTACATTGGAACGGACAACTATGAGGGAATCGATGCGGCAGTTGACCATCTCTACACACTCGGTCACAAAAAAATTGCCTTTTTAAATGGTTCCCTGCACTCCATGGTATCCGAGCGCTGTCAGGAAGCCTACTATAACAGCATGAAAGCACATGGTCTTGAGATCAATGAAGACCTGACCGTTTACGGCTATTATGTGGCAGACAGTGCAAAGTATCACGTTCCTACTTTTTTTGGTGCGGGTGCTACTGCGATCATCTGCGGCAATGACCTGATCGCATCCGGTGTTATCACGGAATGCAAGCTCCGCGGTTTCCGCGTGCCGGAAGATATCAGCGTGGTCGGATTCGATGACATTCCGATCTCCTCCATGCTAGAGCCACCGCTTACCACTATCCGGCAGGAACGCAGTGAACTCGGAAAATGTGCTATGTCATTTTAAACTCCCTGGTACATCACATTCCACCTGCCGCACCAGCCCGTGCGACACTGATCGAACGAATCAACCGCAAGATATCAGGCTCCGGTCAAAAAACAATAAGATCACAGAAAAAATCCGCCGTCCACAGGATCTGTGGGCTGGTGGATTTTTCTTATCTCAACACAAAATAAAAGCCCCAGATGCTGAACGAACTTCAACACTTGAGACCTCTTAATGCCGGCGACCGGAATCGAACCGGTACTGTATCGCTACAACAGGATTTTAAGTCCTGCGCGTCTGCCAGTTCCGCCACGCCGCATATATGATAATGGGCAGAGGGATTCGAACCACCGAAGCAAAATTGCAAAGAGATTTACAGTCTGTCCCTTTGGCCACTCGGGAATGTTTATTCTTGTCAGCAAAAATGTCCTGACAAGGATTGATTATAACATATCATTTTTCATTGTGCAAGATAAGATTTTTATATTTTTTACACTTTATATTTCAGCACCGCGCCTGAATGTGGCGGAAGCAGCTGTGACGGTGATCCTTCCATCTTCCACTTCATATTCTTTCGGCATGAGCGAATAGCCAGCCTCCGTGGTGATGATCAGACGCCCATCTTACAATTTTTTTGAATACCGATATCTATACTTCCTTTGTGATCTCTTTCTTTCTCATCGCTATTATTCAGGATCACAACAAATTGCTGTGTCCGGTTAAACCTGCCGTAACACAATATGTCCTTTTCCCTTGCAAAAGCTTTTTAGGAAACCGGTGCGTAAGGCTTCATTTTCCTTATGAATGCGGATCTGTATCCCGGTGAAAAATCCACAAGCACCACACATCTTTTTCCCCATGGATAGGTTCGCGGTTATCAGGATCGGTGAATCCAATACACGCCTGCCTCATCCCCATAATAAACTGTCGGTGCGCCCGGCCATGTCATCTGAACAACAACTGCTTCCTCGCAAAATCCCAAAGTTGACGCCATACGCCGCGGCTTCCGATCCATGGGAAACACGTCCTGCTGTTCCGTTGGTTCTGTCAGGAATCTCGAATGATCATGGTTGGATAATTCATTCATCGCACACTGTAAGAGGGATGTCATATGAAAGAGCGCATAAAGTGGCGTCTTCATTGCCTCAAAACGCACACGCCTTTCCTCTCTTTTTCTCCGGGATATACATCACTGTGTTTTTCCATTCCTGTCAGAAACCATGTCAAAGGTTCCATAAAGGCATCGTAATTCATGACTGTATCCCACTGGTCACCTTTTTCTAACCAGTCTTTGTCGCCATAATGCTCCGCCAGAATAAGTGCTTCCGGGTTGGCTGTCTTAACTGCTTTTCGAAAATCCCTCCAAAATTTATGATTGAACTCTGAGGAATGACCTAAATCCGCCGCAACATCCAGACGCCAGCCATCTACATAATATGGTGCTGACACCCATTTTGCCGCGATGCCAAGAATGTAATCGTACAACTCTTCCGAGTCTTCATAATTTAATTTTGGCGCGTGTCATAATCCCACCACCCCTCATAAGAGGTGTTATCCGGCCAGCCGTTTTCATCCCGGAAACCGAAGAAACTGCGGTAAGGGCTCTTTTTCGACAAAAAATGCACCGTCCTCGTAACCTCCGTTTGCGTGATAGATTTTTCCCCGGTCTAACCATTTATTAAAAGAACCGCAGTGGTTAAACACACCGTCTAAAAATAACTTTCATTCCTCTGGCGTGGATCTCCCCTGACCAGCTCCGCAAAAAAAGCATTACTTGCCTCTAAATTTTTAAATTTGTCACACGGTTTACATAACGTGTCGCCTTGCTGTTATCCGTTGTCCCGATTGCAAAAGCTCCCCCCTCATCGACCACAATTTTTCCATAATGTGGATCGATATGGTCATAATCCTGAATATCATATTTGTGATTGGATGGTGATACAAAAAAGCGGGTTAAAGTAAATGACTTCCACGCCAAGATTCTGTAAAAATAACTCCAACTTCTGTCTCACGCCCTCTAAATCTCCGCCGTAAAACTCTCCAACAGAAAAATCGGACGGACACTGATTCCAGTCCTCCATTTTTTTTACTCGGTGTCTGGATATAATAGTACTCATCCGTCAATACATCGTTAGCCGGATCACCATTGTAGAAACGATCCACAAGGATCTGGTACATGACGGCTCCCCTTTGACCACTCGGTGTGGAAAAAATCCCGAATGATGCAGAACCGGTAAGCATCCCGCCGCTCCTGCTCACACCATAACGGTCAAAAGACATGCAAAAGAGACCGGAAGCCACCTCGAAATAATAGTAAAACGGCTCCTCTCCCATTGTCATCTCAACCGCATAATAGTCAAATTCACGATCACTTTCTGTTTTTTCATTTTAATGTTCACAATCTGTGCAAAGCCAGACGATATCCACGTTATTCCTTCCGGTGCGGAAACGGATCGTCACCTTTTCTCCTGCCTCCGGTTCCGTCGGATCGCGGTAATCTTTTGTTCCATCCGAAAATAGCGCCTCCTTCTTCAAAACCGGACGCATCTGCATAATGTATTGTTGAATACGGTTTAATTCGTATACAGAATATTCTTTTGCCATGGTATTTGGCTCCCTTCAAAAAAAATCCCTATGATTATAGCACAAAAGTATCTATGCCGATGATTTTCCATTGATTTTTTTTCGCTTTTTTTTCGTATTTTTTTAAATTATAGCTAAAAATATATTTATTTATTTTTTTAATTATGTTACACTTTCACCAAAACCAGTTCATGTTATAAAAATATGCCAATCGAAACCAAACGTTATATGATTTTATTTGAAGGGAATGAGTATCTAATTATTATGTCAAATATTTATTCTACAGAAAAATTTGAAAAAGAATTTACTTACTCCGGCAGTGACTTAGGTGCCACATATACACCGGAAAATTATAATGTCCCGGAAGGTTCCTATTCCACCGATCCTTACAACGGTGCCGTCCGTGTTTTCCGAGATGAAACAGATGGTAAAAACACTTCACGACAACCAGATCAGTGTGATCATGGACGTGGTTTACAATCATGTATACAATGCGTCAGATTTCTGTGTAAATCAGATCGTACCGGGCTATTTTTCCCGTGTGGATGCGGATGGAAAATACTCCAACGGCTCCGACTGTGGAAATGACACCGCCTCCGAGCGTTCCATGGTGAGAAAATATATTGTAGACTCAGTCAAATACTGGGCAGATGAATACCACATCGACGGTTTCCGTTTTGACCTTGTCGGACTGATCGACACCGAAACGATCAACGAGGTCGTCACAGAAGTTCACAAAACCCACCCGGATGTCATTTTCTATGGAGAGGGATGATGGATACTGCTGTGACCAAAGACGGCTATAAAATGACCACGCAGTCAAATTCCACCGATGTTCCGGGATTTGCATTTTTCAGCGATACGCTCCGCGACGCTTTGAAAGGTCACGTCTTTTTTACACCACAAGGAAAGGTTATGTCTCGGGAGCCGCTGATCTTGCCGATACCGTCAAAGGCGCTTTTTAGGTCAGGCAGGTGACTGGTGTACCACACCGGCTCAGAGCATTAACTACGCCTCCTGCCACGATAATATGACACTGTTAGACCGCATCACAAGATCAACGCCAGGCGTCTCAGAAGAAGGGCCAAATATCCGCGCATGAACAATCTCTCTGCCGCCATTTACATGACTGCACAGGGCATTCCATTCCTGCAGGCAGGCGAAGAAATGCTCCGCACCAAGATCGATGCCTCCGGCGGTTTTTTGGAAAACAGCTACAATTCCCCGGATTCTGTCAACAGTATCAAATGGGATACGTTAGAAGATGAGACTTATCAGAATGTTTATAACTATTACAAGGGACTGATCGCCTTCCGCAAAGCCCATGCGGCGCTTCGTCTTACCAATGCAGACGATGTCAACGCAAACATCACTTCCGTGGACGGTCTCGACGAAAATGTGCTTGCATTCCGGATCAACGGCGGCGTGAATGGGGAAACGTCCGACGGCATTTTTGTGATCTTCAATCCAAACAGTACAGAGACATCTGAAAGCTTTTGTCAAGGGGGTGCGTGGATATTTTTCATATTACTTACGCAGATTCTCTCTCTGCTTCTGCCTGAATAATGCGTTTCAACCTGTCCTCCGCAGTCAAACCGCTACTATGGTCAAAAAACACTTTGACTTTATAATTTGTTTTGCCTTGCTTAATCACAAAAACTCCATCCGGTTTGTTTTTCTCCGAATGGTTATTTGGAGTGGGTAGTGTACTGTTCACGATATTTGTCATACGATATTCCTCCTAATTAAATGAAAAAAGCCCGACAAGGAAAGGTCTGACAACGAAGTTCCGACAACGGACATCAGAAAACCTTTTTTCTTTATCGGGCGATACTATCTTTTTACTATTTCCTTTTTCTCTATAATATTGGTTGTCATGGTTGTCAGAGAGGGAAAAGTGCCGCAATATCAAGGCTTTCGGGATTTTTGCCCGACAACCAGACCGACAACCGGCTCGACAACCGAAGCGACAACTGGCTTTTATTTTTGCTTCAACCATTCTTCCGGAAGCCTAACTGTTCCATTTCTTCTGTCGGGATTTCTTGAAAACCATCCATGCTATTGTCAGGCTCGTTGTCGTTCCTGATACGCTCCCAGCCCTTTTGTCTGCGGTAAGGCTCTGGAAAATACCTCGGATTGCTGAACGCCCTCCAGCCTGTGACAGCGTTATTCATAATGTCGTTGATCTCTCGCAGCTCCCATTGTTTCGGTTCGTCATAATCATGCCCCAGTGCTTCCTTATAAAGCTGCTTAGAGCAGACTATGCTGCCGGAATAGCGTTCCAAATAGTCTAAAATCTGTCCTGCCTTTGTGTCCTCCGGCATAAAGTCTTTTTGGTGGGCTTTCAGATAAGCGTTCATAGCCGGACTGAATCTCAGACGGAAATTGCCGCTTCTGTAAATCTCCATAGCTTCTGCCCACATCTGATTGATATACTCTCTGGAAGCCTGCTCATCTGCCAAAATATGAACCTCAGCCCTTTCAGGATAGACCATAACCGGAACGAAGCGGCGGTTGCCTGTTCTGTCAAGGGGAAGAAAGTCAAGGGTATTAGAAGAACCTCCAAACACACATTGTCGTTTTCTGTCTGCCGGATGTGTTTCATAGGGTATCTTATAGGTTTCCTTTTGGCGGCTCAGAAAGGACTTGATTTCTTCAATGCTCTTAGCGTTGGCAGTTGCAATCATTTCCGACATTTCAATAATCCAATGCCCCTGCATTTTGCGGTACACATTTTCATCATCCAGCTTTTTCAAATCATCAGAGAACCAGTCATCATTGACCGCAAGCAAACGGAAGAAAGAGGACTTTCCGGCTCCCTGACCGCCTACAAGGCAGAGCATTACCTCAAATTTGCACCCCGGCTTAAAGGCTCGTGAGATAGCTCCCAACAGAAACAACTTCAATGCTTCATAGGTGTAATCATCTGTATCAGAACCGCGAAAACGGTGCAGACAGAAGCGTATGCGTTCCGTTCCGTCCCATTGCAGAGCATTGAGAAAATCACAGACAGGGTGGTAACGGTTTTCGTTGGCAACAACCGCAACTGCGTCTATGATTTTCTTCTCTACGGTCAATCCATAGTTTTCTTCTTCAAAAATATAGGAGCAGATATTTCACATCCACATCTGTCAATGTCGGGCTGTCACGATACCAGCCGAGGGACTTCACAATGTCGATTCTTTCGGTCAGAAGATTTTTTCGGATAGCCCCTTTCAAAAGGGGTCATATTGCAGAACACGCTTATAATTTGCGGCAGTATTATAAACCTTACCTTTCTCGCTCTGCTCTAAGCTGTTTCGGATTTCTTCTACTGTGCATGGTTCTGTCTGCTGACAGTTCTGCAATTCGCTGTTCAAGTTTTAACACCTCCTTTCTCTGTTCTGCCACAAGTGCTTTTCGTTCCTCCAATGAACCATACAGAAGAATATCAAGTAGATATTCGATATAGTTCTTCTTATACAGTGCTTCTGCAAACAGGGGATTCCATTCCTCATCCGGCTGTTTAGGAGCGTATTTCTTTTCCCATTCTCTAAGAAGATGAAAATAATCCGTCAGCACCTTGTAGCAATGATTTTCTTCTTTTTGATACTTCTGTTCCGGTGTCGGCTCACGAATACGAGGGCGAATACTGGGCTTTTGTCGGCTGTCATAGTTAAGACCAAAATCTTCAGCAAGTTTGACAGCAGCTTCCCTCAGCCCGATACCGAATAGCTTCGCTGTCAGATCAACAGTGTCTCCAGTTGCTCCGCAGCCAAAACAGTAATAGCGTTCATCCAGCTTCATACTGGGGGACTTATCTGAGTGAAACGGACAGCACGCCATACCAGTGCGACCCACTTTCAAGCCATAGGCTTCTGCGGCTTGTCGGGCAGTAACATTTTCTTTTACAATTTCAAATACATTCATGTGACTCCTTTCCTGAAACGAAAAAAGCACCTGTCATTTTCAAAACGAAAATAGCAAGTGCCTTAAAGTTCCATATTTAATTTTAGGTGCAAAAAGCAGGAGACCTTTTTCTGATATGCTCCCTTCATGATGACAGTTTGTTTTTTCACTGTCTCTCATAAAGGGAGCATATCATTTCAGATTTCCCTGCTTCACTTCAACTTACTTATTGTTTTAACTTTTGATTCAAGAGTAAGGAATGGATATTGCATTCTATGATAACCCCTTTAACTGAAAGAGTTAATTCATATTGAATACAGTTATCGTCAAATAGTAATAGACCGTTCTTCCATCCGGGTATGTAATACTGTCTCTCTCCTGCTTTGCCATAAGTGTAAGAAACTTCCTCTTGTCCGGATAAGTGACCTTTACTGCCCTTCCCAGTGCATCATTCTGAATCTTTGTAAGTCCGATCCAGGCCTGTACTTCCATCAGCTGTCTGAGCGGGTTATAAGACATCTTGACTTCTCTTCCATCTGCATACTGGATTTCGGAGACATCTCCCTGTCTGGTATACATATACTTTGTCAGATACCCTTCCTTATCCAGCTTGCTTAAGAGCTGTCCTTTTGGATCGTAAGTATAGGCTTCCTTCTGTCCCAGAACATCGGTAATACCTGTCACTCTTCCCCTTAAATCTCTGGTATACCGGGTCACCTGGCAGAGCCGGTTTTCTGCCATTTCGTTTTTCTGTCTCCACCAGTTCTGGATCCAAACACCAATCCTAATTGTTTAAATCTCTTTTTCTCTAATATCTGATTTTTAACTGATCTATTATCTGCTGATAGGTAAAATCACTCCAATTTATCCTTTTTACTTTATCCTTCCATTCAGCTTCTAAATAAAACCAAAAATAATATGTTTTATTTTTTAATTTAACAGGAACTACTTCAGGTCTTATTCCATCAATTGTTAAACCTTCTACTTCTTGTCCAGCCCATGTTCCAAAATATATCGGAAATCCATCTTTCTCATCTTCCAATATATCAACTACTGTTTCCTTAATAATGAAAGCAACAACTGAATCATCAAAATCATATGTATAGTGGCTATTTTCAAATCCAACTTCTAAATTATAGCTTTCAATCCAATATGGTTGTGATATTTGATTATCTTTGATTTTTAAAAAAATCATGTAGGCAAATGC
>VOFJ01001090.1_pt1 | contig 23738 bp, 25 predicted proteins | sample 5384081 | NCBI WGS metagenome assembly VOFJ01 (sample SAMN12384729, study PRJNA508395) | human gut metagenome | isolation source: healthy gut I | host: Homo sapiens | reverse complement strand
CGCGCAAAAATTTTCAAATGCATCTTGACAGAAAGCCAGGTGCAGTACATTATTATGAAAATACAACAGGGAAACTTGAAACGCAAGGAGTGGTTTACGATGAATAAAAAGGTACGGATCATTCAGTACTGCAGGGCGGTACCCGAGACGCTGGCAGCAGCCCAGTATCAGCATCGCTCATCCGTGGTGGCTACAAGGCGCACACGTTTCTTGATTTTCGATAGGCTTCGCCCTGCCGGACGAATATCGGAATGTTCCATTGTAGTCGCTTTTCATGTTCTTTTTGCAGGGTGCGGATAAGCGGTATCAGTTTATCCTCCAACAACTGTTTCTGTATGTAATCCTTTGAGCCGAGCTTCATACTTTCCACTGCCGTATGCACCTCCCCGTAATTGGTCATAACGATAAACACCTGTTGTTTGTCGTTGGCACGCATCCACCGTAACAACTCTATGCTTTCACCGTCGGGGAGGCGTAGGTCGGCAACGACAATATCATCCACCTCTGACTTTGCCAATAGTTTCTTGGCAGTGGCAAGATTATATGCCGACATAGTATCGAAGCTGTCTTTCTTCAGCAGGTTGCAGACATAATCGTTATAGACGGGGTTGTCCTCAATCACAAATACTTTCATCCGACGACCTCCTTTCCTTTTTGCGCAAGTTCTATGATAACTGTTCCCATACGAAGCATGGCATCCACGCATTTCCGCAATTCCATTTCGGAACATTCAGATTCTTGATGCAGCAGTTCATACAGGTTCCACAAGGGTTTGTCAGCACGGATAACAGCCCATGAACTTCGCTGACGGTGCATCCATTCGTCCAATGCCTTGCGGTCATTCCTCTCCATGATTTCCCGGACAGCCTGCATATCCTTTTCTGTTTCGGTTATCAAACGGTCGAGCATCGCCCGTTTGTCACCATATGCAAGCAGAGAGGACAAGTCGGGAAGTTCATCCTTGTCCGTACTTGTCAAAAGGCATTTGTCTGATACAGCAACCAGTTCGGAAATGGAAAATGGCTTGAACAGGCAGGCGGTAAATCCATTTTCCAACAGCTCCTCTTCGCTGCAACTGCCGGAGGCGGTCGCCACGACAATGGGAATCTCTTTCGAGTTGCTGACACTTGACGAGCGTAACAACTCCAACACCTCATAGCCGTTAATCTCCGGCATTTTCATATCGGTTATCATGAGGTCGTATGTGTGCTGCCGCATGGCTTCCATTGCATCGCCAATAGTGGTGAACGTGTCGCAATGCACACCTATACCAGCATACATTTCCTTTGTCATGGATAATACCATCGGATTGTCGTCCAATACGATGACAGAATAAGGTCTTTCTATATGAGCCAGACTTTCTGCGGCTGTCTGTTCTTCAATACCAATATCGGCAGTGTTCATTGGCAACTCCACAGTAAAACGACTGCCTTCTCCTTTTTTCGCTTTCCAAGCGTATAGTGCCGCCAAGCATCCCGACTATCTGTTTCACAATGCTTAACCCCAATCCGAAACCGTCTTGCGTGGCGGCGTTGGAAAGCCGCTCGAACGCTCCGAACACTCGCTGTTGTTCTTCCGCACTCATGCCGGTTCCGGTGTCCTCTACTACAAGGGTCAGCCTATTGCCGTCATAGCTTATGACAAGTGAAACGCTTCCGGCATTCGTGAACTTGACGGCATTGCCCAGCAGGTTGTCGCATATCTGTATGATGCGCTCCTTGTCGCCATTCAGGATAATACCCTCCGGGCACTCGATGGTAAGTTTAAGATCTTTTGCTTCTGCTTGTTGCGTAAACTCCGTTTGCAACAGCTCCGCGATGTTTTCCAAACGAAACGGACGGACATTCGCCTGTTCCTTGCCGCTGTCCAAGCGGAAGAAGTCAAGCAGGGAGTTGAGCATGTCGGTCATTCTCTTGGAGGCTTGCAGGATATTGTCCGCATAACCGCTTATCTTTTCTTCTTCGTTGTCCTGCATCAGTTCCGCATATCCATGTATGGCAGTCAGTGGTGTGCGTAGCTCGTGGGTGATGGTGTGCATCGCTTTCTTGCGTGAGGCTATCAACGATTCGTTTTGTTTTACTGACTTTTGCAGTTGCCCGATTAAATCTGTTGTCTTACGTTTGTACTGCTTGATGCGGGTGGCATAGCGGTGAATGATGATGTATGAAATAATGAGCAACAGCAGCATGACACCCGTTATGATACCTACCTGCAAGAACGACTTTTCACGCATAGCGGATATTTCCGCCTCACGTTCCTGCAAGTCAGCCTGCACCTTGTGGTCCATCTGCTGGATAAGGGTTTGCAGTTGGCGGTTCAGTTCCGCATTGCGGCTGGCACGGCTGTCGGCATATTCCGACAGACGATGGCTTTGGGCACGTTGTTGCGCTATCATATCACGGTTCAGTGTGTAGAGCATCGTGGTGGTCGTCGTCGGAGGTGCTTCCTGTTTCTTGCCGAACAACCCGAGAAAACCTTTCCTCCTCTGTTTCTTCGGCTCTTCCTGCCTGCTCGTTTGCACTATCACCGGCACCTGCTTGGCTATCCGGCGGTTGATATCCGCCTGTTGTTCCAGAGCCTCCATGATGGCGCACAGCCGCTTTTCCTTGTCCTCCAGCAAGTGGCGCACGCTGTCTATGCGCACCGATTCGTAATGGCTCTTGAAGCGGCAAAGCATACTATCCACCGTCATCCGTTGCCGCCGGTATGCCGCCACATCCTTATCGTCCCATTCCAGCACCGACTCGCCCAAAAGAGACAACTCCACCACACCCACATACGCATCGTGTGTTTCCTTGCGGAAGCGGTTGATTTCACGGTTCTCCCGTTCCAGCAACTCCAAGTCGCGCCATTCTCCGAGCCACGTGCAGATGATGCCGCCCACCAGCAGGACTATCAACAGATAGCCTGCGGCAAGCAGCTTGCGGAAATGCTTGGTAGTGGTAACGAATTGTTCGCTCATTTGCTGTTTGTGTAAATACCGTTATTCAACATACGCATATAGGTCGTGGAACTTCGCAGGTTCATGGATGAGAATGGCGGCCATGCTACCGATGACCGCCACCAGAATTATATATCCGAATAGAATTCTACTCCTCAATGAAACAACCATTCTTCCCTTATTTACAATTGTTATAATTATTAAGGCATCTGACCACCGGCGATAGATGGAATTTCTGTTAGTATGGGATTTCTCGGGATTGAGTTAAAAATTCTTTGGCCACGTATGGCTTGACTTGGAGGAGCGTTTTCATTTACATCAAGCCGATAACATCTATCGTTAAATGTTATAATTCCCCAAATACCAATTGTTCCTGGGATTCTCGCCAATCCTTCAGTAGGTTTAAAAAGAACAACATTATCTATTATTTGATTTTTAACCGCCCGATTCCATGATGTTTTAATACTATTGTTAGGCGTTGGAATATGAGCAACATACCTAATGCCATTGTGCCTAAAACTGGCCATATAACACCCCGAAAAACCTGAACTTAAAGTATCTATGCCATTTGAAGCAACGACTGCTATTCTATCCGCAATATATATGACACAGGCATAGTCTAATCTAAGAAAACGATAGTTACGGGTATATCCTTTTATTTGAAATGTCAAATCACTTTGCGTGACAATCGGAAGGGTCAAACCTACATTATAAATATTTTGATAATGAAACCGTGCAATATTTGTCATTACTGCTTGACTGTTTGGCAATCTTAATGCTTGAATCAAATTCATATATTTACTTACTGTTACTTTCGTTTGTTATAGGCTCGATACATGATGCCATTATATCCATCAGTTTAGACAGACCTTCGGTCTGCGGCTGCTGACTGGCTGTCACATGTATCTGGTATTTTGCCGTTTGGTTGGTCATGCGGGTGTTCTCGCGGGGGGTCGTGACTTTGCCGCTGATTTCCGCATTTATAAACCAATGTTTTGCTGAAGCTTTTGCCTCTACTTCTGCGTTGGTAGTGCTTTTTACGTTTGATGTATCGGTAACCTCCATCTGGAAATCGACATCCACGCGATCTATGAGCAGGGAAGGAATAGGCACCAATCCTATAAACGGAGCCTTGACACTTTGTGACATTGTTGTCATTTTTCCATCCTGCTGTATCGGTCTTTCGACATCGAATTCCAATATACGCGCTTTATTGCCGCTTTTACCATCAAATGCAATTTGCTGGTAGAAATTCCATGCTGTCGCTGCCAATTCCTGTTGTGCTTCGGCTGCTGCAATAAGTGGAGCTGCAATAAGTTCCCGCATGGGAAGCCCCTTGAATTTGTCAGTCACGTTTGAATCTGCTTTAAGAACTGGAGAAGTTTCTCTGTTTTGAGTCTCTTCCAATGCAGCGGAGATAATTTCTTTCGCCTGTCCGCTTACATTTTCATTCAAGTTTTCCGCATTTTCTTGTTGCCCTTGGTTCTTTATTTCTTCTGCCATAACATTTGAATTTTAAAATTGTTAGATATTTTTTACAAAATCGTCAATAATTCGGGAAATACTCTCCGGAGTCTCCTGAACCTTAAAATTGACGCAAACCTCCATGACATCATCCGCATCCGGTTTTATGTTGCTCATCTGCATCTGGAGATTGGCTCTGTGCGGACTGGATAACAGCAAGTTGTTTTCCGGGATCTGTGATTCCACGCTTCCGACCTTCGCCTTGAACTTTATCTGCACATTATCCATTGCAAGATAATGATGGGATATCAAGGCTATAAGTGGAATATCAATAGTCTTGTCTCCAACCATGATTTTTTTCGATTGGAACGTATTTGCGTTATTTGCATTTGTTCCTTCAAAAAGTCTGGTCAGATTTTGTATCTGATGATTCTGTAATGTATCTTGTGCACAGTTTACGGCGTACTGCAAACCATTCATAATATCAGAGAATGAATTGGTTTGAACACTGTCCGGCTCATCGTCATTATTTTTCTTGCCTCTGTGAAAAAGTCCCATGTTTTTAATTTAAATACTTGATTTGTTGTCTTTAATGAGCACCAATCTTGACAATGTCCGGCTTACAGCTTCCATATTTACACTGGAGACTATATTATTATTGACAATGCCTTGATGCCAAAACCAATATGGTGGATTCTCCGTGTGTTCCATCACGTCCTCCTTTCTTTATTGGGGTTATACTTCGGTTCTTTCCGTTGCGGGCGGAACTTTTTCCGCCCGACGTTTACTGCTTCCTCAAGGTAGGCAATGCTCCGTTAAGTTCGTAACGCCACTCTGAGCCTGCGTTCTGCAAGGCGGTGTTCATGGCATCGACGGCTTTCTGCCAGGTAACGTAAGTGCCGTCCACCTTCGTGGATTCGGGGGCGGTCTTATAGCCTCGTTCCTGATTGTTCTTCCAATAGCAGGCGGTCACGGTGGTGTAGCTATCTCCAAACAAGCCGCCGATATGCACATTGCCGGTGCTGCTACCCGTACTGGTTACGTTGCCCGTGGCATAGCAGGCAAGGACGCGGCTTCCTCCGTTTAATCCCACTACACCGCCGCCAAAGTTATTCTTTTGGGAAGCTATTTCTAAGGTCACGTTGCCTGTGGCATAGCAAGCTGTCATGGTGCCCCATTTTTCTCTGCCACACCGCCGACATAGTGCTTTCCCTTCACAGTGGCAGAGGAGCTGCATCCGATGATGGAACCGGCCTTTTGTGAACCCACCACACCGCCGACACAATCTGTGCCGCTGACGCTACCCGACACCGAGCAGTTTTCAATGGTGCCCCAGCTATATCCTACCACGCCGCCAGTACAGCCAAACATGTGATTGCTTGTTATCTGTATGCCTTCCATCACCACGTTCTTCACCGTACCAGCACTATTGAGCCAGCCGAACAAACCCGCATATTTGTCATATGTCGTAACGGTCAGCCCCTTGATGGTATGACCGCCACCGTCGAAGGTGCCGGTGTATTTGTTGCTAAAACTTGTGCCTATCGGCGTCCAGTTTTTGCCGGTGAGGTCAATGTCTGTGTCGAGGGTAATATTTATGTCGGTCTTACCTCCGTTCACTAATTCGGCTACATTCATCAGGCCATCGGCGGAGGTCACGGTGTAGGTGCCGTCGCTCTCTATGGTATAGCCCAGGTCTTTTGCCGCAGCGAGGGAGACGGTGTAGGTATATTCACCGCCCGCCTGCCAGTCGGTAGCATTCTTCATCTTATAAACGAAGGTCTTGCCGTTAGTGAAGGTGCAGACGATGAAGGTCGTGCCAGCTGCCACACTTTGCGGGGCGACGATGGCGGTGTAGGTGTTGCTGCCCTTGTCATACGGGGTGATTTTATCTGGATTGTCATTCTCGGTGGAGAGACCCGTCAGCTGCACGGATGCCAGCCCCTCGGTGTAGTCCGTCAGAACGACGGTCACTCGCGCCGTGCGGTGGGTGAAGCGGAGCGTGGGGCTGCCGTAGGTCACCGTCTGTCCGTTGGCTACGATGAGGTCGCTGGTCTCAAAGTCCTTCTGGGCACTTTGGTTGGCTTTTACCTTTACCGCAGGCGGAGTTGTCTCGCCAGCGGTGTAGGGCCACCACGCTGTGACGGTGATGTTGTTGTGGTTGGTCCAGTAGTACGGGTCGGTGGAAGTCAGCGTGGCGCTGGTGGGGTCGGCAGTGGTGGGCGTTACGTCGTATGCCTTCACCGTGCCGTCCATCAGGACTGCCACGCTCTGCACACCCGTCCAATTGCCATCCACGGGGGCACGGGTGCCGGCGGTGGCTGTCGCGACGGGATTCAGCCCCGTGGCGGTGAAGACGATGGGTGTGCCTTCCGCCCCTTCCGGCAGGAAGCCTGCTTCGTCCTGCGTGCAGGCGCCCAGTAAGAGAGCGAGCGCTGCAAGTGCAAAAAATCTTATCCTCATAATATCTGTTATTTTATTACTCTGGTTCTTTCCGTTGCGGGCAGAACTTTTCCCCCGACGGTTTACTGCTTCCTCAAGGTGGGCAATGCTCCTTTAAGTTCGTAACGCCACTTTGAGCCTGCGTTCTGCAAGGCGGTGTTCATGGCATCAACGGCTTTCTGCCAGGTAACGACAGAGCCGTCCACCTTCGTGGCTCCGGTGCTTTCCCTATTGTAGCCGATACCTTGTTCATGATTGTTCTTCCAATAGCCGGCGGTCACGGTGGTGTAGTTATCTCCCAAAAAGCCGCCGATATGTACATAGCCAGTGCTACTACCCGTACTGGTTACGTTGCCCGTGGCATAGCAGGAAAGGAGGCTGCTTCCTTCGTTGAATCCCACCAGACCGCCGCCAGAGATATTCTGTGCGCGGGTCTATTTCTATGATCACGTTGCCTGTGGCATAGCAAGCGGTCAAGGTGGCACCAAAATCGTCTGACCTGCCACGCCGCCGACATTGAGCGTTCCCTTCACTGTGGCAGAGGAACTGCATCCGGTGATGGAACCGCCCCTTTGAGCACCCACCACACCGCCGACGTACACCGTGCCGCTGACGCTGCCCGACACCGAGCAGTTTTCAATGGTGCCCCAGCTAAATCCTACCACGCCGCCAATACTGCCGCCATATATTTGATTGCTTGTTATCTGTACGCCCTCCATCACCACGTTCTTCACCGTACCAGCTCTATTGAGCCAGCCGAACAGACCCGCATATTCGTCATTTGTCGTAACGGTTAGCCCCGTAATGGTATGGCCGCCGCCGTCGAAGGTGCCGGTGTATGAGTTGTCGTAGTCTGTGCCTATCGGCGTCCAGCTTTTGCCTGTGAGGTCAATGTCTGTGTCGAGGGTAATGTTTATGTCGCTCTTACCTCCGTTCACTAATTCGGCTACATTCATCAAGCCGTTGGTGTTATAGACCGTGTAGGTCTTGGTGTTGCTGTCGTAGATGTAGCCCAAATCCTCGGCTGCGCCGCTCTCGCCGCCGCCGTCAGCCCAGCTACCGATGGTGCAACCCTCTAACGTCAAGCCGGTGGCGTTCACCTTAACGGTATATTTATAGCGGCTGCCCGCTTCTAATACGACGTTGTTCTGCGGGCGGAAGTAGAAGGTGCCGCCGCCGAGTTCCACCTTGACGAACGGTTTGCCTGCCGCAATGGTCTGCGGGGCGGTCAGTGCCTCGTAGGTGTTGCCGCTTGCGTTGTAGGTCTTGATGGCGGTCGGGTTGCCGTTATCGGCGGACAGGCTCACGAGGCTCACCGTGGCACCAGCGACGCTCGTGAATCCCGTGCCGGGCTTCAGTTCGATTGTCACGCGTGCCGTGCGGTGGGTAAATTCAAGAGTCGGGTTGTTAAATTCCACCTTCCGGTTCTCAGCAGAGATGAAGTCGCTGTTCTGGAAGTCAGCCAGTTTGCTTTGGTCTTCTGCCACCTTCACGGCAGGCATCTGTGTGATGTCGGCATTGTCGAAGGGCCACCATGCCGATACGGTAATCGGGTCGCGGCTGGTCCAGTAGTACGGGTCGTTCTCGCGTGAGAGCGTGGCACTCTTGAAATCGGTAGAAGCCGTAACGGTGTATTCCTTTACCGCATCGCCCATCTTGAGTGCCACGGAAGTGACGCCCTGCCAGTCGCCGTCCACGGAGGCACGGGTTGATGGGGCTGCCTGCGGCGTTGCTTCACGGACAGTCCGGTGGCACGGATGACGACGGGGTATTCACCTTCGGGCAGACGGTTATCGCCAGCAAGTTCGTCCTGCGTGCAGGCGGCGAGGGCGAACAGCAGTGCGGTGGCTGCGGGGATAAATAATCTATGTCTCATAATTCTTCATTCTAATCGATTAATTATTAACATCCTACAGGTCAGCACCCACATCTCCACCGTCTATATCGTTCCACTTTGCAATGGTGGCTTCGCTGACTTCAAGGACTTTGTTGCGTACCTTGACGGTATAGGTATAGTTGTTGCCCGCCTGCAGTGCGCCGTCGGGCACGGTGAGTGTGGCATGATATTCCTGACCTTTGTAATTCACAACCAACGGCAGGGATGCAACTGTCTGCGGGAAGAGGATGATCGATGACGTGAGATTGCCGTCTGCCAGATTCATGGTCAGTTCTCCGGTCTGTGCCCCGTTGTCTGCGGTGGCAATACCGTCGGCCGTGTTGAACGTACCGGTGAGTAACAATCCGTCCAGCGTGTAGCGTTCAGGCTTGACCACACTGAAATTCACGCCGTCGCCCGCCTCGAAGGTAAGGGTTATCTGGCTCATGCGGTGGTGGAAGGAGTTGTCTTCACCGCCTTTGGCGGTTTTGTCGGTGAAGCTTACTACCGGGTTGTTTTTTTGTCTCCCGTGGCTCCTGAAGCAAAGAGGAAGTCGATGGCAGGCTGGTTCTGCTGCGCCGTGGCATCGGTCGTGGCTGTGAGGATGCCTCCCGTCGTGTTGTACGGATAGTAGGCGCGGAAAGTATGGGTCTTTGCATCTTCGATATAGATAACCTTTCCTTCTGCCTCAAATTTCCCGTTTTTCAGGATGAAAGGCACGTTGCCGTACTGGGAATCGTTGCCGATGTCGGTGATGCCGATACGGTCGCCGGCAGTCCAGGTGGTTCCGCTGGCGCGGGTGGCGGGGGCGATGTTGGCGGCGATGTTTGCGGTAAACTGGGCGGCCACGGGCTCACCGTTCAGGTTCTCGTTGTCGTTGTTGCAGGCTACCAGTGTGAGGGCAAGCGCTGCAAGTGTAAAAAATCTTGTCTTCATTATATCTGTCATTTTATTAGTTAAATTCCATTTCAATTTGCTGCACCTTAGCAAAATCAAAGCAAGCTTTGCTTCTGCGTTCGGTTTGCTAATTATTTACAAAATCGGCATTTACATCATCACCTTTCACTTCTTCCCAGCCGTTGATTTCGACTCCGTCCACTTCCATGCCTTCGGGAGTCTCAACCAGCGTTCCGCCGAGGGTCAGCGATTTGCCCTTTCTGGTGTTGAACTCCTTGAGAGCTTCTGTGAGGTCGCTTTTCAACGTGGTGGGGCTCGGGTTGCCGTCCGCATAGCGGATTTCAGCCGTCAGCCGTTGTTCCGTACCGGTCACACCCAGCAACCGCACCGTGGCTTTCCACTTGCCGGCATCGTCACCTTCGGTTATCTTGGTGAAGGGCAGCACGACGTTTGAAGCGGCTCCGTAGGTATCGGTAGCGAAATCGAGTGTTCTGGCTGCACCCGTCAGATGGGCAACAATCTCCGTGATGCGTCCGGCGGCATCACCCGTCGGTTTGACGACGAGCGTCAGTTCGCGTACCTGCTGCTTCATTGCGGCGGTCAGCGGATAGTCCTTGTCTTTCTCGATGCTCACCTGTTTCGTATAGGTGAAGAACCATCCCGGGGCATTGTTCACAAAGGCATCCGTGCCTACCCGGTTTCCCGTGGCTGCGGCAATGGTGGCGGTGGTACCATTTACCATGATTCCTTCAGCAGGGTTCCACACCGCAAGGGTGTAGCTGCCCGGAGCAAACAGATGGTTGGGGGCATGGGTGGCGGAAGTCTCCGTACCCGTATAGTCACCCATTGTAACCGTCCACGTGGCAGGTATGTCGATACCCTCACCGCGTGCCGACCAGTCGGCTGTCACCGCAATCTTCCCATAGTCGGGATGCGGCGTGTCATAGAGCGTGTCCTTCACGCAGGAAGAGAGCAGCACGGCGGCTGCCATTCCTACCATATTTATATATTGTCTTGCTTTCATATTCTATTCCTCCGTGTTAGAATAACTTCCATACCAATGTCACACCGGCATTGATGGGGCCCCACCAATCTTGTTTCGTTGCCGCGGCGTACACGTACACCGTCGATGACTTCATATTTTTCGAAATCGGCATTCAGGTAGCCCAGACCGAGGTTGAAATCAAGAGCCAGTGCCTTGTTCAGCCGCAGCTGATAGCCGGCGGTGATGCCGCCACCCATCAGGTCGCCCTGCTTGCCTGCTTCGGAGAACTTGTAGTTGAACTGTCCGGCCTTGAACATCGCGCCCAGATACCAGGCTTTCTTCTCACCCATATAGTAACGCACTTCCGGAGCCACTTCCCAGAGTGCATAGCGGCGGTCCTTGTCGCTCCACGTCCATGAAGTCCACGAGCCGTTTACGGCAATGCCCCACGATGGGCAGATGCGCCATTCCACGCCAAGATCTGGTGTCAGGGTAGCCCAGCGCAGCAGGTTGGCACGCAGGGAGAGATGATAATCAGTTGTGATTTTGGTTTCCGACGGCGTGTCGGCAAGTGTATTTTGTTGAGCGGCTTTCTCGGCTTCTGCCTTTTCAGCGGCAAGTCGGGCTTCTTCCGCCTTGCGCTGCTCTTCGGCAAGCCGTTCCTGTTCGGCACGCTTCTCGGCTTCCAGTCGTTCGGTTTCCGCCTTGCGTCGTGCTTCCGCATCCGTCGCGGCAGTTCCCTTTACCGGTACCGTCAGGCGCACGGTGACAAAATCACCCTCAGTCGCATGGTTGCGGGTAATGAAATTCTCCTCTTTTATTTCCGCGCGTGTAATCAGTTCGGATTTCACTCGGTTGGCACGGATCTTCGCCGTGGCAAGGTTCTCGGTTTCACTGCCCAGCGAGTTGCAGTAGCCGTCAACCAGCAGCGGCAGCCTGCCGTCAAGAATGTCCGTTCTGTTGCGCTCGATGCATTCCAGCAGACGGGCAAGTTCCGTGTCATTGCCATTCCAAGGCACGTAGAACATGTCCTTCTGCGGAACGAACCGGAAGGTGTAGGTCGTGTCTGCTTTCTGCTGCGCAATGACAGGAAAAGTTACCGTCATCAGCCACAGAAACAGGGTGAGAAAAGTGATTTTTCTGCTCATATAAACTTGAATTTATTATCTTTGTCTTCTCCAAAGGTAATAAATGCCATTCAGCGCCCAAAATATTACAAAAACTTTTTCTGTTGAAATACAGCGTTTTATGAAAAATAGTCGTTTGAGCACTTTTCAAATTGTCGTTAGAGCACCTTTTTGTCGAATTAGCACTTTTTTTTGTCGTTTGAGCACTTTTTGAAAATGAGCTTCTGAGACCTTTTTCATCGGCTTTTTACCACACAAATTATTCCAGATTTGCTTTTTTCCACTTGCCAGGCGTACATCCTTCCTTCTCTGTAAATGATTTGATAAAGTTACTGCGGGAAAGAAAACCGGAAGACTCAGCCAGCTTCTGTATATTGATTTCCGGATGCTCCTTCAGTATGTTTTTCGCATACTCCAACCGGAGACCGGTTATCCATTCGCGGAATGTCATTTTATACGTAGTCTTGATATAAGCGGAAAGATAGGTACGGTTCGTATGAAGTATTTCGGACAGTTCTTCAGCTTTTATGGTAAGTCCCTGCTGGACATAGCCGTCTGTCTTTATCCAGTTGGCCACTTTCTCTATAATTTCTGTATAGGACACTGGAACTTCTTTCTCAGAAACTATTTTAGGTTCTGTTTCTGTATCTGTCAGAAGTTCTTCTTCAGACTGTATATCCTGCTCAAACGCATTTTCCACCTGTTCATAGAACAGCAGGTAGTTCTGATAGCTGTAGAAAAGATAGCTGTAGAACGGTATTGACGACAAAATCCAGATAAAAACATATTTGTCTGGCAGAAATGTCAGCAATCCGCATCCGACACCGAAGATAACAGCCCAATAAGTGAATATGGAAAGCCATTCGATATATGTACCTATATCATCCGCCTGAGTTTCATTGAAAATCCGAATGGCTCTACGATATGCAACTATGACTCTGCGAGCTAAAACGACTCCAAAAACAATTAACCAGACAGCTAAAGCAAATAAAGAGATTTTTTGCATGATTCCGCTTGGCACCAGGAACACCACAACTCCGGAAAGAGTTGAGAATATAATCCATAAAATGATATGTGTCCACACACGCCGTTTGGTAATGTAAAAACGATCAAGCAACATTATCAATGCCGAACTGAACAGAGAATAGCACAGGAAGTATGTGGACATGTTCATCAATATGGTAGAATCCGCATTTTTGAATCGGATACCAAAGAAGAAATGTACCGAATAATTTGCCGAAAGCAGCAGCATAGCTATACCCATAATCTGTCGGGGAGCGGAGATAATTCTTGAAAATTTTCTTTTCAGGAGTCTTTGCAAACAAAAAAATAAAAGCCGAAGAATAACATCAACGGCAGTGCGGTATAAAGTGAAAAACTGTATATAGATGGCTCCATTGTTATGCTTATTTGATTTTGATACAAAGTTACGTCTTTTTCTTCACAAATAGACACATAATCTATGATTTAACGTTATAGATTCGGTCATATTAGATTGAAAAATTATTAGAATTAAAGCCAGTGGTGAAAAATTCAACCACTGGCTTTTTCTGTCAAGACTTCGATATTAAAGTTTTACACCTTTGGATTCCGATAAACCGGGTCTCCCTATAATTAAATGACTGCGTACAAAGTCCACGTGCGGGCTTTCCGGCTGTTGTTCCGTCTGTTTTTTCTCGTTGCCTTGCCGGTTCTCTTCCGTGTTTTCCTGCTCCGGAGGAGCCAGCTCAAGCTGTATCTTGCGGTCCAGTGCGGCGAGTTCGGACTTAAGCTGTTTCAGCTCGTCCTCCTTCTTCCACACCTTGCCCGCTATCTCCTGCAACTGCGGAATCTCCTTTTCCAGCACTTCGTTCTTAGACTTGTACTGGTCGATGATGGTCGGAATCCTCTCCAATGCGTTCAGAAAGTTTCGTGCGGCAGCAATCGGGTCTGCCATCGCCAGATGCCCGTTGTTGTAGGTGTACTTGTAGTTCCCCTCCACCACGAAGCGGTTGTCAGTGAACTCCAGACCTTCTTTGAGTGGTGTCCTCTCGCTGACCACCTTTATCGGAAAGCCGTAAAGTTCCCCGACAAGATTGTACAGTCCGCCCGTCGTGGCGTTCTTGGCGATTTCCTGCAAACGCTTACCGATGACCTTCTCATCCGTTGAATCCACGCCGTCCACCTTGACAAGATTAAGACGGCTGCCTTCCCTATCAGTCTGCACAACGGAAAGAAAACGGTTCCAGTCTTCCGTCATGGCTTCGATGAAAGCCGTGTTGTTGCGCAGTTCTCCCGTCTTGGATTCCAGCTTGAACTCCGAATCGCGCTTGCCCTTGTTGACCGACTTGCGTTCCCCTTCGAGCGAGGCGATACGCTTCTCTAATTTCGCCTTATCCAAAAGGTCGGTATTGCCGGAGAGCAACGCCATATACTCCGAGAAGTTCATACCCGATTTTTCGTCCATTGCTCCCTCGTCGATGGTACGTGCGCCCATCGCTCCACTTTTGAGCTGCGATATGAACGTCTGCTTGCAGTGCAGCAAAGATTGAACTTGTAGCTGTCCAGCGACTTTTCCACCGCGTAGATGATGACATCCACGTTGTTCCCGGCAAAATGCTTGGCAATCTCGTTCCCGGCTCTAACACCCCGTCCGTCACGCTGTTGCAGGTCGGACGGTCGCCACGGTGTATCAAGGTGATGGATGGCGACGCATCTTTTCTGCGCATTCACGCCCGTTCCGAGCATACTTGTGGAGCCGAACAGCACTCGCACTGTCCCTGCGTTCATGGCATCTATCACCGCCTTACGAGCCTTATCCGTCTTACACTCCTGAATGAAGCGCACCTCACTTGCCGGTATGCCGTAATCCTCCACCAACTTGCGTTTTATCTCGCTGTACACGTTCCATCCTTCCCCCGGCTGGTATGTCCCCAAGTCGGAGAACACGAACTGCGTACCCTTGTGCGTCTCGTACTTGTGGTAATACTCTGCAATCATCTTGGCGCAATGCGAAGCCTTGTTGTCGGGATGGTCCTCGTAGTTCCCGGGTCTATCATGCGCATATCAAGAGCCATCTTTCTCGCGTAGTCGGTGGCGATGAGCATCTTCGCCTTTTCCTCCGTTTCCGACAGGGGTAACCTGCCAAGCAGAGTGGCATCGCCGGTTTTGGCAAACTGCATCAGCTTCTGTATGAAGTCCTCCTGCTCCGGTGTGGGCGGTATGTGGTGCAGTATCTCATTCTTGTTTGGTCTGTCCACACCTACATCCTCCGCCGTGCGGTAGTCGGTAATCTCGTTGTAGAAGGCGGCAAGCTCCGGCACCTTGATGAAATAGCGAAAACGCTCCTTCTGAACGATATTGTTCGTTACGTTGAACTCAAAATCGGTCGTCTTTTTGGCGAAGATGGCAGCCCAAGCATCGAAACAGCGGATGTCCTGCCGTTCCAGTTCGTTGGGGCGCAGGTATTTGAAGAGCAGGTACAGTTCCGTCAGACTGTTGGAAATGGTCGTGCCCGAAAGGAACGTAGCCCCCAAGTCCTTGCCCCGTGCGTTCCTGTATGGTACGGATGGCAAAGAGCATATTCAGGGCCTTCTGGCTTCCTTCCGAGTTTCCCAATCCCGCCACACGGTCATGACGGGTGTTGAAAGTCAAGTTCTTGAACTGGTGACTCTCGTCAATGAAGATGTGGTCGATGCCCATCTGCTTGAAGTCCACCACATCATCCGTGCGGGACTTGATAGCGTGTTCCACCTTCTCCAGCTTCGCCACAAGGTTATGCTTGCGCTTCTCCAGCCCTTTCAGCATCGCCCGCGACACGTTCTTGCCCTGCTGCCGCAAGACTTCGAGGTTTTCCTCCACCGTGTCAAGCTCCGCCTGCAGGATGCGCTGCTGCAACTCCGGCGACTGCGGTATCTTGCCGAACTGGTCGTGCGACATGATGACGCAATCATAGTCGTTGTTCTTGATGTTGTTGAAGAAACGCACACGGTTGGCGGTCGAGAAGTCCTTTTCAGAAGCGTAGAGGATGCGGGCGTTAGGATAGGCCCGCCTGATAGGTGGCGGCAATCTCCGCCACATTCGCTTTCAGCCCGATAATCATCGGCTTTTGAGCCAATCCCAGACGCTTCATCTCATGTGCGGCTATGCACATTATCAGCGTCTTGCCGGTTCCACAGGCTAAGCGCAAAGCGCCTTGCCGTCCTTTCGGACGGTAGGTTTCTAAACGCTCGCCACCGAACCGTACGTACACGTCTCCATGTATACGGCTCTCCATGGTTATTTTCAGTCTATTTCTTTTCATGAATCTTACGATAACAATTTTCACATACTGCTATTGTTTTTCTCTGTCTGGCAATCATGAAGCGTTCCCACTCCTGTTTGCCTTTCAGGTCTTTTAGCTTGCGGACATGCACCATTCTAAGGTTGTCCTCCGCTCCGCAATATTCACATTCACGGGCTTTCAACCGAGCCATAAGGCTGGTACTTTCAGTCCCGCGATAACTTGGCATGATATGCGCATTGTCAATACGCGCGTCTTTTCTCTGCTTGAACCCTCCATGATAAATAGTACGTTCCAACATTTCGCCCTTGTTGTTTTCATACCTTACTGTAAAGACTTTATTCCGGCAATATTTACGGATTATTTTCCTTACGGTTGATTCATACTTGGATGATAATGTTTTATACATACTCTCTTTCATGTAGTAATAGAAACTATTGAGAATGTTGACATTGTTTGCAATACAGTAGTAGTTATAGATTCCCCGAATTTCCGAATTGTATCGGTTGAGTATTTCAAGGTCATCATTACTACGGAGATACGGGCGTGAGGTCGATTCCCATGCTTCCTTGCCATTCTTGATTATTATGCGCATCGCATTATAGTCAAGCAGTTTCTTTCTCATAACCTCATAAGGCAGGAGAAGAACCACTTTATGGTCAAGTGAGCGTATGGGGATTCCTCTGAAATCCTTTCTCGTCTTGTCCGTACTGCGGACTGTAACATCAAAGCCGAGAAATTTGGCTGCGTCGTGTGAGTTGGTGATTAACGTCTTTTCATCCGAAAGTTCGAGTTTCAACGTATCTTGCAGAAAGGTCTTAATGTCCCCCTTTGCTTTTACACAGTCCTCTTTACTTCCGATTACGCAAATCAGAAAATCATCGGCATAGCGTACATACCTCATGCGTTTGAAGTTTTCGTCCATGTCAAGAGTTGCAGGAAGTTGTTGCATCTCACGGTGGAGAATGGCTATCTCCCTGCGCAATGCTTCTTTCTTCTGCTCGTCTGTTTCATTCTTCAGTTTCTTTACACGTTTGTCCTTACGATTTGCAACCCTTTTATATTCGGGGTTGCGTACACGTGCTTTACCTTTATTGAAGACGTTTATGTAGTTCCGCATAAATTTATCGAGTTTGTCAAGATAAATATTCGCCAAAATCGGACTTATTATGCCTCCCTGCGGTGTTCCGATATAGGAATTTTTTGTACTCCCATTGTTCCATGTAGCCTGCTTTGAGGAATTTACGTATCAGTCGCAGGAAAACGCTCGTCATTGATTCTTTCAGCAAGGATTCCGATTAAAACATCATGGTTGATGTTGTCAAAGAAACCCTTGATGTCTCCCTCGATGAACCAACGTGCTCCCCCTGTACCTCCCTTTTGTAAGGAAGCCATAGCCGTATGACAGCCACGGTGTGGTCTGAATCCATGCGAGCAGTCTTCAAAATGACCTTCGTAGATGGATTCAAGAATCATCCTTACAACTTCCTGTACAAGTTTGTCCTTAAAGGCTGGTATGCCTAAAGGACGTTGCTTGCCATTCTTTTTTTGGGAATGTAAATTCTCCGTGCAGGGCACGGACGGTAACTTTCGTCTTTCAACTGTCCAATGATAGAGTGAATGTGCTTTATGCTCATTCCGTCTATGGTCTGCCCGTCTGTGCCTTTCGTATAGTTGCCCGCATTCTGCGACAACTTTTGATAGGCAAGTGCGTACAGATTTTCATTGAACAGCAGTCGGTAAAGCCGTTCAAACTTGTAATTAGGGTCTTGGCTGTGCCCAGCCAGACTGTTTAATACATTTGCTGAATCTCTCATAATGTCTCACACATCATTCGTTAAACATATTAAATAATAACTCACTGTCTCCCTTCGCCATGTACAAGGCTTTCCCTTGCTCGGACTACTACGGAGACTCTGTTGTCATATAGGATATTCAGGGGGCAAACCCCATAGCCTTTCGGCATTCCTACTTAGACAATCCCCATTTAGACATATAGTAACATAGCTCAATAGATTGTCGGATGCGATTTTCGTCCTTTTCCGCTTATTGCGGCTGTTCTGCAATCGGTTTTCGGCTCTCGTACTTGAGGTAGGAAAGTAGAAGTATTGCAGCCCGACGTTTGTAACTATCTTCCGTCGGGGTTTACCAACTAACAACTCGGACTGTCGTTCAAACAGTATAGTCTTCATCCTCATATCTATCATTTCATTTAGACATTCAGTAGCAGCATGATAGTTAGCTGACTTATGCCGTTTCCAACATGCGACACTCCCCACCGCCTTTCGGCTAAGTGGATAAGTTGGCTAATGACCGGCGTTGAAAACCCTTGCCGGATAGGTTGCTAAGCCTACATTTACTATATGCCCTTATGGGCGCAGCACCTCGTGGTCGCAGATCCCGCCGCCGTTCTGTTTCAGCATCCAGACGCAATCCTTCTGCGACGGGTAAACGCTCTTGATTCCCCGGCTTGCCAGCCCCTTCAGGTTGAGGTCGGGGAAGGTCTGGTGCGAGCCGTCATACTTCGGGCGCACGAAACAGTTGAACTTGCGGTTATACATCGTCGTGAGCCGTTCCTTGAACTGCGGCGACTGTTCTTCCAACCATTCGGAGAACCCGTTACGGATTTCGTCTATCTTCGCGTTGGCGAGCTGTATGCCCTCGCTGTCGCGTACCTTGATGTCGTTGCCGTTCTCGTCCTTGCCGATACTTTTCATCATGTCGGGGCAGGTGTTGTGCAGGGCGTGCTTCAACAGGTGCATTACCGTCATAGTTCCGGTAATAGCCCTTTACTAAAAACTCGTCCGTGATTTTCATGGTGCGGCAGCCGCACGCCACCGAAAACTCGTCCATGCTTGCGGGTAGGCTATTTTTCGTCCGTGTCGAAAAAGGTGGCTCATGTAGGCGGCATACACACCCGTGGGAATCCAGCGTTCCCCGAAATTGAAGTCGAGGTCTTCAAAGGCGATGCGCTGCGGTTCGGCCTCCTTCAATGCCTCCCACGCCTGTTTCACCTCCGGCATCCGCTCACTTTCGGGATTGTCCTCCATCCAGCCCTCTATGCGTTCCGCCTTCTCTATCACGTTCCCCGCGATGAAGCGGTCTTTGATTTCGTAACCGGTTACGAGCGGGTTGTAGAAGATGCGCCCCTTGAGGGCACCAAGCAGTTCCTCTTCCGTAGTGTCGGTTATCTCCCGCATATAGCCGAGATTGACCGTGCCGAACTTGTTGAGCGATGCGGACAAGGCTTCTTCGGGAGAGCCCTGCATTGACACGGCTCTCCACCGAGAAGGAAACGGGACGGTCGAAGATGTCCGCCTTGACAAACTTGCCGTCCTCCGCACGTTCCAGCGAAAGGATGTCGCGCCCTCCGGCATCCATCATCACCAGTTTCACGTTCTGTCTGGCGTTGAGGTTACCGTAACGCATGACAAACTCATCGTAGTAGGTGTTGAGATACCCGCGCTGCGGTTTGTGTTCCGTATGGTTCTCCGTCTCGTGGCTATACAGACGTTCGTAAGCGTCACGGAGCGATATATACAGCATCGCTTTCTCTTTTTGATAGCCACGGAGGTCGAGCGGTTGGAAGGTCGCACCGTAAGGCGTGAGGTCTTTCAGGTAACCGAGATTGCGTGAAGCATCCAGCACCATCGAGCCGTCACGGTGGTGTGGCTCCAGCAGGCCGTTGAACGGACGGGGAGAAAGGTCCATGACTTCCTCCTTCGGCTTTTCCGTTTCAAATTCCGGGAAAAGGGAAGTGGCAACCGTTTCGGAAGTAGGCACAACTTCTGCCGGTGTTTCAGGTTGCTTTATTTCTTCCGTTTGTTCCGGCTTTTTATCCATATTGTCCGAAGAAGGCGCAAAAGCAGGGTTCAACGTGTCTTTGATACCCATCTTTTTCAGTTGTTCCTGCCTGTGCCGTTCTGCCTCAAGCCGTAGGGCCTTGCGCCGTTCCGCTGTCAGGCTCATCATTGTCTCATAGAAGCCGTTAATGGGAGGATTGGTTTCCCAATCCAGAGTGGCGTAAATGTCGTCCGGGTCGTTTGGCTTTTCGGCATTTTCCGGCTTTTCTTCCTTATTACCGTTTACCGGCTTGGCGGCTTCAACGGGTGGAGTAACTTTGACTTGCGGTTTAGGCGTGGACGGCATAGGCTTCGGCTTGCTTTCCTTTTTCGCTGCCTTTTTCTTTTTTACCGGTTCCTCTATGGGCATACCCCAAAGGTCGAGCAGGGTAAGCTGTACGGCTGACGAATGATTGGGTTGGCGCGGCTCAATCTCCGGCTTTTCCTCTATGGGCTGTGCTTGCGGCTTCTCCACTCCCTTGACAGGCTCAATTACAGAAACGGGGGCTATTACAGAAGGTGATACCTTTTCTGTTTTCGGAGCAGGTTGCACTTCCGCAGCCGTGCTTTCCTCCTTTGTCGGATGCAGCCTGTGTCTCTCATACAGTTTCCTGTCAAGTTGTTGCAGTTCTATTTTCAGATGCTCCCGCAAGTCTTCCGCCAGTTGTGCGATGTCCCCACAGTGCAGGAGTTTATAGGCTGGTTTCCCGTACGGGTCGGTACTTCTGATCAAATCCGTGTGTGAAAGCGAGCCGATGCTCCATACATACCCATTTACGGAAGTGCCGATAGGGGTCTGTTCGGTCTGCACGAAGAGTTTTTCGTTGTAATACAGTTCACCGTTCTTTCCGCTGTTCTTTTGCAAGATAATCAGGTCGCTGCCCACCTCCGTTCCCGCGTTATCCGTAAAGAGGTTGTTCGGCAGGCGGGCTACGCCCACCAGATTGGTATGGTTCATCATATACTCGCGTATGGGCGCGTTGGTCGGGGCATCCAGTACCCCCTGCGAGGTGATGAACGCCACGATTCCGCCTTCACGCACCGCGTCAAGGCTTTTCAGGAAAAAGTAATTGTGTATCGTCCGTGCCACCGAGCGCCTTGCAGGATCCTTGCTGCCCGAAAATTCCGGGTCGAACACCGCCACATCGCCAAACGGTATATTGGAGACAGCCACATCAAAATGGTTCATGAACGGCTTTTCTATCTTCTCGAAGCCCTGTACCCTTACTTTCTGTCCGGGATGCAGGTGATTCAGTATCTTGCCCGTCATCAGGTCTTTCTCAAAAGCCATGATGTCCGCATCCGGTCTGTTCTCCAGCACGGAGTCCACGAATGCGCCTACACCTGCCGACGGCTCCAGCACCCGGTCGGGACGGATGCCGTGTTCATGCAGCACGTCCGCGATGGTCCCGGTTATCTCCGGCGGGGTATAGAAGGCTGTAAGCACGGACTGCTTCATGGCATCCATGTACCGCTTGTACTCCGTATCGTCTTTTGTGTTCTCCCGTAGCAACTTGTGCAGTTCCACGGTAGGGGCAAACAGTTCGAGGTCGGATTTCGCCCAGTGTACGGCATCCGTCAATTCCCTTGCAGGGTTGAGTATGCACTTCAGTCCCCCGAACCCGCAATAACGCTCCAGCAACAGCCGTTCGCGTGCGGTGGGTGTGCGCTGTTCCCTGTCAAGGACGAATGCCGTCCTTATCGCCTCGATGTTGTCCCGCAGTCTCTGTTTGCGGTTAAACGCCATACTCTTCGATATAGAGGACGACGGCTCCCGTCAGCTCCGTGTAGAGCAGGTCATATTCGGGCGACAGGGCGAAATTGTCGTCCGAGAGGTCATAGATGGAGAATACGTTTCCGACAAGCGGTAGCAGCTTCTGGGTAAAGGCTTCACATTTTTCTCCCGGTACTTCACCCGCAAATTCGTTCTCCACGACTTCGCGCAGGATGGCGTGCTTGGAGTAGCGAAGGCCCTCCGTAAGCACCTTCATCGCCAGTTCCTGCGCCCCGTCGACAGGATAGCCTTCGAGCCTTGCCCGTTCATACGCTTCGGCGGCACGGTCGGTTCTTTCTCGGATGAAGGCTTCATCGGCTGCCTGTTCGAACTTGTTCGTGGTGAGGTAGTCCAGCAGGTACAGACCGTAATAGGAAAAGTCGGTCCGCCCCTCGTTTTTCTTCTTGTTGTTCATTACTTTGGAATTTAGTGGATAGATAATGATGACAGGGATAATCGTTGGAAAAGGAGAAGAAAAAGGCACCCGGTATCCCTCCGAGTGCCACCACTAAATCCAAAGCATGAGTGTAATCCGGTATCGAAGAACAATTCATTACTCTGAACCAGTGGCAAAGTTAAACATTTATTTTCTTCTTTTTCGCAGAGGTCGCTTTACTTTTCCTTTCAGGGGAACACGAAAACCGTGTTATAATCCCCGTCAAAGGCGACTACGGCATCGAAGCTCTTGCCCTGCTTGCTCTTGAAGCCTTTGAGCAGCTTCGTGTGTCCGTCGGTGAGCAGGTCTTTGATTTCATCGTCGGAGAGGGTACGGTTTGCCTTCAGGCGGAACACGGGAAGTCCGCACTCCGTGTTGTCGCAACGTACCACCTTGCCGTAGAACTGCATCGTTCCCGTCCCGCACTTGGGGCACTTGCAGCCGGAATCCCTGCGGGCGAACAGTTTGTCGCATGAGAGCAGTTCGGAAGTAATCTCCCGTGTATATGCCTCAATCTCCTTGCGGAAGTCATCGGCGGGCAGTTCCCCGCGCTCGATGCGTGCCAGTTCCTTTTCCCATTCTCCCGTCATGGCGACATCGGCGATGCGCATCGCCTTCACGACCGAGTAGAGGGCAAGCCCCTTTTCGGTGGGAACAAGCGACTTCTTGCAGCGTTCCATATAGCCGCACTTGAAAAGCGTTTCGATAATGGCGGCACGGGTGGCGGGTGTGCCGATGCCGCAGTCCTTCATTGCCTGACGCAATGCGTCGTCCTCGATTTCCTTGCCAGCCGTTTCCATAGCGGACAGCAGGGTAGCTTCGGTATGCAGCGGCTTGGGCTTGGTCTTCCCCTCCGTGATGGAGGCGGCTTTCAGTGCCAGCGTGTCGCCTTCCTTCCAGTCGGGAATGGCGGCAGTTTCCTCCGGCTTATTGTTCTCTTCTCCGTTCTCCTTGCCATAGACGGCACGCCATCCGGCTTGTCTGATGATGCTGCCTTTTGCCACGAACTCCACTCCGGCACACTCCGCCGTAATGGTGGCGGTGTCCTTGACGCATTTTTCGGAGAAAGCCTCGATCATACGCCCGGCTATCATCTGATAGACGGTGTTGTCCTCTTTGGAGAGGAACAGCGGCTTCTCGCCCGTGACGAGCAGGGCATGGTGGTCCGTCACCTTGCCGCCGTCCACGCTGCGGCGTGTCGGTACGGCTTTCGGCTGCACCTTCTCCTTCCATTCGGGCAGGTTGCCGATGAAGGCAAGCAGCTTGGGGATTTCCGCGAACACGTCTTCGGGAATGTAGCGGCTTCCGGTTCTCGGATAGGTGATGAGCTTCTTTTCGTAGAGCTTCTGCGCGATTTCGAGTGTCTGCTCCGCCGTGAAGCCGTGCTTGGCGTTGGCCTCCTTCTGGAGCGTGGTCAGGTCGTACAGGATGGTAAGCCTCCGTCTTCTCCTTTGCGTTCCGCTGTCGTGACGGTGGCTGCCTTTCGCCGACTCACCTTATTATACAGTTCCGTCGCGACTCTTTCTTCCATTTTTCGGAAGAGGAAAACTTCACTGTTCCTTCATCATCGCAGCCAAGTCCGTTGCGATGCGAGCCGCCGGTGGCTTCGGGGGTAGCGGGCGGCGTTCCGGAATGGCCACCATCGCTAACGTGGTGCCTGCACAGCAATACGTAACTGAACGAAGCATACTGA
>VOFJ01001880.1_pt1 | contig 23747 bp, 33 predicted proteins | sample 5384081 | NCBI WGS metagenome assembly VOFJ01 (sample SAMN12384729, study PRJNA508395) | human gut metagenome | isolation source: healthy gut I | host: Homo sapiens | reverse complement strand
ACTCCGGTAACCTTAGGGTCCTAATCCTTTTATCACATGTTCACCCGTCAATGGAAAGACGGACAACATACGTTTTTATCCACTCCCGACATGGGTCCTCCTCGCGGATGTGTTGATCGGACCGTTACCATGTCTTTTCTACCGATGATATGGTAAACTGGAAAGATCACGGAGAGTTTTAAACTCGAGCCAAGTGCCTTGGGGGGACGTCGAAGGCGGTTTTATGTGGGCTCCCCGACTGTGCGTATAAAGACGGTAGTATTACTTTTATTTCCCCAAGCACAGAGCAGTTCTGACGTACATTGTTCATGGAAAAGTCGGAATCGCAACAAGCAAACATCCGGCAAAAGATTTTAAAGTACAAGGGATATATCAAAGGCATTGACGATGCTTGCGGAATGATCGATCCCTGCGTGTTTATCGATGATGACGGACAAGCTTATCTTTATCATGGCGGTTGTGGCAGAATCATCGGCGCCAAAATGAAAGACAATATGATGGAACTGGCGGAAAAAACCCCGAAGTATGGAAGGATTGAAAGATTTTCATGAAGGAGCTTGGGTACATAAAAAAGAAACGGCATTTACTATTTGATGTACTCAGACAATGTCCCCATCCCGAAGGCAACCGATTGGTTTATGCAACCAGCTCACAACCTTTAGGTCCCTGGACTTACAGAGGCGTGATTTTGGAAGGTACAGGTTCGGGAACAAGTCACGGTTCTATTGTAGAAATACAAAGGCGAGAATGGTTTCTCTTTTTATCACAACAGCGACCTTTCGGCGAGAAAACCGAATACGTTCCATTTATTGTGAGCAAGCAGCATTACCGATAGGAACTATTCAATTAGTAAGAAACAAACAAAGGAGGACTCCAAAAAATAATAAGGATTAGCGAATAAAAAATAACAAAAATTACACTCACTATCATCTTCAGATACCGGATATAACCCTCTATTTAGAAAGTATCCGGTATTTTAAATAAAGATAAAACATATGTGAACAAAAGTTATTTCTTTCTTTTTCAATCTTTCTCTTTTTGATACGCTAAGAATCGAGAAATCAGCGCCTCGATAAAGAATGGGCTATTTCAAAAAGATATAACCGAGCCCATCCTCCCAAATTCATCATGGATAAAAGCCGTAAATATTCCTCACTGATTGGGCTATAAAAACGGACCTGATCTAAACCGGAATGTATCGAAAGAACTATTTCTTTTACCCGAAGAAAAATCTACACAAAGAGTATAATTCGATGGAGTAATGAGCAATGCAAAAATTTATCTAAAATGGAGAGTATATAGAGAGCGTCCTATGGATATTCGTTTCGTTCTCATTCGACCCCAACTCCAGATCATTTTCAAATTCGGTACATTTTTGGATGTGACAGTAGAAAAACAAACCCTGAAATGTCCCTGATTTTATACCGGAGCAGGTATCTCATCGTCCTGTCAGATTAATCATGCACTTCTCCTATACATGTAGCCCATTGGGGAACATTCATTTGCACACCCGAGATCTCTACAAAGAAAAGGATCGATGTCAATAAAAACCAACATATAAATGCATTCACTGAAAAAAGGAAAAATAAAACGATTACAGAGATATACTTGACCCTTCAGGTGATAAGTGATAAATATCTTCTGAAACAATCAGATATAATGTCACTCTTCTATTCGAGAGCAAAACTGCACAGTAAAACCCGCGCTATGGGATACAGAACATCCACATCTATATACAGCGTATCTAAAGTATATTTTAACGGTGAACAAACAGATATATATAAAAACGACATTCGGATTTCGTTACAATAAAATTTGATAAAGACAAAGGTTTTCCTCAATGAAAAAGCGACAAAAAATAAAGAGGTATGCCTGCAGTTTCAGGACCATTAGGGCAGCCAAAGCCAATCTCAACAGAGCAGGCCAGGCGCCAGTGGAATGTGGTAGGTTGTAACGCTATACACGTACCAGCCACAATCCTCCATCTATTGAACTTCTTTTGAATTATGCGATAAAATGGGACTTATGGTACAGGTAGAAGCTTTTGACGAGGGAAAAACGGAAAATGCGTAAACGGATATAATACTCTGTTCGATAAATGGGCGGAAAAGGACCTGACCGGACCTGATTCGTCGCGACAGAAATCACCCATGTGTCATTATGTGGAGTATCGGTAATGAATTACGCGAACAAGATCAAAAAGAAGGCGGTCAGATAGCGCGTTTTCTCTCAGATATAGTACACCGGGAAGACCCCACCCGTCCCTCTACGGCAGGCTATAATAACTTCATATCGGTGCTATTATAAACGGTCTTGCAGATGCTGTCGATCTTGTCGGATTCAATTACAAACATTACGACTATCAAACCCAACATGAGAATCATCCTGAATATATTTTATACGGAGTGAAACCAGCTCGGTTGCAAGTTCACGCGGAGTCTACAAAATTCGGTAAAAAAACAAACTGGACTCCTTGGTATAATGACTATCAAATATCAAGTTATGATATGGATTATGTCCCTTGGGGTAGTGCTCCTGATACAGAATTCGAAAAACAGGATGACAACCTTGAATTTCTTTTGGTGAATTCGTATGGACAGGTTTCGATTATCTGGGAGAACCTTCTCCATACGGCGAAGGTGCGCCATCCCGCAGCTCTTATTTCGGGATAGTAGATCTGGCAGGGTTAAAAAAAGACAGATATTATTTATACCAAAGCCAATGGAGCAACAAACCGGTTTTACATGTTATGCCTCATTGGACATGGCCTGACCGCTTAGGACAAGAAGTTCCTATTCAATGCTACACAAACTATCCTGAGGTAGAGCTATTTGTCAATGGGAAAAAGTATGGGAACAAAAAAAGGAAAGATAAAGCCAAAAATTTCTACGTTATCGAATGAGATGGGACAATATCATCTATCAGCCCGGAGAAATAAAAAAATCATTGCAAAAAATGAAAAAGGTGAACCATGTGAAGAACGCATCATAAAAACAGCAGGAAATCCTGATAAAATATATCTAAAAAGCCGATCGTGACACTTTATTAGCCAATGGAAAAAGATTTATCTTTTTTATAACCGTAGAAATACAAGATAAAAAGGGTAACTTTATGTCCACGTGATGCATCTTTACTTTTCGTAAAAGTAAACGGTAACGGAAAATTAAAAGCTCTATGCAATGGAGATGCAACCGATCTTATTCCCTTTACATCAAATTACATGCGAGTCTTTAATGGAAAAAATGGTTGTATTATTGTCGAATCTAAAGATAAAACCGAGAGATCAATATCGAAGTTTCCGGTGAAAGATTAAAAACTTCTTTCTATAAGTTAACATGTCAACAATAAGAACTTCTTAAAATAAAAAAACAATGAGGCTGAATAGCCTCATTGTTTATTATTCTGATTATATTCAAATCAACCTTCAAAAAAATAAATAAATTTATTTTTCCGATACTTTCTTAAGGATCATCACCAAATGATTCCAGAACTTTTCAACAGCAGGAATATGCATTTTTTCATCCGGAGAATGAACGCCTCGCAATGTAGGCCCAAAAGAAATCATGTCTAAATGCGGATATTTCGTTAAGAAAAGACCGCACTCCAAGCCTGCATGAATAGCCTTTACCTCTGAGTTACATGATATAATTCTTCAAGCAGCTTTACCGCAATATTCAAATATCTCAGATTTAAGATTCGGTTTCCAACCGGATAACCTTCCCCATGAGTAGCCACTGCTCCTGCCAATGTAAACACGCTTTCTACACGGCAAGCGATTTCTTTGCTTCAAAGATTCTACCGAACTGCGCTGGCTGGTAGCAACAACGATCTGATCCTCTCCTACCATTTTCACAGAAGCTAAATTGGTCGAAGTCTCTCGACAAGTCCGGGAATATCACGACTCATAGATATTACACCATGAGGACAAGCATTCAAAGCATTTATCAAAGCAAAAAGTCGTTTGACGATCGATACAACGATCCTGATGCTCTTCCGACTCCATCGTAATTTTCATATTCGGTTCTACAGCAGACAATTCTTCTTCGATAATCAGTGGAAAAAGATTCAAATCTACCCGAATTTTTTTTCTTTTTCATTTTTTAGGAACACCAATAATAGCCGATGCTTCACGAGGAATTGCATTCCGCAAATTCCCACCTTCGATTATGACATAGAACCATATCATATTTCTTAGAACATCTGCATAAGAAACGGGCTAAAATTTTATTGGCATTACCCAATCCTTTATTGATATCACTACCCGAATGACCGCCTTGCAAGTTAGAAATACTTACCCGAAAATAGAAATAATCGGCAGGAGTCATCGTGGGTTTATAGGTAAATGTCGAAGTAGTATCTATCCCTCCGGCACAGCCTATGAAAAATTTTCCGCTTCATCTTCAGAATCGAGATTAAGCAAATAGTCTCCCGAAATAAAACCTTCTTTCATTCCAAAAGCCCCTGTCAATCCGGTTTCCTCATCTACGGTAAACAGTTGCTTCCAAAGGACCATGCTGCAAATTATCCGGAAGCTAATACGGCCAACCTGCCATTCTATTCCGTTATCTGCCCCCCTAAAGTCGTACCTCTGGCACGTACCCACTCTCCGTCGATATATATGTTTCTATCGGATCATTTTCAAAATCGTGAATAACATCTGAATTTTTTCTCGCATACCATATCCATATGCGACTGTAAAATTACTCCAGGAGACGATTCAAATCCTTGAGTCGCAGCTTTAGATATAACAATATTTCCCGTTACGTCTTCTTTTGCATCCAAGTGATGCTCCCGTGCAAAAAATCCAACAAAAAGCACGTATCTTTTTCTTTCTTTCGAAGGTCTGCACTTTTTGTTATCTCATCAAAATAGTGCCAGATCAACTCCGGCGTTAAATCCTTTACATCCATAGTTTTCTTTATAAAATGTTATAATCTTGAAATTATTTTTTTTAAAATCACTCTAAAAAAATACCGCATCATCCTGATACGCTGTTCTCTTTCCGCCTATTTATGTCCCGTTTTTTCCTTGACCGCATACCGGAAATAATGTTAAAAATATCTGTTTATCCGATATAATAGCCAAAATACGAACGAGAATCCTGTTAAATCAGAGTTTCTTCTTATATTTGCAATACAAATATAATCAAAATGGAATACGATACTTCTTTACTATGGCGATTGTTGCTTTGGCATTTATTCTTTTAGGAATAAAGGTAATATTCGTTAAAGGCGGCAAATTTCCGAACACACATATCGGAGCAAACAAGGAGAGAAAAAAAGAGGTATTTCATGCGCATTATCAACCGACTCTGTCGATCGTAGCAGGAAGCAAAAGCAATTGGCAGACTTATTAAAAGAAAAAGTAAAACATAAGTTAGTAATAAAATTCAAAGTTATGAAGATTAGCAGACCCTTTATTCATTCTGTTTTAGCATTCGCTATTGTTATGTTGTTTGTTCAGTGTAACAAAAAAATAATACGACTGAAAAATCAGCTAAAACACCTGCTGCCCAAAACCACCTCTATTTTAGGCAAATTACCTATCGCATACGTTAATATAGATTCGCTATTACAAAAATATAACTATGCAAAAGATTTAAATGAATCGTTATTACGTCGTGCTGAAAATTCACGCGCCAATGTTAACGAGAAAGGCCGCCAATTAGAAAAAAAGAAATGGCCGAATTCCAGAGAAAATATCAGAATAACGCATTTCTTTCTCTCAAGAACGCCTGCAACAGGAACAACAACGGTTAATGAAAAAAACAACAAGAATTGCAAAGAATATATTCAGCGTCTCGAAGATGAAAATATGCGCGAACAGCAAAAAAAATGCTGAGCCAAATGAATGACTCCATCATCAACTTTATTCACGAATACAATAAAGACAAAAAATACGAGGCCATTCTTAACAATGCCAGTACGCTTTATATAGATCCGTCTTATGATATCACAAAACGAGATAGTCGATCTGTTAAATAAACGATACGTAAAAAAAAAATAAGAATAGATTTCTTATAAAAAGGGGGTGTGTCAAAACTAAAATGTCCCCTCCGAAAAGTTATAGATTGTAACTATGACATTTAAAACGGGTCGTATCAAGCTCTGTATTGAGTAATGATACGACCCGTTTTTTTTCCAACATTCAGTAAATAGTATAAAAATCAGCCAACTAATTCATACACAAAATATTGCGAATTAGCTGGCTTTTTTTGTATCTTTAGGTATTCCCCCGAAAATAAGGTTTGAAGGCCAAAACGGGGGGAAATACTCCGACTAAGATATGGCTAAGATACAAAATATTTCAGAAATTCACCCAACTTTGGGCTTTACAGAATTTGATGTTCGGAAAAATATACCGCAAGAGTTTTAATGAGAGTGAGCTTGGCAGGCTTCATTCCGTATTTCCGTTTGAGCGTATGGCGAAGGCGGCGGGTCTGTCACGGCAGCATCCGGGCCGACGGAACATCTTCAGCCCTTCGGCAAAGATTGCCCTTATGGTTGTGAAGGCATACACCGGATTCTCTGACAGGCAGCCGGTGGAACATCTTAACGGGAACATACATTACCAGATGTTCTGCGGAATCATGATAGATCCGTCCTCTCCCATAACTAACTTCAAGATAGTCAGCGCTATCCGCAATGAGATGGCATCCCGTCTTGACATTGATACCCTCCAGGATGTTCCGGCTTCACACTGGAAACCTTATCTTGACAACCTTCACGTGTGCATGAGCGATGGCCACATGCTATGAGAGCCACCTGCGTTTTCCAACGGACATGAAACTGCTTTGGGAAAGTATCGAATGGCTCTACAGACATATCTGCGGACATTGCAGGGAACTCGGTATAAGGCGTCCGCGCAACAAATATGCGGATGTGTCAGAGTCCTATCTTTCCTACTGCAAGAAAAGAAAAAGGAAGGCTTCAAGAACACGGATGCTCAAGCGTCGTATGATCAGACTTCTTGAAAAGCTCCTCATACAGAGGGATGAAATTCATCGGGAGTACGGGGTATCACTCCGATATACAAAGGATTATCGGAAGCGTCTTTCCATCATCAGAAAGGTTCTTGTACAGGAAAAGGAAATGTTTGAAGGTCGGAAAGTCAGTGACCGCATCGTCAGCATCGACCGTCATTATATACGTCCCATCGTAAGAGGCAAGGAAACCAAGTCCGTCGAGTTCGGCGCAAAGGTTAACAACATACAGATAGACGGTATATCGTTCATCGAACACCTCTCGTTCAAGGCTTTCAACGAGGGGATACGGCTTAAGGACTGTATCCGTATGCAGCAGAAACTTATGAGTGTAAGGGTTAGATGCGTGGCGGCCGACTCTATATATGCCAATAACGCCAACAGAAAGTTCTGTACGAAATATGGAATATCCACTTCCTTTGTGCGCAAGGGAAGGGCGGCCAGGGATGAACCCTTGAGGAAGGTTCTCAGATGTGAGTTGTCAAGAGAGAGGGCCACCCGGCTTGAAGGCAGCTTCGGAACTCAAAAACAACATTACTCGCTCTCAAGAATAAAGGCCGGGAACAGGAAGACGGAAATCCTGTGGATCTTTTTGGAATACATACGGCAAATGCCGTACTGATGATTGACAAGATCAGGAACAGGACGGTGAAAGCGGCATGATATGATTTTACAGGCAGAGGCAGAAGATGTCTTCAGACTTCTTCCCGAGCGTCATGTCTTGTAGGGTAAGATTGTGTGAGAAATTACAGGAATAGGACTATAAAAATGGCATATGAAGTGAGTATGCTCTATCATCTTCATATGCCATCTTGATTTTTAGGGACATTTACTGAATATCCCCGAATTAGCCTTTTTGAGGGCACTCAAATTTCAAATTATAAGTTCATATCTTCAAAAATTGAGTTTTGACACACCCTCTTTTTATTATCCCTATTATTCCCTCATGTAAATTCCAGAAACAAACCTGCCCGATTTTAAACCCGAAGCTCTTGCCGAATAAAACAAATCATTATGAATTTTGGTACATAAACCGGCAATTTCAATATGTTTTTCCACTACACCGGCACTACACAAGTCGGTATGGTTAGCTTTCCATAAATCGATATGATATTTTCCCGTAACAGGATGCCGAGCACTTAACTCATCTATATTGGAATATGAGCTTCTAAATGCTTCATATACTTCATCTCCGACCTCGAACTGTTCATATCCTATCGACGGACCTATTGCCGCATAAATATCGGCAGACAAAGAACCGAAATGGAGAAACATACTCCTAATTGTTACAGAAACAATATGCTGCACAGTTCCTCTCCACCCGGCGTGTATTGCAGCAATACACTTCTTAACAGGATCATATAACAATACCGAACACAATCGGCAGTAGTCACACCGATACAAACTTCAGGTATATTCGTAATTAAAGCATCCGCTTGAGAAACGGCTTCTTTTTGCTCATCAGAAGACATCTTCAAGAAGTGTTCATCGACAATTGCAATTCCATTGCCATGCACCTGACGAGGAAGAATAAAATGTCCCGGAGCAATACCGAGCGTCTCTCTAAGCATATTTCTGCGTTCCAATACACGGGACACAGCTTCCCGGAGTGTACTCTAAATTAAAAGATGAGTAAGTATCCCCTTCAATAACGCCATTACGAGTCGTAACAAAATTAAAAATGTCATCAAACGAATTTAACGATTCGAAAGACAACATTTCTATATCTCCTATTTTTTATCGATTTCATTCGTCCCAATCATATTCCTCATAAGACTCTTCTTCCTCATCGTCATCATCACCGGCCAGCAACAGTTCATCTTCCTCTTTCACACGATGACTGAAAATCCAGATTACGATGAGTCAACGAAGCGACCTTATTATCCTCCTTATTCAGTTCCTCCCACAAAATATCCTTTAATTCGGTAATTCCCTGTCCTGTCACCGAGGATATAAATACATAAGGAATAGCCGGAAGATCGGCTTTCAATGCCTCCGTAAGTTCTTCATCCAACATATCCGATTTAGTAATAGCCAACACCCGATGTTTATCTAATAGTTCAGGATTGAAATTCGCTATTTCATTCAATAATATTTCATATTCTTCCCGAATATCTTTCGAGTCTGCCGAATCATAAATAACAATAAAGCATTTCGTTCTATATGCCGAAGAAAGCGTAAACCTAACCCTTTCCCTTCACTCGCACCTTCTATAATACCGGAATGTCGGCCATTACGAAAGAACGGTTATCTCTGTACGAAACAATCCCCAAATTAGGTTCTAATGTTGTAAAAAAGGATAATCTGCAATCTTAGGTTTCGCTGCAGAGACTACCGATAAGAGTGTAGATTTTCCCGCATTAGGAAAACCGACCAACCCGACATCCGCCAACAATTTCAATTCCATTATGACAGTCTTTTTTCTATTGCCGGCTCTCCGGGCTGCGCATAACGGGGTGTTTGATTCGTCGCCGAACGGAAATGCCAATTTCCCAATCCTCCACGACCTCCTTTCAGTAAGACAACCTCTTCTCCGTGTTCTGTTACCTCGCAAAGAAACTCTCCTGTCTCGGCATCGAACACAACCGTACCACACGGTACTTCTATGATCTGGTCTTCTCCATCCTTTCCGAAACTACGACTTGCGCCACCCGAACCACCATGACCGGCATACACATGCCGTGAATATTTGAGATGCAGAAGAGTCCAATAATTCCTGTTGGCCCTTAATATTACATGACCGCCTCTACCTCCATCTCCCCGTCAGGACCACCTTTGGTAATAAACTTCTCTCGATGCAAGTGTGCAGAGCCTGCCCCCACCCTTACCGGAGCGACAATATATCTTGACATAATCAACAAAATGAGATTCGGCCATAAATTTTTTATTTTACGATTTTTATTTATAAATCAATCTTTTTAAAGTGCAAAGATAATGCTTTTTCGACCGTTTATTCAAAACAGACAAAAAAGAGGCTGCAACTCATCGCAATACGCTCTGAATACAGCCTCTCTAAAATTTTTTCGCTTATTATAGGTTATCTATCTCTTTTTCAATAGCTGCAAAGATAGATTCGATAGTTCCCATTCCGTGAATAGCTTTATATTTCTTTTCATTTATATAATAATCTTTCAACGGAGTAGTTTGATTGTGATATACGTCCAAACGGCTCTTTATTGTTTCGAGGTTATCGTCCGAACGACGGATACCTGACCACGTTTAATCAAACGGTCTATCAATTCCTCCTCTTCAACCTCAAGGCCTATGACAGCAGAAACCTCTGCTCCCCGTTCTTTCAACATGGCTTTCAAAGCTTCGGCTTGAGGAATCGTACGAGGGAATCCGTCAAAAATAACACCGTTTTTCGTTTCTTCATTCGAATCCAGCACTTTCGCTAACATATCGATAATGAGTTCATCCGAACTAATTGTCCTTTGGAAATGTAACCTTCTGCTATTTTCCCCAATTCCGTACCGTTTTTCATTTCAGCTCTCAAAACATCACCCGTAGAGATGTGAAAACAAGCCGTACTTTTTAATAATCATATCGCTCTGAGTTCCTTTTTCCTGATCCCGGAGCTCCAAAAATTACAATATTCAACATACTTATATCGGTTTATTTTGTGCACTTTATTGTCACCTTTTCACCGTATTAAAATTTTAAGGTCAAAGATTATTAATCCGCAATCACATAAATATCTTTCAAATTACGCCCCTGTTCGTCATAATCCAATCCATAACCCACGATAAAAATCATTAGGTATCTCAAGAGCCGCATAGTCAACATGTACATCGCATTTCAACGCTTTCGGTTTAAAAAGCAGAGTTGCGATTTTCACCTGTTTCGGTTCTCTTTCTTTTAGCTGATTAATAATCCGCTGCATCGTGAAACCAGTATCGATAATATCCTCAACGACTATCACCGTACGGTCTTTAATATCTTCATCCAATCCATGAATAATTTTTACGACACCAGTCGACTGCGTACCAGAATAAGATTTCATGCGCATAAATGTGATTTCGCTTTCGATCGTTATTTCTCGTAAAAGATCCGCCGCAAAGACAAATGCACCGTTCAAAACGCAGATAAACAGAGGATTTTCTCCGGCTAATTCGTTATTGATACGAGCAGCTATCTTTTCTATAGCAGCTTTAATTTCCTCTCGCCGAATATAAGGCCTGAATGTTTTTGTCTTTAATCTGAATAGTGTCCATCGAATCTTGGATATGTAATGAATTTATAGTCGGCAAAAAGGTATAACAAATATACCTATTGTAAAAAATAACCGACTATTTTTTTTCTCTTCAGACAAATGAATTTTTAAACTATTTCACCCCGTGCATTTTCCCCGGTAAGCCATTTTGCTGACTGCCAACAAAAATAACCCAAGTAAAATCGATGTAACCGCAATCACAGCGAAAATACTCATTGCTCCCAACGATACGAAAAAACGAAGCGATAAAGCCGGCTGTGATATTCGCAAAGAAACTGCTCAACATCCAGACACCCATCATCAGAGACGCCAGTCTGACCGAGATAATTTCGATACCATAGAAAAAAGACCTATCGGGGACAAACAAAGCTCCCCATCGTATGCATCAGATAAGTACCCAAAAGCCACAATAAATTAGCTTTTACAAGAACCGAAGCATCGTCTCCGCCACGTTGCCATACAGCCCCGAGCATCAAAACGAATCCTAATCCCAACAAAATCATCCCCATAGCCATTTTTTTATCGGTATAGAAGGATTCTTTCCTCTCTTAGAAAGAAATCCCCAAAACATAGAGAATGAGGAGCTAACAGAATAATGAAAACAGGATTTACCGACTGAAACCATTCTGTCGGAATAACAAATCTAAAACATTCCGATCAATGTATTTGTCGGTATAAAGGGTGAGCGAACTACCAGCCTGTTCAAATCCAAAAAGAAAATGCAAAAAAAAGCTACAAGAATAAATAAACCATTGTTCTATCCTTTTCCTCTTTAGTCAACGGCTCTTTTTTCCACATTCCGTCTTCATCCTTTTTAACGCCGGTTCTTTACAAAGATCGCCGAGAAAACGGTTCGACAAGAAATTATAACATATCTGTCCCAACATCATTCCGAGTCCGGCAGCAACAAACCCCAACGATACCCGTAAGTAATAGCCAAATCAACCGTAATCACAGGGTGCTATAAGCGCCACGAAATTAACCCCCATATAAAAAATCGTATAGGCAGAATCTTTTCTCGATCATCAGGTTTATACAAGTCTCCGACGATGACCGCAATATTCGGCTTAAAAAAGCCGTTTCCAATAATCAGCAAAATAACCCCAACGACAGGGAATACAGGATCGGCCTTCGCGGCCAAACAGAATTGCCCGATCATCATCGTAATACCTCCGATCGTTATCGATTTTCGTTGTCCTAAATAATTATCGGCAAGCCAGCCTCCTATCAACGGAGTGAAATAAACAAAGCCTGTAAAAAAGCCATAAATAAGACTCGCTTGCCTGGCATCGAAACCCAAGCCTCCCTCCATTGCCGTCTTGGTCAAATACAAAATAAGCATGGCCCTCATGCCATAATAATTCAAAACGCTCCCACATCTCCGTAAAGAACAGAAGGTACAGACCTTTTGGATGTCTCGTTATACTCGTACTCATAAAAAATAGCTATCTTTGTTGATATTTGAGTGGCGAAATTAGACAAAAGTTCTATATTTATCAATTTTAAACGATTTATTTTGTAATTATCTTTTTTTACATTGCAAAAATTCAATACAAAATGAAAATATTCTTTACAAACGAAACAAAAGAAACTCGATCGGTTTACTATTGAAAAATGAGCCGATCAAGTCTATTGATTTAATGGAACGGGCTGCATCATCCGTTACATTCGAAATCATATCCCGATGGAAACGCAACACACCGGTTGTCGTTTTTGCAGGTCCTGGAAATAACGGAGGTGATGCTCTTGCAGTTTCCCGAATGCTGATAGAAGAAGGCTATACACTGGACATATATTTATTTAATCCACTTCAAAAATTATCACAAGACTGTCTCAAAAACAGAGACCGGCTGCAAACAATAGAAGGGCTGAAATTTTCAAAATCGGTAAAACCATCCGATTCGACAAACACATTCCCTCACAACGGCTCACACTTCACGGAGATTACAAACGAATTTATCCCTCCGACACTGACTAAAGGAACACTTGTTATAGACGGATTATTCGGATCTGGATTGAGCAAACCTCTTTCCGGAGGATTCGGGTCTGTCGTACAATATATTAATTCTTCCGATGCAACTGTCGTGTCTATTGATCTGCCATCAGGACTTTTCGGGGAAAACAATACAGAGAACATTCCCCGAAATATCGTTCAAGCAGATCTTACGATCACATTTCAATATCCCAAATTAGCGTTCATGTTTGCCGAAAACGAACAATTTACGGAGAATGGAAAATTGTCGATATAGGTATTCACCCTGATATTATCGAACAGACCGAAACTAAATATTATTATATCGAACCGGATGAAGCTGCTCGTATGATAATGAAACGAAGCCGCTTTGTAAGCAAAACATAATGTAGGACATACCCTATTAATTGCCGGAAGCAAAGGAATGATGGGAGCAGCAGTACTGGCAGCAAAGGCCGCACTACACACAGGAGCAGGACTGGTATCGGTTTTGTCGGCTGCTTGTGGAGAAAAAATTCTCCAAACAAGCGTACCTGAAGCGTTATTCATTGCAGATGAACAAGATTCTCATATTTCCGATATAGTTTTAAACAGATCTTATTCTGCAATTGCCGTCGGTCCTGGCTTAGGTCGCCACGAAGAAACCGCCCGGGCATTCTACAAATTGCTCGGACAAATAAAACGTCCGATAGTATTGGATGCCGATGCACTCAACCTATTGGCTGGACATACGGAACTGATTGAAAATCTTCCGAAAAACACTATTCTAACCCCTCATCACTTGGAATTCGACCGATTATTCGGGAAAAATGACACTTCTTACGAGCGACTGAACAAAGCACGGGAAATGGCTATTCGTTACCACATAATCATTGTCCTAAAGGGTGCTAATACCGCTATCATCACACCTAAAAGGCGATGTACTCTTCAACAGTTCGGGAAATGCCGGAATGGCTACTGCCGGGAGCGGAGATACTCTGACCGGGATGATCACAGGATTATTGGCTCAAGGTTACCACCCGATACCGGCTGCAATCTTAGGCGTTTTTTTCTTCACGGAATGGCGCGGGAGATCTGGCAGCAGAGAAAGATTCTCAAGAATATATAACTGCGAGAGATATCATTTCTCAAATAGGACAAGCCTACAAAAAACTGCACAATTACAGAGTTTAATCTGATAATCAGTATTTTCATTCACAAATTAATTTTATATTTGCATGTGGGTAAAATTCGCATAATGAATAAAAAAATGACTAATATGAAAAAAGGAATCATATCTCTCTGTTTACTCTGCACTATAAGTGCCTTTGCCCAGAAACAACAAAACTGACGGCGGAAAGCATAATGAATACGGACTGATTTACTCATTGCCAAAAGACGGTTTTTCGATATAGAGGTCGTAGCTACCCAAACAATCGTAAAAGCCGGCCCATATTATAAATATGCAGAAAAATATCTGGGTTGTACGGTCAGTATCACCGAGGACAAATCTTCATGGAAATTAGATAAAGCAACGATCAGCAGCTATGGAATAGCGGACAAGGATCAACAATATTTAGTTCAATTCAAATCGGGAAGCACGCCCTATATGTTTCTAAATAAAGACGGTTTACTATTATCGGTAAATACCGATCCTCTGCCCGATAACGCAATATCAAACACTCAAGGGAAAAAAAGAAAACAGCATCTCCATTAGAGAATAATGAATATGCTTCTGTTCTTTACCGAAGAAATGCTGATTTCGGGTTCTACAGCCAAAATGGCAGAGGTAGCAGCCAAACAGATTTACGGATACGAGAAAGCCGGATGGATCTCTCGACGGGTGACTCCGACCAAAAACCGGCAGACGGAGAAGCATTAAAACTTATGTTACAACAATTAGACGAGCAAGAAAGAAACCTCACGGCTTTGTTCATGGGAACGACTCAAACGCAAACTGTCGTAAAACATTTCACTTGGTTCCACAAGGAGAAACCGCCAATGAAGTAGTTTTCCGTATTTCAGACATATCAGGAATAGTAGGGAAAACCGATCTTAGCGGAGACCCTATTTACATAAATCTCAAGATTACCGAAAAGGAGAACTCCCCGGTAGATGCAAAAAGGGAAAGTCAAAGAAATGCCGAAAGGAGCTTTAGCTTATAACATTCCCGGAAAGGCCAAAGCCTCTTTAACGTACAATGGGAAAAATATTTTCTACGGAGAATTTCAAGTTGCCCAATTCGGTGTCGTTTTCGGATTAGCTCTAACATGTTCGATAACAAAAAGCTCCGGCTCATGTGACTTTTTATCCTGAAACCGGAGCAATCCGCGAAATAGGACAAACCAGTGACAAATAACTAAAATCAGGACGTATGAAGAATTTATTAATTGTATTGTGTATTCTCCCTGTTATCTTTGGGATCAGTTGTTCCAATACACCGCAAACAGAAAGCACAGGAAATACTGTCTTAGAAAATATATTATCTCGAAAAGCGTTCGTGATTTTATCGGCAAAAAAGTCGAAAATGAAAAAATAACGATATTATTAAAAGCGGAATGGCTGCTCCCTCAGGGAGAGATCTTCGGCCTTGGGGAACTGATCGTAATACAAAACCGTTCTACTCTCGATTCAATGGCTGCGGAGTTGCCTTATGCAAAAATGCTGAATAAAGCACCAATGGCTATCATCGTATGCGGAGATTCTATTCGCTCTTCTTACTGGTATCTCGATTGTTCAGCAGTTTCAGAAAACATCTTATTAGCAGCAGAATCTATCGGACTGGGTGCGGTCTGGACTGCCGCTTATCCGTATGAAGACCGCATAAGCACGGTACGGAAATATACAAATATTCCCGAAAATATCATTCCGCTTTGTGTTATACCGGTCGGTTATCCGAATGGGACGCAATCGCCTAAAAAATAAATTCGATGAAAAAAAGAAAATCCATTACGAAAAATTCCAATAAATTTTCAAATTAATAAATAGATTATCAAAGCCCATTTATTTACATTTACAGTACCTGAATATGCACTGATTTATATCATGATATTCAGGTACTGTAAAATTAAAAAATACAAATCTTAGAGCCTGACTATTTTTCTCAAGTACTAAAGTTTTACAACTTGCTGCAATCGGATATCATCAGAAGAAGCTCCTACCATAAAAACATAATGTCCTGATGGAGTAAAAACTCACCTTTCCTCTCTCATTCCATATACGCAATTCTTTTTTAGGTTACGGTAATAGTAACCGGAAGAGTTTTCCCTTTTTAGCAATATGTACTCGTTCAAAGCCTTTCAACTGTTTTTTTATAGGGACTTTCACTCCTATTTCAGGGAACTGCACATAAACCTGAGCGACTTCATCCCCATTATACTTTCCGCTATTCTTTATCGTAAATGACAGACGCACATTTTCGGCATCTTGATCGACAGACAACTTACGATAATCAAACTTTGTATAGCTCAATCCGTAACCGAATGCATATAAAAGGCTTACCGGTAAAATACATATATGTTCGGTTCTTTTGAACGGCATAATCATCAAAAGGAGGAAGATCGTCCAATGAGCGGTAATAGGTAAGCGGCAAGCGTCCGGCAGGATTATAATCCCCGAACAAAGCTTCGGCAACGGCTGTTCCTCCTTGCTCTCCGGGATACCATGCATTAAGAATCGCAGGGACATGTTCGTCCATCCAATTTACAGCTAAAGAACTGCCGGCAACCAATACGACTGCCATTTTGGGATTCAACTTATAAGCTTCTTCAATAAAAAGTTCCTGATCTTTAGGTAATTCAATATGGTCACGATCACGACCTTCCGTTCAATAGATTTATTGATACCCATGACGGCAATCGTCATATCGCATTCCTGAATAGCCTTTTTAGCATCTCCATAAAGATCGAGAAGAGCCTTTTTCTCAAAATCGGGAGTACGCCAATATAATTTAGCCGAAGCTTCTCCAGCATTATCGAAATACTCGGCTACCAAACGATACTTTTTGTCTTTTTCTAATGTCACGACTACGCTATCGGTTGTCAACCCTCTATTTTTCCACGAATCGATCACCATCTTATCGTCTATATATAAACGACATCCGTCATCCGTCGCAAAAGCAAGAGTATACTTTCCTGAAACAGACGGGACTAAATCACCACTCCATCGAATCGATAATGGAGATTCGGGCAGGAACGGGTCAGGAGCTTGATTAGCCGGCTCGAAATTGATATTTTCATCAGTACGCACTTGAGGAGTTCCCTGTAAATGTTTATTATTATAACCTGTTGGCGGAATTAAAATAGCGCATATTTAATTCTGCCAATAGGCTTTTCATTTTTGTAGTTAATATATTGGAGGATTGTAAGTGCGCTAATCTTCCCGATAATCCGGGCAAACAATCCATCTGTATCTTTCGCATAATTCCTTATAATCATAAACTGGTCACACAATTGCGAGAATAGGGTTTCAATTCTTTTTTTCTCGCTTTGGCAAAAAGCTGGGAATGTTGGCTTCCATTCTTTTTTGATTACATCTGTATGGTACCTCCAATCTGATATTGGCAGTTTCAAACAGATCCAATTGCACTTTGGGCACTTATATATCCTCTGTCCCCTATGACTGTACAATTACTATAATCTACTTTCACATCCTTCAGGTAATGAATGTCATGAACACTTGCCTTAGTGAGGTCAAAGGAATGGATGACACCACTTAACCCACAGACTGCATGGAGTTTATACCCATAATAATACATGCTTTGTGATGCGCAGTAGCCTACCCCAGGTGCTTTACTAAAATCCTTCTTTCCCATACTGCAACGTTTAGAACGGGCAATACGACATACTTCTATCGGCTTCGAATCAATACAGAAATAGTCTTCACCACCATCCATTTCAGAAACCATTCTTTCTCGGATTGCATTACATAGGGAGGAAGTTATTTTACGCCTGTCATTGTATTGTCGGCGGGAAATTAGGTTGGGTATTTCAACCCTATATTCCTGTAGCTTTGCAAACAACAGCGACTCACTGTCAATACCAACAGCCTCTGATGCCATGTTCAAAGCCACTACTTCAAGGTCTGAGAATTTAGGAACGAATCCTCGTCTTGGCACATTCCCAGATTCATTGACTAAATTGCCGGCAATTTGCTTGCATATGTTCAGTAATTTTGCGAATATTGCATATAAGTTGTGCATACGATATTTGTCTATTAAAAGTTTGTTCACCTTTAATTTGCTAAATATCAACAATATGCACAACTTTTTAAACATAAATCTTTTATAATTTAATTCCGCCAATAGGTGGTATATTCAGCTTTCAATCCATTCGGAAAATTCGCTTTAGTGATCATTTCATATCCTGAAGATGAAGATTTCCAAGGAGCATAAACGATTTTTTATATCATCTCCTACTCGATTTCGGATTCCGTCCAAAACAGACACCGGAACATTTACCGGTTTCCCACTGTAATCTCCGAATTCACAGTTTCCGGCATTAATCCCGACCACAGCAATAGATTTTATCTTTTTTAGGATTTATCGGTAAAAAATATATTTTCATTTTTCAATAATACGAGACTCTGTCGTTGATGCCGCTTCAAAACCATATTTTTTATGTTTCTCACACCCTACAATCGACGGAGACAAAGCATTGTAAGGATTTTTTCGCAGGATCATCAAACAGTCCCAACATCATGCGGGCACGCAATATCCGGTATGCTGCCGTATCTATCTCAGCTTCACTAACCATATATTGCTTATAAGCATTCATCAAAGGTTCAATATACACATTATCTCCGCATTCCAAGTCAAGACCGGCCTTCAACGCCAATGTAGCAGCTGCTTCAGGAGTTTTCACATACTTATGATGGTAACCAACAGACTCCGGAGCTCCGCAATCCGATACGACATAACCGTTAAACCCCCAATCGGTACGCAGTACTTTCTTCAATAACCAAGTATTCAAAGTACAGGGAACATCGTTAATGGCATTATATGCAGTCATAATCGATTGAGCCTTACCGTCGATAATACAACGTTCAAAGGCCGGAAGATAATACTCTTAAATCCCGTTCGGATATCTGAGGATTGCATTCAAAACGGTTATGCTCTTCATTATTAGCAGCAAAAGTGTTTCGGTGTAGAAACAACTTTTTTAAATAACGAGATCATTACCCTGTAACCCCTTTTACAAAGGCGACACCCAATTTACCGGAGAGAAAAGGGTCTTCCCCGTAAGTTTCGGGAGTGCGTCCCCCAACGAGGATCGCGAGCCATATTCACCGTCGGAGACCAGAATGTCAGCAAATCGCTGAAAAGACGTTTCTGATCCTTTCCCCGATTCAACTCATTCCAACGGGCACGCGCCTCATCTGAAATCACGGTAGAAATTTCATACAGGAAATCGGGATTCCACATACTCGCCAATCCTATAGCTTGAGGGAAAACGGTAAAATTACCGGGACGTACTATCCCGTGCAACGCTTCATTACCATGATAATATTTTTCTATTTCCAATCGGGGAATTCGGGAGAAGTCGCCCGCAATAAAAGAAATCTTTTCTTCGATCGTTAAACGAGATAACAAATCCATAATCCGCTCATGTTGCGGAGCATCCATGTCTTTATACACCTCTTTTTGAGCAAAAAAGTTCCCGAAAAAAAACTAAAGCGAGAACAACAAATAGCGATTTTGTTTTTATGTTTCATGTCGTACTGTGTGTATTGTGTTAAGAATTATTCAATTTATCAAAACCCGAAATCATCAATTTCCGTTTCATCTACCTTATTTATCTGTATCGGTTTTGCTTGTAAGTGAACAGGATTACCTTCTATATGAATTGCCCGAAAAGGCCGTACCGGACACACATACTCACATCCTCCGCAACCGACACAAATATCCGGATTAATTTTTCGGAATTGTCAATCCATCCCGATACGGAACCATCGTAACAGCCTGAGTTGGACAGTGTTCGGCACATGCCCCGCAATTGGTATTATCGGTGTGTACAATACAATTTTTCTTCGATAAATACCACATGCCCCACCTGTGTAAGATGCTTCTCTTCTTTAGTCAATGGCAATATCGCTTTTATTCGGACAGATTTCGGAACAAAGGGTACAGTCATAATTACAAAAACCGTTTTCAAAGTTCATTACCGGTTGTAATATTCCTCCGACTCCGTATTCTAACAGTGATGGCTTCAATACATGAGAAGGACATTTGCTCACACAAAGATGACAAGCCGTACAATGCTGGTTAAAATGCTCTGCACTGATCGATCCCGAGGAGACAAAGGATGTTCTTTTTTATAAGGCTTATTCCCTGTAAGTACCCCCACACTCTGGCTCATCGTGCTGACTTCGGTGCTGTTAATGCAACAGCGGTCAGAGTTGCGACAAAAAGTACGCTTCGATATATCCGGTTCATCGGATGAGATATTTTTTTGCGATTCCTTTTTATAGCGCAAAGTATAAGATATTGCTCCTTGACGGCAATTATCGATACAATCAAAACAAACTACACAACGGCTATAATCTATTTCATGCTTTTTTACTATCAATGCAGGAAGCCTTACATTTACGGGCACACAACCCGCAACTGTTACACTTAGAGGTATCGATATGTACTTTAAAAAAGGGAATACTTCGAAATAAAAACCCAATAAAGTTCCCACAGGACAAACGGTATTACAATATATCCTTCCATAACGATACGCCAAATAACCGACAACCAATACCGTCATAAAGGGCAATTACCAAAGCCGACGACACTTGTCACGATAATATCCATATAATAAAATGTATAGTTATCGAACATCGTAAAAATCCACGTTAAGAAATTATTTACAACCAAATACAAGGGCTTGAGAACATTGACTACAATACGTCCGTAAGCACTATAAGGATCGAACAAACTGACCAAAAAACATAAAACCCGAAAACCGGCAACTACGATCAATAACAATATTCCCCATCTCCACCGGTTTAATGCCCGACGGTAATCATAAATGCTTCTTTTTATCTCGTTTGCGGGAAATCCAGATAGCTATATCTTGAAAATATTCCCAAAGGGCAAATAGCAGAGCAATATGACCTTCCGGTCAACCACGTTAATACCAGCAGAAACAATAATATCCCGAGATTTAAACCCAACAACGCCGAATAAGTTGCATATGAGCCAAAACATGAAAAAGAGTTTGGCAAAATTCCGGCAAAATCGACCAAATAGAATGTGAACAATAGGAATATCGTCAACGATATTCCTATACGTATTTTTCGTAACATAATTTATAAGAATTCGATTTACAGCAAAAATATGATTACATCTTCAAACGTCTGACTTTCAGATCGTCCAAATTCATCGTACCGATATTCAAAGCTTCTCCTTTGGCTAAGTGTCCGACATCTTCCAAGGGCATAGTACGTATTTGATTAAAGAATTTGGTAGCAGCAGTATCTACAGCAACAATATCGGATGATATAAAAGAGCCTTGGGATTCACGACATCCGCTGCCGAAGTTCCTCGCGGGCCATTACTCTTCAATACCCTGTAAGCATCTACGACATTCAACACAGCGGGTTTCTGAAAGTACAAATATCTGCTATACATTGTTGCAGATCATTTTTTTATGAAAAGCACCTCTGTCCCAAACAATTCCCATATGGTTCTTCATAGATATTGTTAAGTTAGCCCCACCGTGATGTTTTAGAATAGGGACATTTATCCACACATCACAATCGAGAATCGCATTATGAATTTTGGTTTTACGTAGATTTTTTCCATGCGGAAGATCGACTTCCCTGTAATAAGACTCTTCATTTGCCGGAACGACCTTTGCTTTCGCAGCTTTTGCAGCATCTTCTATCCCACTTATTTTTGTAACACTTACGCCAATCATCACAAGTATGATCAAAAACGATAACCTCTGCTGCTCGGCCTTATAACATTGAGCAATAATCTCCTTTACAAGCTTCAGTTTGTATTCCCCCGCAAGTTCCGGAACTTTATCCCATCCGATATTAGGTTTAACAACAACTTTATTCCCGGGTTTTACAAATTTACTCATCCCTCCCATTTCGGTAATTGCTTTTCCGAAACATCATCTCCGGTTCTCCTCCCATAACGGCAACAAGATCATAAGCAGCACCGGTTTTCACATTCTTGCCACTTTGAGCAAGAATATCCATTGCGTCACTAAATTTAAATGTAGAAGCCAAACCGGCCAAAAGCGACTGTTCTTAAAAATTCCCGTCTCTCCATATACTTTTTAATTTGGAATCGCCAGGATATTCTTGTCCAAACAGCAAAAACATAATGAAACCCAGACACCTGAAAGATTATTTTTAACTTTCCAAATATACAAATAAATTATTTTTTCAGCATTATTATTTTCCTTTTTTTTTCACTGAAAAAAAACGCTTCTACAGTATTAGCCGGCTTTTATCATTCTTTTCTCATTAAGAGCCTGTTTAAATTTTGAGACCTCAACTCATCCGATATGCCTTAGGTGTCATCCCCGTATGTTGTTTAAAAAATTTCCCGAAAAAGAGGCATTCGGGAAATTCAGATCATTCGAAATCTCCTGTACTGTTTTTTTCGAGTATATTTCAACTGCGATTTGGCATCAAATATAAGTGCGGTCTTTATCCATTCTGAAATCGTCTTTCCGCTTACCTCTCGTATTATCCTCGTTAAATATTTATCGGTAAGACACAATTTCCCGGCATAGAACCCTACACTCCGTTCCGTTTTATAGTGCGTCACGATCAATTGCATTAACTCCTTAAACAATATTTCATTCCTATTCAATTGTTGGGAAGTAGTTGCCAAAGTACGTCGAAAAATAGCACTGACTTCATAACAAAAGCCCATAAATAAAGATTGCACGATCTCTCTACGATAAATATGATCGGTTCTTATCAGTTTACTCCGAATAAACTCTATAAAAGAGAACAACATCTCAGATTCTTCTTCATCAAGATTAATTTTCGGATTATCTTTAACATGCAAAAAAAAAAGCTGAATATTAGTTTTCATACTTTTGTCCGACAAAAATCGGTAGATGCTCCCATAACATATAACAACAGGTCTTCGCTTTTATCTCCTAACTGATAACGGAAAGCAATGCCAATATGGTCATCGTAGCAGAGAAATAGTTGATATAGATATACGCCTGATCTCCAATAACATTCCGCAACGGGTCAATCACTGTTTTTCCGGTAAATGCACCAATATTCACCATCATATAAAAGATGGAATAACCGCGTGCGCGGTTTACCTCCGTAGTTTCTTTTGCCACCGAAGCCGAAATGATAGATTTGATAAACGATCCGCCCACCATGATAACAAACAGCACAGGAACGATCATCCAGCGACTATCGCTATCCGGCAGTCCGGTGAAACGGGTTGCTTTGCCATATTCCACCAGTCCGGCAGCTTCCAGCAGGGTAGGGAGAATTCCTAAAACCCAGATATCCGACAGACAGCAGCGAAAAAGCTACAATCATAGATTTCCGGAAACCTATCTTATCGGCATAAGCCCCCGTGAAGATAGGCAAAAGATAAAGACCACCGGAAAATAAACCGGAAATCATAC
>VOFJ01000503.1_pt1 | contig 23748 bp, 35 predicted proteins | sample 5384081 | NCBI WGS metagenome assembly VOFJ01 (sample SAMN12384729, study PRJNA508395) | human gut metagenome | isolation source: healthy gut I | host: Homo sapiens | reverse complement strand
CCTCGCGCCGCAGGCTGGCTCTGGCTCGGTGCGCGAACCATCCGCGCTGCAAGGTGCATCCTCGCCTGCCAGCAGTTCGGCAGCGCCTGCTTCCACGCAGCCGGTCTCTGGCAGGGTGCTCAATGGATACAGCGGCGATGAGCTGGTCTACAACAAGACCCTGGGCGACTGGCGCACCCACAACGGCATCGACTATGCCTGCGCAAAGGATGCTGCCGTCCAAAGCCCCACGGCGGGCACGGTGGTGCTGGCAGGTTCCGATGGCAGCTGGGGCCCCACTGTGGCGATCAAGGACAGTGCGGGCCGTGTCTGGCGGCACTGCGGGGTGGCCAGCCCGGCGGTGAAGGAGGGCGAGACGGTCAGTGCCGGGCAGACATTGGGCAAAGTGGGCAGCGTCAGCTGTGAAATGCGCAGAGGAAAGCCATATCCACCTGGAAGTGAAGCAGGACGACAGTTATCTTGACCCCGCAAAACTGATGCAGTGACCCCAAGCGGCAGACACGACTGTCTGCCGCTTTTCTGTGCCTTTCCAAAGGAATGCAGATTGCAATTGCGGGCCGATTCTGGTATGATAAACTAGAACAAATTTCGACAGGCAGTGAATTGCGGGAGGAACCAGAATGGCAAGGGTTTTGATCGTGGGAGCCGGGGCAGCCGGACTGATGGCGGCGGGTGGCTGCCGTGCGGCAGGGACATCAGGTAACGGTGCTGGAGCATACCGAGAAGCCCGGCCAGAAGATCCTTGTCACCGGCAAGGGCCGCTGCAATGTGACCAACGACTGCCCGGCAGAGGAATTTCTACGCCATGTGCGCACCAACCCGCGCTTTCTGTATTCGTCGCTGGGAGCCTTCCCACCGGCAAAGACCATGGAACTGTTCGAGGGCCTTGGCGTGGAGCTGAAGGTGGAGCGCGGCCGCCGGGTGTTTCCGGTGTCGGACAAGGCCGAGGAGATCCGGCAGGCTCTTTTGCGCTATGCGCAGGACGCCGACATCGTCTATGATGGCGCAAAAAAGCTGCTGCTGGAGGACATCGTGCCGGAGGCAGAACCCGCCCCGGCGGCAGCGGAAAACCCGCGCCATCCCAAAAAGAAAAAGGCTGGCCCGGCGCGGCGCTGCGTGGGCGTGCGGGGCACTTCCGGCCGGGAATACCGGGCAGACGCCGTGCTGGTGGCCACCGGCGGCGTGAGCTACCCCACCACCGGCTCTACCGGCGACGGCTACAAGCTGGCGCAGCAGGCGGGGCACACCCTTGTGGAGCCGGTGCCCAGTCTGGTCAGCCTTGTCAGCCGGGACCCGGACTGCAAAAAGATGATGGGTCTGGCGCTGAAAAACGTCACCCTGACCCTGTTCGAGGACGGCAAGGCCATCTTTGACGAGCAGGGCGAGATGCTGTTCACCCACTTTGGCATCAGCGGCCCGCTGACCCTGAGCGCGTCCAGCCATCTGGGCGATATGAAAAAGCACAAGTACTACGCGGAGATCGACCTGAAGCCCGCCCTGAGCGAGGAGCAGCTCTACGACCGCATCACCCGGGACTTTGCCCTGCTGGCCAACCATGCGGCCCAGGGTGCGCTGGTCAAGCTGCTGCCTGCCAGTATGCAGCCGGTCATGGTGGCACGCTGGGGCATTGACCCGGCCACCAAGGCCAACCAGATCACCCGGGAGCAGAAGCGGGAGCTGGTGCACCTGATGAAGCACTGGAAGGTGCCCATCGATGCCCGGGGCGACCTGGCCCATGCGGTCATCACCTCCGGCGGCGTATCGGTGCGGGAGGTAGACCCCAAGACTATGCAGAGCAAAAAGGCGCTGGGACTGTACTTTGCGGGCGAGGTGCTGGACGTGGACGCCTACACCGGCGGCTACAATCTGCAGATCGCTTTCTGCACCGCACAAAGCTTTGCGAATAACCTGTAAAAACAGCGCAGCCAATTTCCTGTGTACTATATATAAATAAGGGGAACATATCATGGTATCTGTTGCAATTGATGGGCCTGCGGGTGCAGGAATCCACTCTGGCACGCCGTCTGGCGGCAGAGATGGGCTATATCTATGTGGACACCGGTGCAATGTACCGCACCATCGGCCTGTACGCCCTGCGCGCGGGCAAGGACCCCAAGGACAACGCGGCGGTCAACGCTCTGCTGCCCGAGATCGAGCTGCGGCTGGCCTCCATTGCGGGCGAGCAGCACATCTACTTAAAGGACGAGGATGTGAGCACCGCCATCCGCACGGAGGAGGCCGGCATGGCAGCCTCTGCCGTGGGTGCCAACCCCGAAGTCCGGGCATTCCTGCTGGAGCTGCAGCGCAGCATGGCAAAAAAGCAGGATGTGCTGATGGACGGCCGGGATATCGGCACGGTGGTGCTGCCGGACGCTACGGTGAAGATCTTCCTGACCGCCAGCCCGGAGGCACGCGCCACCCGCCGCTGGAAGGAGTATCAGGTCAAGGGCATCGACACCCCCTACGAGGAAGTGCTGGCCGACGTGAAGCAGCGGGACTATCAGGACACCCACCGCGCCGCCGCTCCCCTGAAGCAGGCCGAGGACGCCGTGCTGCTGGATACTTCGGAGCTGAATTTTGAGCAGAGCTTTGAAGCCATGAAGCAGATCATTGCCAAAAAGATCGGCGGATAAAACAAACAGGACAGGAATAAAAAATGGTACTATATTATATTCTGGTGCCCCTTGCGTGGCTTGTGTGGCACATCGGTTTCCGCATCCGGGTGGAGGGACGCGAAAACCTGAAAAAGGTGCAGACGAAGGGCTATATCCTTGCGCCCACCCATGTGTCTGCCATCGACCCGGTGTTCATCGTCGTTACCCGGTGGGGCAGGCGGATGGTGGTGTTCGCCAAAAAGGAGCTGTTCGAGATCAACGCCTTTCTGACATGGTTCTTCCGCTGCTGCGGCGGCGTGTGTGTCCGCGGCACCAAGGACGAGATGGCGGTCATCTCCCAGACGGTGGAGGCCTGCAAACAGGGCAAAACGCTGCTCATCTTCCCGGAGGGCACCCGCGAAAAGGAGGGCAAGCTTCTGCCCCCCAAGAGCGGCCTTTTCGTCATTGCCGCCGAGGCGGGGGTGGACGTTGTGCCCTGCCGCATCCTGTACGATACGCCGGACGGAAAAATGCATCTGTTCTGCAGAGTGCGGGTGATCTACGGCGAGCCCATGCCTGCCGCCCAGTTTGCCATGGAAGGCCGCCGGGACACCAAAAAGCTCCGTGCCAACAAGCAGGCACTGCTGGAAGCATGGGAAAAGATGGGGGCGTAAGAGATGGAGATCCGTTTGGCGAAAACGGCGGGGTTCTGCTTTGGTGTGAACCGTGCCGTGGAACTGACCTACGGTCTGCTGGCCGAGGGGCATAAGGTGGCAACGCTGGGCCCGCTGATCCACAACCCGCAGGCGGTGGAGGATATGCGGCGCAAGGGCGCACAGGTGGTAGACACCGTGCAGGATGTGCCCACCGGGTGCGAGGTGGTCATCCGCAGCCACGGGGTGCCCCGCAGCGTTTACGACGAACTGGACGCGCGCGGCATCCCGTACCATGACGCCACCTGCCCCTTTGTGCAGAAGATCCAGCGCATTGCCGCCGAGGCCGAAAAGGGGGGGCGCGGTGCTGCTGGTGGCAGGCGACAAGACCCACCCGGAGGTGCAGGGGATCGTGGGTCACACCCGCGGAGAGGTGTTCGTTTTTGCCGATTTGGCCGAGTTGGAGGCGTGGAAAGGCCCCTCTGACCCGCAAAAACCCCTTTTTGCAGTTGCACAGACCACATTTCAGGTAACAAAATGGCAAGAAAGTTCGGAGTTTCTCAAAAAAGCCTATACAAACGCCCGAATTTTTGATACAATATGTAATGCGACGTGGGCGAGGCAACAGGAAGCGGAAGACCTCAGCCAACAATGCGACATCATTGTTGTCATTGGCGGTCATCATTCTTCCAATACCCAAAAGCTGGTACAGGTCGCCGCAAAGCATACGAAAGCCGTGACGGTCGAGACAGCGAGCGAACTTCGGCCGGAATGGTTTGCAGATGTAAAAACGGCGGGCGTAACAGCAGGGGCTTCAACGCCATCGTCTATTATTGAGGAGGTACTTAACAGTATGAGCGCAGAAATCAATGACAGCATGAGCTTTGAGGAGATGCTGAACGCATCCGAAGAAAGGCGGGTTCATGCAGGCAGTATTGTGAAAGGAATCGTGACCAGCATCTCTGCCAACGAGATCCAGGTGGATATCGGAGCGAAGCAGACCGGCTTTGTCAAGCTGAGCGAGCTGACCGATGATTCCTCCGCCAAGGTCGAAGACCTGGTGAAGGTTGGCGATGAGCTGGACCTCATCGTCGAGAAGGTTATGGACCAAGACGGCGTCATCCAGCTCTCCCGCAAGAAGCTCGCATCTCGCAAGGGCATGGAAGAGATCGCCAAGGCAGCTGAGTCCGGCGAGGTCGTCGAGGGCGACGTCACCGAGTTCAACAAGGGCGGCGTTGTCGTCAACGTCAAGGGCGTCAAGGTGTTCGTCCCCCGTTCTCAGGCCACTATGCGCCGCGACGAGGACTACACTGCTCTGGTCGGCCAGCACGTTCAGCTGGTCGTCACCGAGTGCTCCGGCCGCAAGATCGTGGGCAGCATCAACAAGGTCACCGCTGAGCAGAACAAGGCTAAGCGTGAAGAGTTCTGGGCAAGCGTCGAGGTCGGCAAGACCTACACCGGCGTTGTCAAGAGCCTGACCTCTTACGGTGCATTCGTCGACATCGGCGGTGTGGACGGCCTGTGCCACATCAGCGAGCTGAGCTGGAACCGCATCAAGCATCCCTCTGAGGTCGTCTCCGTTGGCGACACCATCGAGGTGTATGTGAAGGATATCGACACCGAGAACCACAAGGTCTCTCTGGGCTACAAGAAGGCTGAGGACAACCCCTGGGAGCAGCTGAAGAACAACTACCCCATCGGCAGCACCTTCCACGCTCCGGTCGTCTCCCTGACCAAGTTCGGTGCATTCGTCCGCATCCTGCCGGGTGTTGACGGTCTGGTCCACATCAGCGAGATCAGCAATGACCGCGTTGAGAAGGTCTCTGACGCACTGAAGGTCGGCGATATGGTCGATGTGAAGCTGCTGGATGTTGACTTCGACAAGAAGCGCATCAGCCTGTCCATGAAGGCTCTGCTGAACGACGACGCTGAGTAATCAGCCCTTCGTGCAAAAGCATAGCTTCTGACACAATGCGATCTGCAGCCCCGTTGCCGGGAAAACGGCGGCGGGGCTGTTTTTGTTAAGAAAGTCATGATGAAATTTTTAAAAAGCACTGGGAAGTGCTCAGTTACCTGATCTTCGGCGTGCTGACCACCCTGCTGAACATCGTGCTGTATGCGCTGTTCAGCCGACTGTTCGGCTATACTGCCGCCAACAGCTGGGGCAATGTGCTGGATAACGCCTTATGCATCCTGTTTGCCTACTGCACCAACCGGGCGTTCGTGTTCCGCAGCAAGACCACCGGCAAAGCGATGGCCAAGGAGTTCGGCACCTTTGTCACCTGCCGTCTGGGCACTATGGTGCTGGATGCCGTTATCATGATCGTGGGCGGCAATCTGCTGGCTGCGCAGGGCGCGGCGCTGATGGACGAAGCTTGCAGGGGGGTGCTGAGCAGGTGGCCCACTGGCTTGGCCGGATACGGCCATACAGATGGCAGCCTCCTATGCAGGTACACCGGCGGCTTCGGGTCAGGATGGCTCTGCCGCGGGCGTTGCCATCATTGGCGGGGCGGACGGCCCGACAGCCGTTTTTGTCACCACCAGCGCATCACCGCGCAGGAGCAGGCACTGTGGGGGGCTGTGCGTCAAGGTATTCTCCAACGTGGTGGTCGTGGTGCTGAACTATGTGTTCAGCAAGCTGATCATCTTTAAGAAAAAACCTACGGTGTAAGACAAGACCCTCCCCGGTGGCGCCGGAGAAGGTTTTCAAATCAAATCATCTTAGGAGGTACGGTATTATGAAACGTGGTCTGAAAGGGTTTGCATTTCTGGTCTCCGGTCTGGTGCTGGGCATCATTGGTGCAACGGTCTCTGCAACTGCGATCGCCCTGAGCGCTGTCGGCATGGCAAAGGTGCGCCGTGCCAGCAAGTAAAACAACGGAGGAACGAGGCATGAATCGCGAAGAGATCCTGTCCCATGTCGATCACACCCTGCTGAAGCCGGAGGCTACCTGGCCCCAGATCCAGACCCTGTGTGACGAAGCCATTGCAAACCACACCGCATCTGTCTGCATCAACACCTGCTACGTCAAGCAGGCTGTGGAGTATATGGCAGGCCGCATCCCCGTGTGCTGCGTGGTAGGCTTCCCTCTGGGTGCTATGGATACCGCCAGCAAGGCCTTTGAGGCCAAGACTGCCATCGCCAACGGCGCAGCCGAGGTGGATATGGTCATCAACATCGGCCGCCTGAAGAACAAGGAGTACGATGCCGTCCGCGAGGACATCCGCGCCGTGAAGCAGGCTGTGGGCGATAAGGTCCTGAAGGTCATCATCGAGACCTGTCTGCTGACCGAGGAAGAAAAGGAAAAGATGTGCGACATCGTCTGCGAGGCCGGTGCCGACTACATCAAGACCAGCACCGGCTTTTCCACCGCAGGTGCAAACTTCCATGACGTGGAGCTGATGGTCAAGGGCGTGCGTGGCCGCTGCAAGGTCAAGGCTGCCGGCGGCATTTCCACCGTGGAGGATATGGAGACCTTCCTTGCACTCGGTGCTGACCGTCTGGGCACCTCCCGCGCCGTCAAGATCCTGAACGGCGAGCAGGCAAAGGGCTACTAAGAGAGAGCCAAAAGCGTACCGGGAGCTTTCGCAAGTGATTCGGGCCATTCCATCGCCCGCCCTACTGCCTGCGGCAGCAGGGTCCCACCCCAGCGGACACTTGCTTCGGGAAACTCCCGGTACTTCTAAAATCCTAATCAATTTCGTTGAGATGTCTAAAAAAAAAAGAGTGCGACTCTTCTTGACAATCTGACGCTGCAATGATAGAATACGTAACGTACCAATTGAATACCGACTTATCAAGAGCGGCTGAGGGACAGGCCCTGTGAAGCCCGACAACCTGCGCGTGAGCGTAAGGTGCCAAATCCTGCGGGAAACCGGAAGATAAGAGTGCAACGCTCAGAGCTTTCGGCTCTGGGCGCTTTTATTTTTCAGAACAAACTTGATGGAATGGTAAATACACGCAACTGCAACATTTAGGAGGCAAAAAATGGCAAGACACCTTTTTACTTCTGGAGTCCGTTACCGAGGGACATCCCGACAAGATCTGCGACCAGATCTCCGATGCAATCCTGGACGAGATCCTGACCCACGACCCCGAGGCCCGCGTGGCCTGCGAGACCTGCGCTTCCACCGGTCTGGTCCACATTATGGGCGAGATCACCACCAGCTGCTATGTGGATTTCCAGAAGGTCGTCCGCGAGGTGGTGGCAGATATCGGCTACACCCGCGCAAAGTTCGGCTTTGACGCCGACACCTGCGCCGTCATCTCCAACATCGACGGCCAGAGCCCCGACATCGCACTGGGCACCAACGATCAGGTGGGCGGTGCAGGCGATCAGGGCATGATGTTCGGCTATGCCTGCGATGAGACCCCGGAGCTGATGCCTATGCCCATCAGCCTGGCCCACAAGCTGGCAAAGCGCCTGACTGAGGTGCGCAAGAGTGGCGAGATGGACTATCTGCGCCCGGACGGCAAGAGCCAGGTGACCGTGGAGTACGACGAGAACGACAAGCCCGTCCGTGTGGATGCCGTGGTCATCTCCAGCCAGCACAGTGAGAACGTGACCATGGAGCAGCTGCGGGCCGATATCATGGAGAAGGTCATCAAGGCCACCATCCCCGCTGAGCTGCTGGACGAGAACACCAAGTACTACATCAACCCCACCGGCCGCTTTGTCGTGGGCGGCCCGCAGGGTGATACCGGCCTGACCGGCCGCAAGATCATCGTTGATACCTACGGCGGCTACGCCCGCCACGGCGGCGGCGCCTTCTCCGGCAAGGACCCCACCAAGGTGGACCGCAGTGCCGCTTATGCCGCCCGCTGGGTGGCCAAGAACATCGTGGCTGCCGGCCTGGCCAGGAAGTGCCAGGTACAGCTGGCCTACGCCATCGGCGTGGCAAAGCCCGTCTCCATCATGGTGGAGACCTTTGGCACCGGCACTGTGGCCGATGAGAAGATCGAGCAGGCTGTGGAAAAGGTCTTTGACCTGACCCCCGCCGCCATCATCCGCGAACTCGACCTGCGCAAGCCCATCTACCGCAAGCTGGCCGCCTATGGCCACATGGGCCGCGAGGATCTGGGCGTGAAGTGGGAGAACACCGACCGCGTGGATGCCCTGAAGGCTGCCGTGGCTGCCCTGTAAAAAGCGTTTTACCCTGATAGAAGGTAAGTGAAGAGAGACCGCTGCACCCGACCGTGCAGCGGCTCTTTTGCGTCACAGGGAAAAGAAAATGGTACGGTAAAAAGTATTACTTTTCATCAAAAATCAGATAAACTTTGCGAAACGGTAAAGATTTGGTCGCGTTTTTGTAAGAAACTCACATTCTCTTGAAGGAAAAGGAAAAACAGCTGTGCAAGGCGCAGAAAATCGATACATGAAACAAATTGATATGGAACAATCGACAAAATGTGATAAAATAAAACTAGATATGCGCACTTGTGTGCATGGTACGGATGGTAAACAGCAATAAGGAGTTATGTGACTATGTCTATTGAAATTTCCCCGAAGTCCTTCTTTGAGCAGCCCAGCGTGGCAGATATGCGGCTGATCTCCTGCCCCGGTGCAGAGGAACTGACCGGCCTGATCGACAAGCATCTGGTCCGCTGGGCCAAGGCTGCCGGAATTGACAAAGACACCTTCATTATTTCCTGCGACTGCCCCCGCTTCCAGAGCGGCGACGCCAAGGGTCTGGTCAAGGAGTCTGTCCGCGGCGACGATATCTTTATCGTTGTCGATCCGGGCAATTACAGCGTTACCTACAAGCTGTTCAACTACGAGAACCACCTGTCCCCGGATGACCACTTTGCCAACCTGAAGCGCCTGATCCAGGCCGTGGCCGGTAAGGCACACCGTGTGTCCGTCATCATGCCCAGCCTGTACGGCGGCCGTCAGCACCGCCGCGTGGTCCGCGAGAGTCTGGACTGCGCTGTGGCTCTGCAGGAGCTGCAGTCCATGGGCGTCAGGAACATCATCACCTTCGATGCCCACGACCCCCGCGTTCAGAACGCTGTGCCGCTGATGAGCTTCGACAACGCCATGCCCACCTATCAGGTGCTGAAGAGCCTGCTGAAAAAGGATCCCACCCTGTCCTTCGACAAGGAGAAGTTCACCGTGGTCAGCCCGGACGAGGGTGCTATGAGCCGCAACATGTACTTCTCCAGCGTGCTGGGCTGCAACCTGGGTATGTTCTACAAGCGCCGCGATTACACCCGCGTGGTCAACGGCCGCAACCCCATTGTGGCACACGAGTATCTGGGCGATTCCGTTGAGGGCAAGACCGTCTTTATCGCCGACGATATCATCGCTTCCGGCGAGAGCATGCTGGAGGTTGCCGGCAACCTGAAGGAGCGCGGTGCTGCCCGCATCATTGCCAATGCGACCTTCCCGCTGTTCACCAGCGGTCTGGAGAAGTTCGACAAGGCTGTGGCAGACGGCACCCTGACCTACGTTGTGGGCACCAACCTGACCTACCGCCAGCCCGAGCTGCTGACCCGCGACTGGTATGTGGACGTGGATGTTTCCAAGTATGCTGCCTACTTTGTGGTGGCTCTGAACCACGATATGTCTGTTTCCAGCATCATCGATCCGCTGAAGAAGATCGAGAACCTCTGCTGGCAAGCCGCCATCGCATAACAAAAAAGCCGCCGTATCAAACGATACGGCGGCTTTTTTGCGCGCATTCTGAAAAAAATGACGATGCCGTTTGTCTGCGATCCCGTAAAAATTGCAATTCCCGCAGACCGCAGTCTGTTGCTCTATCTATAAAAATAAAATTTCTGCTAAAACGAGCATGAAAATTTTTACAGTCTCCTCATGGCTGCGCAGATACCGCACCAGCATGGGGCAGCTCGTAGAGCAGCATGACGACCCAGCCCACCGCATAGCTGTAAGGGCAGAGCTTCGATCTCCATTTTCCACACCAGCACGAACACCGCAGCTGCCGCCACACGGAACACCATGTTGAAGGTGCTGGACACCAGCGTGACCTTCAGATCGCCACTGCCGCGGAAGAAGCCCTGAATGCCATTGGTGAAAGCGGGCATCAGATAGAACAGGGACACCGTGCGCAGAAAGCGCACGCCCAGATGGATGACCTCCGGGTCGGTGACGAACAGCTTCATGATGAAAGGGCGCACCGCCGAAAAGCATACAACGGCGATCAGAACGCCGTAAGCGGCCTCGATGCGCATACCGCAGTGGAAGCCCTGCTTCACACGGTCGTGCTTGCCGGCACCCCGGTTCTGCGCCATGAGGGTGGTCATGGCGTGGCCGATGTTCTGCTGCGGGGTATAGGCAAAGTCGTCAATGCGGCTGGACGCAGCAAAGGCAGCCATAGCGTTGACGCCCATAGTGTTGACGATGGCTTGGACGGCGATCTTGCCAAGTTGGACGGTGGCTTGCTGCATGGCGCTGGCCCAGCCGTAGCTGACCGTTTTGCGCAGCAGACTTGCCATCAAACACCAGCCAGCGCCTGCCCAGCTGCAGGATGGGCACCTTCCAGCGGATGTACAGTACGCACAGCACGCAGCACAGTGCTCTCGCTGACCACGGTGGAAAGGGCGCAGCCGTTGCTGCCCCAGTTCAGAACCTCCACAAAGAACAGGTCGCCGCCGATGTTCAGCACCGAGCTTATCATCAAAAAGTAAAGGGCGCTCTTGCTGTCGCCCAGCGCCCGCATGGTGGCGGCGAGAAAGTTGTAAAAGAAGGTGAAGATGAGGCCTGCAAAGACGATGCGCAGGTAGCTGACCGCAATGGGCAGGATATCGGCGGGCACCTGCATCAGCTGCAGCAGGGGGCGTGGCCAGAATGACGCACAGCGCCGAGAAGGCCAGCGAGAACACCGTACCTGCAATGGCGGTGGTGGACACCTGCTGCTCCATCAACTCCGTATTACCGGCACCGAATGCGGTACTGACCAGAATGCCGGCACCCAGACACATGCCGTTGATAAACAGGATGGCCAGAGTCATCAGCGGGTTGGCGGTGCCGACGGCAGCCAGCGCATCCTCACCCACGAACTTGCCCACGATGATGCTGTCGGCGGCATTGTAGGTGAGCTGGAACAGGTTGCCAAGTACCAGCGGAATGGTAAAACGGATCAGGAGCGGAGTGATGGCTCCCTTTGTCATATCGTTCGTCATTGGAATTTGGGAAGGTCCTTTCTTATAAGATTTCTGCGGGACGGAGCGGACGCGACCGGCCTGCTGAATATTATAATGTGTTGATCAGCTGCCGTCCGGGCAGGATGGCAAGGGCAGAGCGGCTGGCACCTACATGGATGAGCTGTGCGGCCGCCTGCAAAACGGCACCGGATGCCACCGAAGCCGGGATGGCATCGGTGCGCAGCACCTTTTGCGCGGCCCGCTGCGCGTCGGTGGTGTTCACCGCCACCACGTTGTCCACCACATAGGCGTTGAAGTTTTCCGGCACAAAGCCATAACCCAGATCGCTGATGCCGTGGGGGCCGGTCAGCCGCCGCCCAGCGCCTGCGATTCGTAGGCTCCACGGCGGCGATGCGCACATCGTTCGTCCATGCCTTGATGGTCTCGCCCACACCGGTCACGGTGCCGCCGCTGCCCACGCCGATCACGATAGCGTCCACAGCGCTTTTGCCCTCCCGCGCGATGCTCTGCACAATGGCAGGGCCGGTAACGCGGCGGTGGTACTCCGGGTTATCATCGTTGGCAAGCCAGTCCATGTAGTACCAGCCGTTTGCGGCGGCGGTCTGTGCCGCCAGACGGCGGGCACCGTTCACACCGCTGCGGGCCGGGCTGTGGCGGATCTGCGCACCCAGCCGCAGCAGGGTCTCCTGCCGCAGGGCGGGGGCATCCTCCGGCATGACCAGAGCCACCGGGTGACCGGCAGTCAGGCCCGCCAGCGTGAGCGCAGCGGCAAACGGGCCGGAGGCCGCTTCAATGATGGGCTGACCGGAGTTCAGCTTCTTTTTCTCGATGGCGAGGGCAAGCATCCCCTCGGCAAGGCCGTCCCGGGCCGTGCCGGTGGGGCCTGCAAAGTCCAGATAGGCATACAGCCGTCCCTTCAGCCCGCAGGCGGCAGCATAGCCGCGCAGCTCCACGATGGGGCAGGCGCTGAGCGTCTGGTAAAAATTGGGGTAGATCGGCACGGGAAAACCCTTTCCCTTCAGACGGCGGGATACAAAGACAATACAACAATTTATCCTAACGCAAAAACGACTGGCGCGTCAAGATGCGTTTTGGCAAAAACAGCGAATTTTTGCCGGATTTTCTGGAAAAAAATCCCGGAATGCCCTTGACAGGATGCGGTGCATCTGCTATAATTCATCCGTAAAGCAAATGAACTTTACATCACTTCTCGAAAGCACAGGCACAAAACCGGGGGTCAGAGGATGGCAAAGGATCTGGAAATGGGCTATCTGCTGGACTTCTACGGTGAGGTGCTCACCGAAAACAGCGCGAAATGCTGCGCCAGTATTACAACGACGACCTTTCGCTGAGCGAGATCGGCGAGAACTTCGGTATCACCCGTCAGGGTGCGCGGGATGCCATCAAGCATGGCGAGAACGCGCTGAAGGAGCTGGAGGAAAAGGTCGGGTTTGCGGCGCGCTACCGCCGCGTGCAGCAGAAGCTGGAGGAGCTGGAGCAAATGGTCATTGATGCACGGTTCGAGTGCACCGGCCCGAATGCCTGCCTGACCACCACCGAGTATGAACACCAGCTGACCGGGATGTTAAAGCTGATCCGTTCCATCGATGAAGCGAACGAGAGCTGAAACTTGTGAAAGGAGCACCGTACAATGGCATTTGAATCCCTTTACCGACCGCCTTGCCGGTGTGTTCAAAAAGCTGCGCGGTCACGGCAAGCTGACCGAGGCAGATATCAAGGCCGCCATGCGCGAGGTGCGCATGGCACTGCTGGAAGCGGATGTCAACTATAAGGTCGCCAAGGACTTCTGTGCGAAGGTGTCCGAGCGCGCCATGGGTCAGGAGGTCATGGAGAAGCCTGACCCCGGCACAGCAGGTGGTCAAAATCGTCAACGAAGAGCTGGTGGCTCTGATGGGCGGCAGCGAGGCCGCCCGCCTGAATATCAAGAACAAGGGTCCAGACCATTATCATGCTCTGCGGCCTGCAGGGCAATGGTAAGACCACCCATGCCGCAAAGCTGGCAAAGTACTTTATCAAACAGGGCCGCCGCCCTATGCTGGTGGCCTGCGATATTTACCGCCCGGCGGCCATCGAGCAGCTGAAGGTGGTGGGCAAACAGGCGGGCGCACCGGTGTTCACCCTGCCGGGCGCAAAGCCGCCGGAAATTGCAAAGAAGGCGCTGGCACACGCCAAGGATTACGGCAATGATATCGTGATCCTGGATACCGCCGGCCGTCTGCAGATTGACGATGTGCTCATGCAGGAGCTGGTGGATATCAAGGAAGCCGTTCCTGTGGACGAGACCCTGCTGGTGGTGGACGCCATGGCCGGTCAGGATGCCGTGAACGTTGCCAAGACCTTTTCAACGAGAAGGTGAGCATCGACGGCATCATCCTCACCAAGACCGATGGCGATACCCGCGGCGGTGCGGCACTTTCGGTGCTGGCTGTTACCGGCAAGCCGATCAAGTTCGCGGGCACGGGCGAAAAGCTCACCGATCTGGAAGCCTTCCACCCGGAGCGCATGGCCTCCCGCATTCTGGGCATGGGCGATGTGCTGACTCTGATCGAGCGCGCGCACAGGACGCCGCCGACGAAAAGGCTGCCGAAGAGACCGCCCGGCGGATGATGGAGAACAAGTTCGACATGAACGATATGCTGGACCAGTTTGCACAGATCCGCAAGATGGGTGGTGTGGGCGCGATGCTGAACATGCTGCCCGGCGGCAGCGGCATCGATCCCAGTCAGGTCGATGAAAAGGCGTTCGACCGCATCGAGGCCATGATCTATTCCATGACCAAGGAAGAACGCGAAAGCCCTCCATCATCAACCCCAAGCGCAAGCGCCGCATCGCATTGCGGCCGGCAGCGGTACCACCGTGGCGGATGTGAACAAGCTGCTCAAGCAGTTTGAGATGATGCAGAAGATGATGAAGCAGTTCAAGAAAAGCCCCAAGGGCTTTTGCTCGCCGCCTGGGCGGCATGATGGGCAACCCCAATGCCTTCCGCGGACTGAAATAATTTTTTTGTGATACAACCCCCTTGCGGGTTTGTACAATATAAACAACATGCGCCCGCAAGGGCCGCACAAAAAACAATTTTTGGAGGATATTTACCATGGCAGTTAAGATTCGTCTGCGCAGAATGGGCGCCAAGAAGGCTCCTTTCTATCGTGTTGTCGTCGCTGATTCCCGTTATCCCCGCGACGGCCGCTTCATCGAAGAGATCGGCACCTACAATCCCAACAAGGAGCCTTCCGAGATCAAGATCGACGCTGAGAAGGCAAAGCAGTGGATCGCCAACGGCGCACAGCCCACTGATACCGTTCGCGTCCTGCTGAAGAAGTCCAACGTTCTGTAAGTAGGGAGGGCTGACTCATGCAGGAGCTGTTGCTGGCAGTTGCCCGCGGTCTCGTGGAGGATAAAGGAAGCCGTCAAGGTCACGGTGGACGCCCCCCGTGAGGACGGCACCATCGTCTACCACCTGAGCGTGGCAGAGGGAGATATGGGCCGTGTCATCGGCAAGCAGGGCCGGATCGCAAAAGCCATTCGTGTGGTGATGCGCGCGGCTGCTGTGCGGGTCGATGAAAAGGTCCTTGTTGAGATCGACTGAGCACCCTACAGGCCCTTTGCCCTTGCGGCAAGGGGCCTTTTTGATTATAGGAGCAAATTATGCAGCAATATCTGGAAGCGGGCAAGGTCGTGACCACCCACGGCGTGCGCGGCGAAATGAAGCTGGAGCTTTGGTGCGACGGCGTCAACTTTCGGAAAAAGGTGGGCAGGCTGTACCCCTCGGCACAGGGCGGCAGGGCCCTATAAGATCGTGTCCATCCGCGCACAGGGTCAGATGGCTCTGCTGCAGCTGGAGGGCGTCGACGATATGGACGCCGCCCGTGCGCTGCGGGGGCAGGTGTTCTACTTTGACCGTAATGATGCCACCCTGCCCGCAGGCCGCTGGTATGTGGCCGACCTGATCGGGTGTGAAGTGCGGGATGCCGACACCGGCAGGGTGTACGGCGTTGTGACCAGCGTGGACCATCCCGGTGCACAGGATATCTACACCGTCAAAGCCCCCAGCGGCAAGGAATATATGTTCCCGGGCGTGGATGCTTTTTTGAAAGAGCGCAACCCGCCGGAGGGGCTATCTCCTTCGTCACCCCCATCCCGGGCCTGCTGGATGACGACTTTGACAGCGAACGGGAGGAAGAGTGAGCTATGGGGATGCGCGTGGACATCGTGACCCTGTTCCCGGAAATGTGCCAGCAGGTGCTGGATGCCAGCATCATCGGGCGCGCGGCAAAGAAGGGGCTTTATTGAGACCCACTGCCACCAGATCCGGGACTACACCCTGAACAAACAGAAGCAGACCGACGATTACCCCCTACGGCGGCGGCTGCGGCATGGTGATGAACGCCCAGCCCATCGCAGACTGCCTGCGTGCCGTGCAGCAGGAAGTGGCTGCACAGGGCCGTCCGGCCCCGCATATCGTGTTCCTGACGGCAGGCGGCCAGCGCTACACCGAGGAACACGCAAAACGTCTGGCCCAGTACGATAACCTGACACTGGTATGCGGCCACTATGAGGGCATCGACGAGCGTGTGATCGACGCCTTTTGCGGATGAGGAAATCTCCATCGGGGACTATATCCTCACCGGCGGCGAGCTGGCCAGCCTTGTGGTGGCGGACAGCGTGCTGCGCCTGAAGCCCGGCGTTCTGGCGGAGCAGAAAGGATACGAGGAGGAAAGCTACTGGGACGGCCTGCTGGAGTATCCGCAATACACCCGTCCGGAAGTCTGGGAAGGCCGCGCCGTGCCGCAGGTGCTGCTGGGCGGCGACCACCAGAAGATCGACGCCTGGCGCGGGGAGCAGAGCCGTGAGCGCACCCGTCTGCGCCGCCCGGAGCTGTATGAGAAGTGGTGTGAGACCCACCCTGTGACCGAGCTGCCCAAGTGGAAGCGCGGCGAGAACATGCGCCTTGTCAAGACCGAGGAGCAGTTTGCTGCTGCCGCCCACATCTTTGTGGAGGGCCGCCGCACCACCTGTGCCGAGAACTGGACCCCGGAATACTGTGCCAGCCTCAACGAGGAAGAATATCTTTGCAGCTGCGGCAGGAAAAAAAGGCCGCAGGCTGGGTGTGCTACCTGCACACCACCAAGGATGTGCCGGACGGCATCGTGAGCATCAACCACAAGGTGGGGCACATCGAACATCTGTTCGTCACTGAAAAAGGCCCGCGGCAGGGGCATCGGCATGAAGATGCTGGACTTTGCCCGCAGAAAAGCTCAGCGAGCACGAGCACCCGGTGCTGAGCGTGCTGAACACCAACACCCGCGCCATAGCGCTTTACACCCGCATGGGCTGGAAGCTGACACCAGCGGCACTGAGCTGGAATTCACGCCGGAGCAGTATCCGGCTGTGGTGAAAAAGTGTGCTCTGGTCTGGATGCGGTACGAGGGCGGCGCACAGAAGTGATCCCGGCAGCTGCAGGTTGCATCGGACAGCGAAAAAGACACGAAAATGGATGCTCGCCAGAGGGTATGGTGCTGGAAAAACGCACAAAAACGGCCGAGATATTGCCCGATGGTCGAAAAAAATGTTGAAAACTTTTGTATCTACCCTCTAACCTTCGGGGAATAATTTTATTATCTTTGTATAAATAATGAAAAATGGGCCGCTTTTCATTGGAGAAACCGCCAAAAATGCGCCGGGGGGCTGTACAACCGTTTCGACTTGCGCTAAAATAATCGTAACGCAACAGGCACAGGATACAGATTCTATACCCAAAACGATATTAGATAGGAGCGCTTTACTATGTACGTGAAAAGAAGTTACCGTTGAAAATCAGGTTGGTCTGCACGCTCGTCCGGCTAGCCCTTCTTCATCCAGAAAGCGAATGAGTTCAAGTCTTCCATCTGGGTCGAAAAAGAAGAACGCCGCGTGAACGCCAAAAGCCTGCTCGGCGTTTTGAGCCTGGGCATCGTGGGCGGTACCACCATCCGCATCATCGCTGACGGCGCTGATGAGCAGGCTGCTGTTGACGGCCTGATCAAGCTGGTGGAGTCCGGTTTTGCTGAGTAATTTGTGTCTATAAATGGAGCGGCGGGGGAACCTGCCGCTTTTTGTTTTTCTTTTTGAAGGAGAATCCATGACCAAAGCTGAACTGTATCAGAAAGCCTGTATGCTGCCGCTGCTGCCCGGCGTGTATATCATCCGGGACAAGACGGACACCATCATTTATATCGGCAAGGCCAAGCGGCTCCGCATCCGGGTCAGCCAGTATTTCCGGGAGGGTGTGCCCCATGACAACAAGGTCAGCCAGATGATCGCCCATGCCTATGCCTTCGATGTCATCGTCTGCCAGAGCGAGTTTGAAGGCACTGGTGCTGGAAGCAAGCCAGATCAAGGCCCCACACGCCGAAGTATAACATCCTGCTCAAGGATGATAAAGGCTACAGCTATATCAAGGTGACAAAGGAGCCATGGCCCAGGCTCTCCTTCGTGCTGCAAAAGGAGGAGGACGATGCCGAGTATATCGGCCCCTATACTTCCAGCTTTGCGGCCCGGCAGATGGCAGAAACGGCCATGGACGCCTTTCTGCTGCCCCGGTGCAACAAGCGCTTCCCGCAGGAGATCGGCAAAGGACGGCCCCTGCCTGAACGCGCACATCGGCAAGTGCATGGCAGTGTGCAGCGGAAGAATCAGCTGCGAAAACTACAATCAGGCCGTCAAGAGCGCCGTGCACCTGATCCGCTACGGCAAAAAGGACATCCTGAAGATCCTTAACGAGCGGATGCAGGAGGCCTCGGACCGGCTGGAATTTGAGACGGCGGCCCTGCTGCGGGACCAGATCGCAGCCATCACCAAGGTGAGCGCCTGGGCAGAAGGTCATTGTGGACCCGGATGTGGAGATGGACGTGGTGGCGCTGGCAGGCACGCCGGACAGCGTGTGTGCGGCGGTGCTGCGCTTCCGGGACGGACGGCTGACCGACAAGCGGGAGTTCCTCTTCCACGATACCGCCGACATTGCGGCGGCGCGGGAGGAGTTCCTGCCCCGGAACTATCTGGATGACGAACAGATCCCAAAGATCATTGCGGTGGACGAGCTGCCGCCGGACAGCGACGCCTTTGCAGCAGGCGCTGAACGAAAAGCGGGGGAATGAGGTGCAGCTCTATGTCCCTCAGCGGGGCGACAAGGCCCACCTCATCGAGATGGCCCACACCAACGCCGTGGAGCGTCTTGCCCGGGAAAGCGGCCGTTACGCCCGGGAAGAAAAAAAGCTGCTGGACGAGCTGGCGCAGGTGCTGGGCCTTGCAAAGCCGCCCCGGGCTATTGAGAGCTACGATATCTCCAACTGGGGCGACGGTTCCAGCGTCTGCGGCATGGTGGTCTTCCAGGACGGCAAGCCCTACAAGACGGGCTACCGGAAGTTCAAGATGCAGACCGTTCCGGGCACCGATGACTACGCCTCGCTGGCGGAGACTGTCTCCCGGCGGGCGGCAGAGTACGAAAAGTACGCAGAGCTTGCCAAAAAAAAAGGGAGAACCCTGCAGCAACTGGTTCGGGCAGAAGCCGGATCTGCTCCTGATGGACGGCGGCCGGGGCCAGGTGAGCGCCGCCAGGGAGGCGCTGGCAGGCACGGCCCTGGCCGACGTCCCCCTCTACGGCATGGTCAAGGACGACCACCACCGCACCCGTGCCATTGTGGACAGTGACGGCCGGGAAATCGCCATCAATATGAACCGGGGCACCTTTACCTTTATCACGGCCATTCAGGACGAGACCCATCGCTTTGCCAATGCCTACCGCAAGCAGCAGATGAAGCAGAAGAGTTATTCCTCCACCCCTGACCGAGATCCCCGGCATCGGCCCCAAAACAGGCCAAGGCGCTGATGGCCCAGTTTAAGAGCGTGACCGCGGTGAAGGAAGCCACGCCTGACCAGCTGGAAAATACCCCCGGCGTGGGGAAACAGACGGCACAGACCATCTACGCAGTATTTTCACGCATAAAACCCTCTCAGTCATCGCTGCGCGATGCCAGCTCTCCCGAAAGGGAGAGCTTTTTGCATTTAGATGCAATGAATGTGCAGAGCCGGTTTTGCCGGTTACGGCCCTTTCCGTGAAAAAAAACCCGGCAGACCGCAGTCTGCCGGGGTTTTGCGATATTAAAATAAATTTTCCGCTGAAAATGCCCAGAGCAAAGCGGAGGGCATTCAAATGATTCAGTTCTCCGCAGAAATATCCTGACCGAAATACTTCTCGCTCAGCTCCTTCAGGGTGCCGTCGGCACGCAGATCATCAATGGCGTTGTTGATGGCCTCCAGCAGGGTGGCGGTCTCGTCGCCTTTGCGCAGAGGAATGGCAACGTGGGAGGCATCCTCGGTCTGGGCCACCAGCTTGAAGTCCGCATCCGGGTGGACATTGAGGTAATCGTAGAACGAGACGTCAGCGTTCAGGGTAGCGTCGATGCGGCCGGCCGTCAGCAGCTGGATGGTCTCTTCCAGCGTGTCGATGCCCTGCACGGTCGCGCCGTAGCTCTCGGCCAGCTCCATGTAGGTGGAAGCGAGGCTGTTGGCCGTGGTCTTGCCGGCGAGGTCCTCGAAGCTCTTGATCTCCTCGTTATCCTTGCGGACGGCGAGGGCGGTGTGGATGTAGCCGTAGGGAGTGGTGAAGTCGTAGGTCTTGGCGCGCTCTTCGGTCACTTCCACGCCGTTGCACACGATGTCGTAGCGGCCTGCGTCCAGACCGGCAAACAGGCTGTCCCAGTCGCTTTCCACGTACTCCGGCTCGACGCCCAGCTTCTCGGCAATGGCGCGGGAGACTTCGACATCGTAGCCCATGAGAGTATCGGATTCATCGTGGTAGCTCCAGGGCGCTGCCATGCGCCTTCCAGCGCAACGATCAGCTTGCCGCTGGACTGGATGTTGGACAGCTGGTCGCCGGCAGCAGGAGCCACAGAGGCGGCCGTGCCGGAAGCAACGGTGCTGCTGGAAGAATTGGAGCAGCCAGCCAGAGTCAGCACGCCGGCAGCGGCCATGACGCTCATAAGAGAAATAAAAGGTTCTGCGTTTCATAGTTGGTTTCCCTTTTCTCTATAAAAATATTTGTGAAATAAACTCCTTCAGGCAAAGCTGACGCTGCGCCAGACCCTTTCTGGTTTTGGAGACTTTCTGGTTTTTTGCCAAAGGCCCCATCCCGGGGGGGCTGTCTGCGAAGCAGACTGGGGGAGTTGGTTAAACCTCACTCGGTGTGAGCGATCTTCCGCAAAAAATTCGCGGGTGCGCTCCTCCTTCGGGTTGGCGAAGAACTCATGCGAGGGAGCCTGCTCCACTACCACGCCGTTCTCCATGAACACGGTCTTGGAGGAAACATTGCGGGCAAAGCCCATCTCGTGGGTGACAACCAGCATGGTCATGCCCTCTTCGGCCAGCTGCCGCATCACGAGAGCACTTCGCCAGTCAGCTCCGGGTCAAGGGCGCTGAAGTCGGCTCGTCGAAATAGAGGATCTCCGGGTCGGAGGCCAGTGCCCGGGCAATGGCCACGCGCTGCTGCTGACCGCCCGACAGCTGACGGGGGTAGTAGTCGGCACGGTCGGCGAGGCCGACCTTTGCCAGCATTTTCATGCCGACGGTATCAGCCTCCGCTTTGGGCATCCTGCGGGCCACGATGAGCCCCTCGGTCACGTTCTGCAGAGCAGTCTTGTTGCGGAACAGATTGTAGCTCTGGAACACAAAGGCCGTCTTTTTGCGCAGCCGGGCAATGTCGGCACGGTTGGCATGGGCAAGGTCGAAGGTCTCACCGTCAAAGGTGAGCTGGCCTGCGTCGGCCGTCTCCAGAAAGTTCAGACAGCGCAGCAGGGTGGTCTTGCCGGAGCCGGAGGGGCCGAGGATGGCCACCACATCGCCTTTTCCACCGTCAGGTCGACGCCGCGCAGCACATGCAGCTCGCTGGTCACTTTGCGTGCACCGGGCCGGTGGAAGATGCCTGCCTGCAGGCGGGGCTTTGTGTAGGTGAAAAAGGATTTGTGGACGTTTTTGATCTCTAACATGGACATGGTTGCCACACTCCTTTCTTACTGGAAGCCGTGGGCGTTGAGCTGGCGCTCCAGCACACCTTGCAGTTTGGTGATGACCGTGCAGAACAGCAGATACACCACCGCCACCTCACAGTAGATGGGCAGGAAGATGTAGGTGCGGGCGGCCACGCGCTGACCGGCCATGAACAGCTCGGCTACTGTGATGTTGGACGCAAGCGAGGTGTCCTTGATCATGCCGATGAGCGAGTTGGAGAGGGCGGGCACTGCGGTGCGCAGGGCCTGCGGCAGCACGATGCGGTGCATGATCTGCCACCAGCTCATGCCGACGCAGTAGCCGGCTTGCGAGCTGGCCCTGCGGCACGCTCTCGAGTGCGCCGCGCATGGTCTCAGCGCAGTATGCCCCCTCGTTGATGGCGAAGGCGATGACTGCCGCAGGGAAGGCGTCCAGCATGATGCCCACACTAGGCAGACCATAGAAGATGATGAACAGCTGCACCAGCAGCGGGGTGCCGCGGATGACCCAGATGTAGAACCGGGCCACCTGCCGCAGCACCGGTACTTTGGCGTACTGCACCAGCGCCACGGCCACGGCAATGATCATGGCAAAAAAAGAAGGAGACCAGGGTCAGCGGGATCGTCATTGTCAGGCCGGCCGTCAGGATACGCGGCAGGGCCTCCGCCAGCACGCTGACCGTACGGTTTGGAAAGAAATGCTTCAAACATGAAAAATGTTCCCTCAGAACGGTATTCAAATTACTTTGTAAATCGTTGTCCGGAATAAAGGTATTATAAGGCCTTGGAGTGCGCTTGAAGTCAAGGGCTTTTTGTCAAATCCCTACAAAACCTACCACCAGAATACTATAGCATGAATCCGGATGGAGTGCAAACGGTTTGCGCAAAACGCGTGATGTGTACAAAAAACGGACGACCCATCTGGAAAACTTTGTGCAATGCGGCAAGCGGTTGACGGCGCACCGGCTTTCGTGTACAATGAACATAACAACGCGCACCGGGCAGAGCACCGGCATGGGCGCAAATTTACCGCCGGGGCACAGTGCCCTTTGCGCGGTGCAGACACGGAGGACACGAACGTGACGAAGAAAAAAATTCGGCGTTCTGGGTGCAGGTACCTGGGGCATGGCTCTGGCACGGATGCTGTGTGTCAGCGGCAATGATGTGCAGGTGTGGTCGGCGCTTCCGGCTGAGGTGGAGAACCTTTCCGCTACGCGGGTGCACCCCAATCTGCCGGGCATGAAGATCCCGGAAGAGCTGCAGTTTACCAAGAGCATTGAGGAAGTGTGCACCGGCAAGGATGTGCTGCTGTTTGCAGTGCCGTCGGTGTTTGTTGCGCTCCACCACCGCCAAGGCCCGGCCCTATATCCCGGACGGACAGATCCTTGTGGACGTTGCCAAGGGCATGGAGCCGGATACCTTATATACCATGACCGAGGTCATCGCCGACGAGCTGAACCGTGAGGGCGGCCCCAAAGGAGTAAAGCTGGTAGCACTCTCCGGCCCCACCCACGCCGAAGAGGTATCGCTGGACCTGCCCACCACCATTGTGTCGGCCTGCCCGGATGAAGCCGCCGCCGAGTTTGTGCAGGATGTGTTCAGCAACACCTGCATGCGCGTGTACACCAACCCCGACATCAAGGGCGTGGAGCTGAGCGGTGCCCTGAAGAATGTGATTGCCCTGGGTGTTGGCATCTCCACCGGCCTTGGCTACGGCGACAACGCCCGCGCCGCCCTCATCACGCGCGGCATTGCCGAGATCGCCCGCCTGGGCGTGGCGATGGGCTGCAATGTCCACACCTTTGCGGGCCTGGCCGGTATCGGTGACCTGATCGTGACGGCAACCAGCATGCACAGCCGCAACAATCGTGCGGGCATTCTCATCGGCAAGGGCAAGAGCCCGGAGCAGGCGGTGAAAGAGGTCGGCATGGTGGTGGAGGGCATCAACGCCCTGCCCGCCGCCATGCAGCTGGCCGCAAAGTACAATGTGGAAATGCCCATTGTGCAGACGGTGAACGCCATCGTGAAAGAGGGCATGAGCGCCAGCGATGCTCTGCGCACCCTGATGGATCGTAACCGCAAGAACGAAATGCCGCAGGGATACGAAAACAACGGGTAAAAACCAGTGAAAAGGCAGCTGACCGCAGGGTCGGCTGCCCTTTTGTCCTTTACGGGCAGGAAAGCCCACTGCAGACACCGAAAACACAAAATAATTCAAAATTTTTTTACCAAAATCAGACGAAAAAGGGTAGAAGGTCGGGAAACTTTCTGCTATACTGAAACAGAACGCAAAAAACCGGGGGACGTTTTGTGCACCCTGCCGGAGAGAAAGA
>VOFJ01002623.1_pt1 | contig 23758 bp, 43 predicted proteins | sample 5384081 | NCBI WGS metagenome assembly VOFJ01 (sample SAMN12384729, study PRJNA508395) | human gut metagenome | isolation source: healthy gut I | host: Homo sapiens | reverse complement strand
TCAGTATGCTTTCGTTCAGTTACGTATTGCTAAATATTCAATTTTTTTATACTTTTGTGACTATTCATGAATTTCATTTTAAATTTCCAGATTATTTTCCGTCTTTTTTGCTGTTCCAAATATTCTTCAAGCGTAATACCCTGTTTCATAATTTCTTTTGCCGCTGTTTTACCGACATAACGGAAATGCCATGGTTCATAAACAATTCCTGTTACATCTGACTTATCAGTAGGATAACGCAAAATATAACCATAATTTGCACAGTTTGCTTTCAGCCACTTTGCTTCATCTGTATTTTCTTGTTCATCATCTAACTCCTGATAAGTTGGTGATGTAATATCCATTGCCAATCCGGTAGCATGTTCACTTGTCCCCCCGGCACTGCTACAGACTGTTTTTTTTTCATCATAGGCCTCTAGTGGTGTTTTCCCCCCTGATAAATCCAGTTTAGCATTGTATCATTAAACACGCCTTTTTTGTGTCTCATAGTCACGATATGCAGATATAATATTCAAACTCAACCCTGCATCCGCTGCATCCTGAAACATCTTCTTTGTATCATCCGCAATACGACTGTCCACAGAATACTCATCTGTTATTTTTTGTCAGACTCGGTGCATAAGATGTATCCAGCGGACTCTCACTATTAATCAGAACAAGACTCCAGTCATCATCGTTTGAGGCTAATTTTTTTTTCCGCATTTTCCTTCGCGATTGCCTCTGGATGACGGCTGCACCTTAGCCTTTTCAGCTTTTCTGCCTGCAACTGTTCATTTTTTCTTTTTCAGCTTATTCTCTGTAGTTTTACATTCTTCTCTTACTTCTTTGATTCTTGCTCTTCCACTCAATCCCATAAGAAGCATTCCTATCAATGCTCCAAAGATGATTCCAACGCAAAGTATTTTAATCAGACGATATTTCATCGCTTTTTTCTTCATCTGTTTATATCTCCCATCTTACTTTTTTTACATCTACTGCATATATCGCACTTCAAATGTCTCAATTGTAATTGCTTTATTAAATAAATTTCCCTGAACATAATCGCATCCCAATTCTTGCATTACATTCAACTGATCCTGTGTTTCTACTCCGCAGGCATAAACAGATGCACCCAGTCGACGGCAAATATCAATCACTGCTTTTGCCACTATTCTGCTTTTTACTGTTTCCTACAATATTAGAAGTAATTCCTTTATCTAGTTTTAGACCATCAAACTCCATAATAGACAAAATAGAAAAACTTGAATCTTTTGCCTCCCGAAATCATCCAAAAGGACTCTCACATTCGCTTTTCGAATTTTATTACTTGTCTCAGCAAGCATCTCTGGATTCATCTCCTGATTTGTTTCCGATACTTCCACTTGCAAATACTCGCTTGACACATGATATTTTTTCAATTATCTTCAGGATCTTATCTCCAACACTCTCATATCGCAAAGTTGCTCCTGAGAAATTGACAGAAACCGGCAACATCATCCGACCTTCATTCTCCCATCTGCGAAGTGTCTTACACACTTCTTCAAACACATACAAATCCAGATAATGTGAAAAGCTTTGTTTCCTCCAAAAAGTGTCAGGTAACGCCCCCGGATCCACAATTCCCAAATCTTTGTGATGATATCTCACAACTGCTTCGGCTCCGACAACCTCTTCTGATTCCGCCTCCAGCACTGGTTTTAAACATACAATAAAATTACCCTGCTCAATATCATCTAACAAATCCTGCTTAATAATCGGTTCATGATGACCTTTTTTCAGATTTTTATAATATTTACGTTTTTTCTTTACGCATCATATTCCCCTGCATCCATAACAAGATTATCTATATTGATATCCAGTTTTTCCCAGGCATATCCCATCGTAACCAGTCCTAGACTGATATTGTCTAATTTGTCTCTGCTGCTGTGGATACGATTCATGAATCCTTCATATGAAATATTCTCCGCAAGAATCAGGTATTCATCTCCTGTCATACGATAAACCATAAATCCTTTAAAAAACTCTTCCAGTACTTCTCCTACTCGGATAACAACCTCGTCTCCATATTCCTTCCAAACTCTTTATTAAAATTCTTCAGGCCATTTACATCGACAGAAACCGCACCCAAGGATTTTAACGCTTCTTGATTCACTTCTGAAAGATATCCCACAAAGCTATTCCTGTTCAGCAAGCCTGTTAGGTCATCATGGTAACTTAAATATTCCTGCTGTCTTTGTAATTTCTGTAAAACTGTTGTCTGTGAAATATACGGAAGCAACGAACGCAATAAAGAAAGATCGCACCCTCCTCTGTGAACATTCACAACTGCCAGTATTGCCTTCTGATTTTCACCCATCGGATAAAATACACTGTAGCTGTCTTCTGTGGTATCTGTAACTTCCTCTCTCAGCCATTTTGGAAACTGATCTGGGGATAACATTTTTTGATTCGGTCTCTCTGCCACGGAATATTCTCCGCACACCACTCGTAGACCATTGTAATTTCTTCATCATCCCGTTCAACGTAATATGCATATTCTGAATCATAGTAATCACGTACTGTTCTCAAAGCATCATTCATCAGCTCTCTACCATCGAACGTAATTTATCTTTTTTCACTCATTGTAATTCTCCCTAATATCAATTCAGCTAAAGTATATTTTAGTATAATAACGTGAAAAAAGCAACACTACGCACTCCTATGTGTTACATTTCTGTTACTTTTTTACAAATATTTTTTTAACAACAAAAAAAGAACCATACAATTCCGACATAAAAAAGTCTTTTTGTACAGTTCTTTTTATGATTATCCACAATATTTACACATTCCAATGCTTTCCATGTGATACTTTCAAACGGTTCATCGCCCTGGCAAGAGAAGCCTGCGTATGATAGTATTCCTGAATACTCTGTTTCTGACGCAGCTGCTCCTGTGCACGTTCTTTTTGTTCCTGTGCATGACGGATATCAATCTCTTCCGGACGCTCTGCTGTCTGCACAAGCACGGTTACACGGTTATTAACAATCTCCATAAAACCACTTCCGACAGCTACCTCACGCCAGTCCCCCGGCTCAATTTCCATGCGGGCAACTCCGACATTTACTGCGATTACCATATTCTCATGGTTTGGCAAAATTCTATTGTACCGCCATCATAAGCCGGTACAACGATTTGCCTGCAGCGTCCTTCGTAAAAAACACACGGTCACTTGCAATTATTTTCAGACCAAATGTTTCCATATGCGCACTCCTTTACTCTTCTGAAGCTCATTGTCTTCACGCTTTCTCAATAACATCGTCAATGGTTCCGACATTAAAGAATGCATTTTCGGATATTGATCCATATCTCCATCAATAATAGCTTTAAATCCACGGATTGTCTCATTTAAAGGAACATATTTTCCATGAATTCCTGTAAAGTTTCTGCAACATGGAATGGCTGTGATAAGAATTTCTGAATCTTTCTTGCACGCATAACTGTTGCCTTATCTTCATCAGAAAGTTCTTCCATACCTAAAATTGCGATGATATCCTGCAATTCTGTATATTTCTGTAAAATTTCCTGTACCTTTACTTGGCTGTTTCATAATGTTCTTCACCAACAATATCCGCCTCCAGGATACGTGAGTTGATTCCAGCGGATCAACCGCCGGATAAATTCCCTGTTCAACAACCTTTTTCTTGAAAGAACAGTGGTCGCATCAAGATGGGCAAATGTGGTAGCAGGAGCCGGGTCAGTCAAGTCATCTGCAGGCACATATACTGCCTGAACAGATGTACAGATCCATTCTTTGTTGAAGCGATACTTTCCTGTAACTCACCCATTTCTGTTGCTAATGTTGGCTGATAACCTACCGCAGAAGGCATACGTCCAAGTAATGCTGAAACTTCTGAACCAGCCTGTGTAAAACGGAAAATGTTATCAATAAATAACAGTACATTCTGATGTTCTTCATCTCTAAAATATTCTGCCATTGTAAGACCTGTTTCTGCAACCCTCATACGTGCTCCTGGTGGCTCGTTCATCTGACCAAATACCAAAGCTGTCTTCTCCAGAACTCCTGACGCTTTCATCTCTGTCCAAAGGTCATTACCTTCACGGGAACGTTCACCAACACCTGTGAATATTGAATATCCACCATGCTCTGTTGCAACGTTATGGATCAATTCCTGGATCAATACGGTCTTACCTACACCAGGCACCACCGAACAGACCAATCTTACCACCTTTTGCATATGGAGCAAGAAGGTCAATAACCTTAATACCTGTTTCCAGAATCTCGACAGCAGGACTCTGCTCTTCAAATGTCGGAGGATCGTCTGATGGATTTCCCATTTCTGAGCATCGTTTCGATTTTTTCTCCGTTATCAATGGTTTCACCAAGCACATTGAACAGACGTCCAAGTGTCTGATCTCCAACAGGAACGCGGATACCGCTCCTGTTGCACGTTACTTCCATATCTTTATGAAGTCCTTCACTTGCAGCCAGCATCAGGCAACGCACTTCATTGTTTCCCAGATGCTGTGCAACTTCCATAACGCAGACTTTACCATTATTTTCTACCTCAAAGCATCTTTGATGCTCGGAAGATTTCCATCTTCAAATAATACGTCAACGACAGGACCCATGACCTGTACAATTCGTCCTTTATTCATATGCTGTTCTCACTTCCTTTTTCCGTTTCTGCGCATTTGCGCCACTGCAGACCTCAGTTATTTCCTGTGTGATTGCAGCCTGTCTGGCTCTGTTATATTCAATAGAAAGTTCTCTGATAATTTGTCCTCAGCACTGTCTGTCGCTGACTTCATAGCCGTCATTCTGGCATTATGCTCACTTGCATATGCCTCAACCAAACAACCATAAATCATTCCGGTTACAATATATTTGGTACGATAATGTCCATCACTGCCTCGACAGATGGATATAACTGAATCGCCTCACGCCTTAAGTTTGCCGGCATGCTTCATCTCGTTGAATGCAGCTTCTCTCAAGCGGAAGCAGACGAACAGTCTCCACTTCAGATGACCATTGAATTTTCCATTCGCGTATAGACAACATACACTTCGTCCAGCTCGCCATTTTTAAACTGTTCCATCAATGTCTCAGAAATAATTCTTGGCTCTGCTCAGGTTCGGTTTCTGCACAGTATATTGGAAATTTTGTTCAATCTCATGTCCCTGACTTACAAAATAATGTCTTCCAAGCTCACCTACGACAAACAATTTGTGGTGTCCCGGCATTTTCATGATTTCCTCTTCTGCTTTTTCTACATTGTGATTGTAAGGCTCCTGCCAGTCCTTTATCACCGGTAATAACTACAGATCCGATTTTCCGTTCTTCTTTCGGAATTTCTTCCCTACTGTCAAAATACTGGTTGCTTCTCCACTTCCGGCATATGACGCAGGATTCTGGCAATCTCAGCCTGCAATTTATAAAAATACGGCTCTGCATCTGCCAGTTTTTTTCTGGCCTGACGCATTTTTGTAGAAGAGATCAGGTACATGGCGTTGGTGATTTTCATCGTATCTTTTACACTGTTAATTCGTGTCTGTATTTCTCTGATATTTGCCATACATTAACACCTGCTCTTTTTTGAATTCCTCTGCAATCTCCACGATCTTCTGGGACAACTCTTTAGACAGATCCTTTGTCTCTTCAATTTCTTTGCTTGATTTCCGGATGTTCTGCACTTGCAAAAAACTTAACATATCCATCTGGAATCCTTTTTTACTTTTTGCAGTTGGAATTCCAAGCATAACTTTATGTCTTGCAGCACAAAGTGTAATAACTTGTTCTCTGCCAGTGACATTGGTTTTCCAAGCGGCTGTTTCAGAAGTTCCATCAGTCCGCTACCATATTCCAGCTGTTCTTTTGTTGCATCATCAAGGTCTGAACTGAACTGTGTGAAGACTTCCATCTCACGATACTGGGCCAGATCGATACGAAGACTTCCTGCTGCCTTCTTCATTGCTTTTGTCTGTGCATCTCCACCTACACGAGATACAGACAAACCTACGTTAACCGCCGGACGCATACCTGAGATGAACAAATCACTCTCGAGGAAAATCTGTCCGTCTGTAATAGAAATTACGTTTGTAGGGATGTAAGCAGACACATCACCGGCCTGTGTTTCGATGATTGGGAGAGCCGTAATAGATCCACCGCCCAGTTTCTCACTCAGACGGCTGGAACGCTCCAGAAGTCTTGAATGAAGATAGAATACGTCACCAGGATAAGCCTCACGTCCAGGAGAACGTCCAAGTAACAGTGACAATGCACGGTAAGCAACGGCATGTTTTGAAAGATCATCGTATACGATCAGTACATCTTTTCCTTTGTGCATATAATATTCAGCCATAGCAGTTCCTGCATATGGAGCAATATACTGAAGTGGTGCACAATCACTTGCTGTTGAAGCAACAACAATTGTGTAATCCATCGCACCTGCTTCTTTAAATGTATTTACTACCTTTGCAACTGTAGATGCTTTCTGACCAATTGCAACATAGATACAGATTACATCTTTTTCCCTTCTGGTTCAAAATTGTATCGGTAGCAATTGAAGTTTTACCAGTCTGACGGTCTCCGATGATCAACTCACGCTGTCCACGTCCAATCGGGAACATGGAATCGATTGACAGAATACCTGTCTCCATTGGTAACACTGACCGATTTACGGTCAATAATACCAGGTGCTTCATTTTCAATTGGACGATAATCGTCTGCTTCAATCTCACCTGCTCCGTCGATTGGCTCGCCAAGGGCATTGATAACTCTTCCGATAAATTTATCTCCGACCGGAACACCGGCCTTTTTCCCTGTTCGAGCAACCTTTTGTTCCTTCTTTGATTCTGTATCTGATCCAAACAAGATACATCCGATCTCATCTTTCTGGATATCCTGAACCATTCCCTTCAGACCATTTTCAAAGGTAACAATTTCGCCGTACATTGCGTGATCAATTCCGTAAATGGTTGCGATTCCGTCTCCGACTGTTACACAGTTCCGACTTCGCTGTCTTTACTGATCTCATCAAAATTCTCTATTTCATTTTTCAGAATAGAAATAATTTCATCTGAATTGATTGAACTCACCTTGTTCACCTCCAGGTCAATTTTTTGTTCTAACCGTGTTCATTCTTCCACGAATGCTCCAGTCATATTCATCATCATTTTCAACATGAAGAATAAATCCACCAAGAAGTGACGGGTCTTTTACAATTTGAATCTTCACATCTCGATTTCTGATATTTGTCCACAAATAAATACCTTCATCTTATCGAGCTGTTCCTTCACTTGGCTCGGCTCTACACAGGTTAAAGTCGCAGTCAGAACTATGAGCCTGTTCATCGCAATATTCATCATAGCGTTTCAAAATGTCCCAAATCATGCCCATTCTCTGGTTTTCGCATGTTACCTTCAGGAAATTACAAATAGACTTTTGGAAATATCTGTTCGATAACACTGTATTTGTTCTTTGCCGTAATTACCGGATTTAACAATACTTCATATACTTCCGGTACCTGACAGAAGATTTCTTTTGTTTTCTCAATATCTGCTTTCGGAATTTCCAGTTCGTACAGAACTCTTGCATAGCGTTCCCGGCATTGAACGAACTTTACTGTATTACTCGTCTTTGCCGTCATGAGCGTCACCTACGCTTTCCAAAAACTGATCATAAATCGCCTGATTTCCTTGTTTTCTTGTCTCTTCATCTACAATCTTTCTGGCTGCCTGCATTGCAAGTCCTGCAATTTCTGACTCAATGTATTCATTGTCTGCTTTGCGTTTTCAACCTCGATTGTCTTTCTGGCATTTTCCAGCATAATTCTGCTTTTTTCATTTGCCTCTGATAAAATACGATTGATTGTTTCTTAGCTTCTGCATGTGCTTTTCAACAATCTGGCTGGATTGTTCTTTTGCACCGCTCAGGGCTTTCTCATAATCTGCCTTTAACTGCTTTGCTTCATTCCTGTCTCTGTTGCATTTTGAAGTCCATCAGCAATCATTTTTTCACGTTTTCCATAATGCCCATAACCGGTTTAAATAAGAACTTTTTCAGTAAAAGATAAAAATCACAAGGTTTATAATGGTATAGATAAGGCTTGCAAAAACTGTATCACCTTTTACCCACCTGCCTTTCTTCTTTTCTCCTCTTGCTAAACAACTTCTTATTTCAGCATTAAGATAATTAACAGACCAATAATGAAACCATAAATAGCTGTTGCCTCTGCAAGTGCACAACCAAGAATTAAGTTCTTACTGATTTTTGCTTTCTGCTTCCGGCTGTGTCTTGCGATAGCATCAACAGCTTTGCTGTTGCAATACCAATACCAACTCCTGCTCCTAAACCTGCTAATACTGCGATACCTGCTCCAATTGCAATAATTGTTCCCATAATTCTAATCTCCTTTTTTCTTTTTTCACCAAATGATTGTAATTTTATTATTCTTTGCACAACTCTCTGTGAATCTAATCCGGTTATTCCTGTTCTTCGTTCATAAACAATGCTGTCAGGAACACAAATACATAAGCCTGTAAGAATCCATCAAATATATCAAAATAAAAACTAAACGGGATAGGAGCCAAAACCGGAACTACTGTCTTCAAAAGTTCCATAATAACAAATGCTCCCAACACATTACCAAATAATCGCATACAAAGCGACAGCGGTCTGATTACAATTTCCAAAATCATAATCGGTGCTACAAATGGTACTGGTTCAGCAAAATGCTTCACCCAATGCTTCACTCCATTTTTATGAATTCTGAATACTCAATAAGAATCATACCTCATAATTGCTATGGCTGCTGTAACATTCAAATCTTTTTTGTCGGCGGCTTAAACCCAAAAAGACCTATAATGTTTGAAATTCCAATATAAATCAGAACAGTCAATAAGTATGGAATATATTTTCTGTTTTCCTTACCCATGACATCTTCGAAGAAGTTCTGACCCGTGCTAATAGCGGATTCTAATAACAACTGCCCTTTCCCCGGATTCTCAACTTTGAGATTTCTCACAAAGATGATACACAAGGCGACTATCACTGCCATGATAATCCATGTGACGACTACCGATTCCTTAATATCCAGCAACCCATTCAAGAATGGAATCTTTATGACCGTCTCACACTGCAGTTCTTCCAGCAACCTGTCTGTCAAATTGCCCGTATCGCTCCCTCCCTTTCTTTATCAAATTGTTATTTACGATATGGTTCCATTTAATAAGAAGAAACTCCTCATTTTAGGTACAAAAAAGAACTTCTTTCACAGAAGAACTTTTTACCTTATCGCACCTTTCAAGATTGTATCTCTCAAAAGCTATTGTAAATATACTCCCACAAAATTCTTTTGTCAATCTTTTGTTATTGCTGTTTTTTACTTCTACTTTTTATCATTTTTTCATGGAATTTTATTCAAAATTCCTTTTATTTTTATTGATTTATTTCTCTTTTTCATGCATTTTTTCTTCCATTTTTTGTACGGAAACACATTCCCAAATTTGTCGTCACGTATTTATTCTATTTACCACGAAAAAATGTGAATTTTTGTGAAATTTGCACACTGCTTTCTTTATTCATATATATTTCATCCATTTACTTTTATCATTTTTTAACGCTTATAAATACTTTCTCTCACATTCTCCCCAATAAGTTGTAGGACTGTTTCTGTTATTACTGTGAATTTTTGTAAGGAACGTATTGCCACTTAATGAACTAAACAACAATCCCTCTCGCTTCCGCTATCTTCTCCTTCGCAGTCTGCCAGATCACATACTCATCTTCTCCCGGCATCCCAATACTTTTACCCCCTTTTTCGATATTCCATCTGACTGTTCAGCACAACCTTCCCTGACATATGATAAGACATAATCCCAGTATATGGAATCAGCTTCTTGATTGCCTCTGCACTGATCCCGGACGCTGCAAGAATCTCAATTCTGCTCTGGGATTTTTCTTGTAATTCTTTCAGAATTGTTCTTCCTTCCCACGCAGTTTCTTTCTGACCACTTGTAAGAATCGTATCAAAGCCGATTTCTATTGCCTCTTCCAATGCCTTCATTGATTTACACACACATCAAATGCCCGATGTAGTGTTTTCTTTTTTATTTCCTGCTAGTTTAATCAACTCTTCCATTCTTTCCACATCCAAGTTGCCATCTGGACGTAACAGACCAATGACGATTCCGTCAGCACCCGCCTCACAATACATCTGTACCTCTTCTTTTAATTGCTCAAACTCATATCCGTCATAACAATAATCCCCATATCTTGGACGAAGCAGTACACGTACCGGAATATCTGTGTTCTTTCTCACCTGATCATATAATGCTTTTCCCGGCGACACCCCGCCAATAAGCAAATTACTGCACAGCTCCAATCTGTCTGCGCCGCCTTCTTGTGCATAAATAGCAGACTGTACACTATCTACGCATGCCTCTAATATTATTTTTTTTTTCAATTTGGTCACTCCTCTACTTTCATAATAATTCAGTACTCGCTCTGCTCGCATTTTCAATTTTATCTTTTACATCTGCTTTCTCACAATGCGGTATTCGTCTCCAAACTGATAATATGGACAGTCATGAAAGCTTCCCTGAACAAATCGATACATTTCGTCCTCATCCAAATTTTGTGTACAAACATAGTATTCATATTCTTCGTCATACTCATAATTCATACAACTCTCACAATTCACATTGCTCTTCTTTTTTCTGCAAAGTTATCCACCTCCGGACCGTTTTTTTTTTTTCACACTTATTATTCACATATCCCGGTAATTTTCTTCTTATTATCAACGTTATTTATGCATCCAGTGCTTTCAACTGCTGATATACATACGCCACCGGAAGTCCGACCACATTATAATAATCTCCTTCTATCTTGTCGATGTATGCAGCAAATTTCCCTGAATTCCATATGCACCTGCTTTGTCCATCGGTTCTCCACTCGCAATGTAGTTCCGAATCTCCTCATCACTCATTTCATGTACAAATACCTCTGTCCTTTCTGCATGACAGATTTCTTTGGCTTCGCCATCTTCTCCATACACAAGCATTGCAACTCCTGTATAAACCTGATGTGTATCTCCTGCCAGACTCTTTAACATGTGAAATGCCTCCGCTTCATCTGACGGTTTTCCCAATATTTTATTATCATGAACAACAACCGTATCCGCTCCGATTACAATTGTATCTATCACATTTCCTTCCGCTTCTTCCAGCTCCATTGCCACATTTCCTGCTTTCATCAATGCCAGTTCCTGAACAATTTCTGTCGAATTGGTACTTTCATATATTTCTTCCTTATCATCACTTGTTTTAATTTCGAATTCTACGTCAATCTGCTCTAATAACTCTTTTCGTCTTGGCGAAGCCGATCCAAGCACGATTCGCTTTTTATTTTGTTTTGTCATGTAATTCCCCACGCTTTCTTCAATAATTCCGGCTGTTTCACCAGATCTGTTGCCCCCAGTGCCATACACTCTGCCACATACAGCATCGCTTTTCCCCAATACTCATGCCAACCTGCTGCTAGCTGCCCAGTGATGCAATGGCGTTCCTTAGTGATTGCCGCTGCGCTCAACATTACTGTTGAACTGTAGCGGCTTACGTCAGACATCTGTTCCAATCGATAAGATAACCGGGTTTTTCTAAAGGGCTCTAATCCTGTGAAATACACTCCATCATTTTTCCAGCCCCGCCTCTTTCGCTGATTTCTTTTGCAAATAAAATTTCTTCATCTGTATACTCCGGTGTCTGATTTGTTCCATTGCATGATAAAAAATGTCTCTGCCAGGACACGATTCACTTTCATTTCCTTATTCTTCGTCACACGTTCAATTTCGACTCTTGTTCCAGTCATAAGTGCCGCACCTTTTTGCACAATTATCTACCCTCTCAGATGCATCTTTTGTTCTCTCCCACTTTGCTGAGCGGATAAAATAATTTGTTGAAGTATATGGCGGTACAATATTAACCGGACCATCCGTATTGAGCATAAATTGTAATGCATCCGCACATCATCTGCCACATGTTCCCGCAAATAATTTGCTCCCACATTCATCAATTCTGCTGCGTCAAATGCACTCCTTCCCATTTCCGGATGCTTTGAGGCATGTGCAGCTTTTCCGTAAAATTTATAGTTTTTAATATCCTGAGCCTGCCAGATATCGTAACTCACACGATTTCGATCAAACGGATGCCATGTGATCGCTGCGGATAAATCATCAAACACTCCCGCCTCATTCATACGAATCTTACCAATTACAATCTCCTCTGCCGGGCATCCATATACACGTATCGTTCCTTCTTTTTTCTTCTGTTTCCATCCAGCTTTTAAGTGCTCCGGCTGCCCCGGCACATGCTGTTCCAAGTAAATTATGACCACATCCGTGTCCCGGTCCTTCGATTGCTTTTTCGTGTACTGCAGGTTTCCTGTCCAAGTCCCGGCAAGGCATCATACTCTGCCAGGAATCCGAGAACCGGCTTACCATATCCCCATTCAGCGACAAATGCTGTCTCAAATCCGGCAATTCCCCAAGTCACCGTAAACCCCTGCTTTTCAAGATAATCTGCCAAAATCTTCGAAGACACCTTCTCCTCCAAAGAAATTTCAGGATGTTTAAAAAATTTCATTTGCTGTCTCAATCAGGTCTTCTCTATTTGTATCCACCCATGTCGTAATCTGTTTTCTTGTATCCATACTCACTATTACCTCATTTTCCTAGTAAAATTTCTTTCATATTCTAACTTTTGAGATTATATTTCCCGGATCATACAATACTTTTTGCTTCAAATCAAAATGTGAATTTTCCACCACACCATATACTTTAAATCCAAGATGCTCATAAAAACGGTACATTCTGCGGATTATGCGTCTCTAAGGACAGCATCAAATCATTCTTTTTTGCATGTTCGATCAATTCTTTCATCAAATGCTCTGCCAGTCCATGATGCTGATGGCTCGGTGCAACCATAAATATATAATAATATGTATCCTCCTTTTGTCTGATGGAGCTGACTTGTCCAGCTTGCATTCAAATAATCCCTTGCCAAGTGCAAAAATTCCAGAATGTTTTTCAGGCTGTGGTCCTCTTTGATCAAGCTTTCGTCTGTTCTAATCGTTCCTCTAAGCTGTGCCAGATAATGGTAGATTGGATTCTGATGCTCCGTCTCATCTGACACTACAAGAATGCTGTTGAGTTCCTCACTATCGGAATAGATGTCACAGGTTTCAAAGAATTCCTGTCAAGTCACTCTCAAACAGCTCCGGTAAAAGTCGTTCCCTTTGTTTCTTCATCTTCAATCAACGTACAATAGAGCGGATCTTCTGCAAAACATACCGTCAGTATTCGCTTTTAATCTCTCCAAATCCTCTTCTTGTACTTTATATAAATTATCCATTATAACTCTCCCCATCATTTTTCGGATTTTCTCCAACGAACGAATCATGTATCGAATATCATCCTCACTTAACAATTTTCTGTCTATAAATAGCTGCTTCCAATCGTCTTATTTCCTCATTCAATTTCGGATTCTCTTCCTTCATCTTACCTCTCAACCGCTGCACGATTCCATAAAGATTCTCTGGTGCAGATTCTCCCTGCGCCCCCACATTAATCGTTCCTTCGGCTGGTGTAAAATATATTCTGTAAAATGATAATACACTTCATCATCAAACAAAAATGCAAAACAGTTATTATCTACTTTATAAATGGATTCCAGTGTATCATGAATTTTTCCCTCTTTCAACGCATCAACGCACACTTAAGTTCCCTGATATTGCGTTTCACCGCCTCCTGTGGAAATTTTACCTCATCTTCCCAATCCAGACGCGTAAAATAATCTTGTGTTTTTTGATAAATTCGAAGCAATGCTTCTCCCTTTTTCGAATATTGCTCCCCGATACACTTTTCGTTCTTCCTTTGATTCCAAATTTTGATATTCCAGATTTACCCTCTGTATCCACTTGTATATCTCGTCTGCCTGGTAGATTCCGCAATCTATCAGTCTTTCTAATACATGAACCGGATTATCCTTCACCTCGTCTGAACGTTCTTTTTCCTGAATCACAGCATTCTCTGTTTCCTGCAATATCTCCTTCTCACCCAGGCTTTCTTTCATTGCCTTAAACATCCTTCCAAAATTCAGCGGCGGAAGTACCAGTTTGTCCATTTCAAGATCAATCTCAAATACAATTCATGGTGAAAACGATACACCGGTTCTTCATACAGTTCTTCATTGTCATACTGAGAGTGATAATAATTTTCCATAAATGGTCCGTCACTGAAATCATTTACCAGCGAAGGAATTCCTGCAATTGAGATGGAAAAATCATCCGACCATGTCTCCAATCGGATACAATACCGTTATTCCATCCGGATATGCTTTTTCGGTACATCAATCTGTTTTACAAACTGTTCGAAATAATCCGCATATTCATATGTTCCCCGGATTGCATCTCGACTGTGATGTGCATGTGCCGGCAATTCCGAAATTCAAATCCGCAATTATATGTCCCCGCCACTCGGATGCACTCGAAAGACCTGATTGTATGCCCGGTTGACCAGTCAAATTTAGAATCTGATACACCCCACTCTTCTGCAGCCACCGCGCAAACGTCGTATGTGCCGGGCGATAACCGCCCTCAACATTGCCCTTCGCCATTCCGATAATCATTGCGACTGCGGCATTGTCATCCTGAAATCCATCAAAATATGAATCATAGTGTGCCGTCAACAAAATCATCTGTTCCGTCTCTTCTCCCGGAATCTTTCCAAATATTATATGCCGGTACATTTCGCCGAACCATAGATTTGGCATCCAACCATACTTTTGCTGAAATTGGCTGTTTACTTCCACACGACTTGAACCCATATTATACTCAGCCGATATTCCCAGAGATTCTTTTAACTTCTTTGCATCTGCCTGTGACATGGAAAATGCTGCCGCATATTCCGGACCTGCGATATCCTGTGCATTTAGAGAGGTATCGTATTTTTTCTCCCATATCCATGCTCACTGCACTGCAATAAATCCGACCGCACCTTTCAAATATGCCTGATAAGCAGGATAATTAATCCACCATTCATCCCGCTGATTGATTTCTGCAAGAACTAATTTACCTTCTACATCCATCCCTTCATAATCTTCGGCAGTTCCTTTATTCACATATACAATATCATACTCTTGAAATCCATCCGTTACAAAAGTTGGTCTGATACGCTCCTAACTGACAACTATATTCCTTCCCTTTTTTGTCTTTGAATTTCAAAACACAGCTTTCTCAAACTCCCACGAATCCAGACGGAATTCATCTTTTGTCACATCCGACAAACCAATCCGTTTCATTTCCTCATACAACATATTACCTGTGGCAATCTCTGCCTTTGAGCCTGCTGTTCGATATCCCAGCACCGGATTTGTTTTTTCCTTTTTCCATTCGTTTTGCAAGTTGATACGAATATTCAACATCCAACTTGCTCAAACATGTCTGCAGCTGCTCTTCCCACAATTCTTTGTGTTTTATTACTTCCATGATGCATCTTCTTTCTTTTCTGACTAAATCTATAAACTGTCGGTTCCATAAGAACACGCAATGATAATCTTTTGTTTTCTATTCCCCATTATAACGCACTCTGGTATATTCTCAATATATTTTTTATCTCTGTCTCTCTTAAAAATTGCCAAATAGTTACTGTTCACAGTATTTGTGAACAGCAAGAGGCATCCTGGCGGAAACGCCGGGATGCCTCTATATTTATATGAGCTACCATATAACCTTATTTCATTTTAAAATGACGAGATGCGTTGCTGGTCACAGGTACTGTGAACAGTAACCTATTTTGTCTCTCCGTCATATTCTCTGATTTTCTGTCTTACAGGATAGATAAATGTTGGAGATACTGACAATTCATCTACACCCATCTCCATAAATCTGTCGGTAAGTTCCAGATCTGCTCAAGTTCTCCACAGATTCCAGCCCAGATTTTCGGCCTTATGAGCATTTTCAACAACCATCTGAATCATTCTTAAAACTGCTTCATGATGAGGATTATAGAACTCATCTAATTTTTGCATTCTGACGGTCAATTGCCAGTGTATACTGTGTTAAATCATTTGTACCAATACTAAAGAAATCAACTTCCTTTGCAAGCAGATCACTTAAAATTACTGCTGCAGGTGTCTCAATCATAATTCCCTGTTCTACATTTGCCATATGGGATTCCTGCTTCATCAGTTCAGCCTTTACTTCTTTACATAATAGCTTTAATCTTTTTAACTTCTTCAACAGAAATGATCATTGGATACATTACTGCGATATTACCAAATGCACTTGCTCTTAAAAGTGCACGCAACTGTGTCTTAAAGATTTCCGGTCTTGTCAGGCAGATACGGATAGCACGAAGTCCCATTGCCGGGTTTTCTTCTTTATCTAACTCAAAATAATCTACCTGTTTATCAGCTCCGATATCCAATGTACGAATAATAACCTTCTTACCTGCCATCGTCTCTGCTACCATCTTGTAAGCCTTAAACTGTTCCTCTTCTGTCGGATATGTATCAGACTCCAGATAAAGGAATTCACTTCGAACAATCCTATTCCAGCTGCATCATTTTCCATTACAGATTGAAGATCTGATACAGAACCAATATTTGCAAAAAGCTTAATTGCTTTTTCCGTTCTTTGTCACAGTCGGTTTTACCCTTCTGTTCTGCAAGAAGACGTCTTCTTTCCTGTTGTTCTGCCTGTTTCTTCTGATACTCTTCCAATACATCTGCTTCTGGTTCGATAATAAATTTACCACTGAATCCATCAATGATCGCCTGTTTTCCATTCCATTCTTCTTTAATATCTACTTGAATCAGAGCAGGAATATTCATTGTTCTTGCAAGAATTGCTGTATGAGAATTAGAAGACCCAAGTCTTGTAACAAAACCAAGTAATTTACTCTTATCCATCTGAACAGTCTCACTAGGTGCAAGATCCTCTGCAACAATAATAGATGGCTCATCAGACACTTTCGCTTCTCCGATTCCCATCAAAATATTAATGATACGTTCAGAAATATCTTTAACGTCCACAGCTCTTGCCTGGAAATATTCATCATCCATTGCTGCAAACATTGTCGAAAAATTGTCTCCTGTAGTAGCCACTGCATACTCTGCATTAAGTCCCTGACTAGTAATAATATTTTTAACAGAATCATTGTAATCATCGTCTTCCAACATCATCTGATGTACTTCAAAAATCTGTGCTTCAGATTCGCCCACTTCTTTGAGGGGCTTTCTCATACAATGCTCCCAACTGTTCAATTGCTGTTGCCAATGCTGCTTCATAGCGTGCAATTTCAGCTTCTGTATCCTCAACTTTTGTACGTTTTACCTGTTTCTGCTCTTTTTGCAAAAACGAAATCGGACCGATTGCAATTCCACCGAAAATAGCTTTTCCCTGAATAATTTCCATAATGACCCCCTGCCTTAACTTAATAATAAATTTATAACTGTCCAGCACATCCTATTTCTGTACCGAACAGTTATTCAAATGCTTCTTATTCTTCTAATTACAGATTTTCTTTGAAGAATGCTTCTAATTCTGTAGCTGCTGCATCAGCATTGTCACCTTCAACAGTTACTTCAACTTCCATATCTTTCATAACTCCCATAGCCATGATTGCCATGATCTTTGTAGCATCTGCTGTTTTTCCATTGCATGCAAGTGTGATTTTTGCTCCAAGCTCTTTTGCTTTCTTAACCAGAAGCCCTGCTGGTCTTTGCGTGAAGTCCTACCTCATCTGTGATTACATAAGTAAATTTTGCCATTGTTTTGTCCTCCTCTTATTATCTTTCTTTTATCATATTTAATGCTGTTTTTAACACTGCCTCTGCATCCATCGATGCATAAGCCTGAGAGTCGATTACCGCAATTGGGGGTTCCGGTCGATTCAAACTGTTCTTTCAAGACATCATACTTATATCTCTGACCTGTGGCCCAAGAAGCAATACATCGGTTGGCTTGTCATACTTTTTGAAATGCAAACTCTGCCATCGCATGAATCTCTACTTCTATATTCTGCTCTGTCGCTATCCTTCTCATTTTATTAACCATGAGACTGGTAGACATCCCGGCGTTACAAAGTAATGTAATGTACTTCATATCGTTTCCTCTCTCTCTTAATCCCTACTTTACCATTCCTTTACATAAAACTCCAACGAAAAAAAAAGCCACATTTAATGTGGCAATTTTTTGTATTACTATTCTAACCTGGATTTAAAAAAAAATATAATCAGACCAGACATTTTTATTTTTTCAGCATTCCAATTAAAGAGTCAAATGTTCTTCTATGTATAAGCTCTGAAATGTCTTCTGTCCTCAGCAATAAATCCGTAGTTGCTTCATAAAATTTTTGAATGTCCGGATCTTCCTCACTTCCTATCAGAGTCAAAATAATTATTTGCACCTGTTCTCTGTTCCAGATTATCGGCTTTTCTAATATAGCTACTGCCACTAACGTAGTTTCCAAAAATACTTTATCAGGATGCGGAATTGCAACCAGATTGCCATAGTCTGTAGGAGACAATTCCTCTCTGCTTAATACAGATGCAAATAAATCTGCCGCTGATACAATATTTCCCCATACAGTATTCTTTCTCGTAGCCATCTCCACACGACCACATAATTTTTTGCCAACACCTCATCTCTTGTTGTTCCGTGTATATCTGTAAAAAACAATTCCGGCCGATAATATTTTCTCAAAAACTCTTTGCTTTCCTGCTCAAACAACTTTCTGACCGCTGTAATATCGCTCTCTTTTAAGAAAGAACTCACTTCTAAAATCGGCACCGGTACATATGTCTGAATTGGAACAGTTGTAAAAACATAATCTACTTTTGAAAAATCAAATGCTTCCACTTCATACAGATTACATACATATATTTCTTTGATATTTTCTTTGAACTCCTGGCTATATCGGTATTTCAAAGCTGCGAACTGCTTCGTCCCGAAGCGCATACGATTAGAATGGAATATTTCTTCTTGTCACTCTCCCTCTGCTCAAGAGCCAGTTCAAAAATTTCAGCCAATTCTCCTATTTCATCCTCGGAAATATCACATTCATAGTATTCTTTCAAAATAGATGACACTTGAAATGCGACTGTATACGCAAAAATATAATTCTTTTTTAATTTCTTCCAGCATCGGATTTCTGAAAAAAAATATGATACTTTAATCGAATACTAAAAAAAAGCGGAACCAGATGTTGATTCAATTCCATACGCAGTCCCAGATTATTGCGAAAATCAATTTGAAATTCTCTGTAGACCATATTCAACATCTGATCTACAAGCTCATCCATCTCGCTTTTCATCACAAAAATTGTCTTGACGCTGTCCTTCCTTCACTATACCTTTTCCCGCCAATTGCAACAACAGATACTCCTGCTCCACTTTCGGAAATGTCACATGATATTCTCCTTCAATAAACTCTGCCAGTTCTTTAATAAACTCCGTCTCGGCCTGTCCTGTTTTCAGACCCTGCATTTCCTCCACAAATTGTCCTTGACGGATTCTTCGAATCGCAATATAAATATGTTCAATAAAATCATTATATGCGATTTCCGAAAATTCTATCCCGTACTTTTGCATACACTGATAAACGTGTTTGCCAAGTGACTGAATCTCCTGCGTCTGATAAATTCTTCCAACACCTTCTAAGCCGTCCTTTTTTAACAAACACATCCATCATACATTGACGGATATCAAATTCTCGCCCCTTAACCTTAATTCCATAGTTCGGTTTCTTATCTATCGTAATATGATATTTTTGATAAACTTCCTCTACCTGACGAAGCGAATTCGTAAGAGTTCCTTTCGAAATGTAAAGAAACTCACATAAATTCTCAGACTTCACATAATCCTTCTGATTCAACAAATATGCAAGTAAATAATGAATACGTTCCCTTGATGTTGCCGGGATTTGTCCTTCATCATGGATTCCATTTTTCAAGAGTACCTCTATCTGTTCTTTTTTTTCCTTATTCAAAATAATATCCATAACGTGGCTTTGAAGAAATCGCCACATCATATTGCGTCAGCTGTGAATTTAACTCTTTAATTCTTGTTCTTACCGTTTTAACACCAATACCGAGCTTTTCTGACAATTCTGTTGCTGTCATATATTCCGCTTTTTACTAATAAATGTAAAAATCTTCTGTTCCTGTGAATTGAACATCCTCTGACTCCTTTCGCAACGATTTCCTTACATATTCTCATTGTAACATACTTTCACCTTTGTTTTTTAAATCTGTTTTTATCGCTTTCCTTTCTTATTATCTGTTAATTTAAATATTTTTAATATTTTTTCTGATTTCCTATTGACTTTTTCAGCATAGTAAGATATTATAAAAGACAACAAAACAAGGAGAACAAAAAAACTCCTAAGAAAATAAATCTTATTTAAAGATAAAAATTTAAAAAGAAAGAGGTACAGACCACCAGAAAGAGTAATTTAAAACAGACACAATATTAATGAAAGAGAGGTAAAAGTCAATGGGACAGACATAAAAAGAACAATATTTAATTTAATGAAAGAGGTAAAATCCATGGGACGTTAAATAAAATATTCGAATACAAATTTAACGAAAGAGGTAGAATCAATGGGATACTAAATAAAAAACTGAATATCCAAATACGTGAAAGAGGTAAAATCCAATGGGAAATTAAAATAAAATACCATAAGAATACTATTTGAGATAATAGTTTCAAATAGATATCAAAATAAATAAGGAGGACAACATCCGATGGATGAAATAATTTAAAGTCCACTGTACTACAATTATTATGATAGTGCAGTGGATTTTAGTTTGTTCTTTTTAACATCCACATTTTGTTTTATACAAAAAACACGCTATTTCCTTCAACATATGCTATGATAATCATATGTTTTAGGGAGGCTTATTTAAATGGATAATTTAATTTTTAGCTTAAATGCTACCGTCCCAATCTTTTTACTTATGGTTCTGGGACTATTTTTCGAAAAATTGAACTGGATTGATGAAGAATTTGCCACGAAAATGAATGCTTTTGTATTTCGTGTCCCACTCCCGGTTATGCTATTTGCTGATTTGGCAAAAGTTGACTTTAAAAAAGTGCCTGGAATGGTAAATTCGTTCTTTTCTGTTTTATAGCAACACTACTGAGTATTATTTTAGTTGCGCTTTTTTTCTCTTCTTTTGTAAAGACAAAACCATCCAGGGAGAGTTTATTCAGGCGTCTTACCGAAAGCAGTGCCGCCATTCTCGGTATTGCATTTATCCAAAATATATACGGCAATACCGGTATGGCTCCTCTTATGATCATCGGAAGCGTTCCTCTCTATAATATTATGGCAGTTATCGTCCTGTCATTTTTTCAGCCGGAACAAAAAGGCCTTGACTCGAAGGTTCTGAAAAAAAAGACTCTGATCGGGATTCTCACAAATCCGATTATTCTTGGTATTGTTGCCGGTTTATATGGTCTGCACTAAAAAATACCAATGCCACAGATTTTAAATAAGACTGCAACCAGCATTGGAGCTACCGCAACACCGCTTGGGTTAATGGCTATGGGAGCTATGTTTGATATCCACAAAGCTCTTGGCAAGGCAAAACCTGCAGTTACCGCAACTTTTATCAAACTTATCGGGCTTTGTGCCATATTTCTTCCGATTGCAGTTTTGCTTGGATTTCGAAACGAAGAATTACTTGCGATACTCATAATGCTCGGGTCAGGAACAACTGTTGCCTGCTATGTCATGTCTCGTAATATGGGGCATGAGGGTGTATTAACATCCAGTGTTGTTATGCTGACAACATTGTTTAGTTCCTTTACCGTGACAGGGTGGCTGTATATTTTTAAAAACACTTGGATTAATTTGAAAAAACCACGGCAGAATCTGTTCAAACGATTCTGCCGGTGGTTTTTTATAGAACTATCAATTATTATTCAATTTCTTCAGGCTCCATGCTTAACACGTGACCTTCATTTTTTCATATCATATTTTTCACAATACTCTTTCAGATACTCAAGATATCGCGGACTATTCGATGGATAAATCTTAGAGTCATGGATATGTGGATCTGAATCTACCTCCACTCTTCATCAACGCTACCATTGCACTGGCACAGTGTGCTGCAATACGGTTAAAACTATTCAAAATATCATTGAATACCGTTCCCTCTTCCAGACCACAAATTCCATCACTAAGACGTGCTACATGGTGCAGTTTCAACTCGTCACACATTTTTTTGTAATAAGCATACCCAATGGTGCCACACGTTCAGCGGCCTCTTTATCGTCATTCATAAATGCATTACATGTTATATTGATTTCTTCACGGACAGCTTCCATTACCACATTTAATTCATCCCATGCCGACTGTGAAAATTGAATATGATTATCGTGCATCTCATTCGATAAATGTGCGATATAAGATGCATGGTCTCCAATTCGTTCAAAGTCATTGATTGTATGCAGATACAAGGATACCTGTGTAGTCTGCAGTGTATTCATCTCATGTTTTGTCAGTTTAATAAGATACTCACCAAGTCGGCTTTCGTATTTATCTATCAAATCTTCTTTGCGCTGTACCTTATCAAACTTATCCTGCTGATAATTATTGATCAGGTTCATCGCTCTGTTTATTCTTACGAAAGCTTCTTTGCCATTCCGTTCATAGCTCTGTGACACTGTCCGATAGCTAATGCCGGATAATTGATCAAACGTTCTTCCAACAGATCAAAAATCCGCTTCGTCTTCCAATTCTTCCGCACTGTCTTTTTACAAGATAGCAAACAATCTGTTCAATCTTCGAAATAAATGGGAAAAAGCACAACTACAGTCGCCACACGGAAAACTGTATTTAACAGTGCAATACTTACAGGTGACATAACCATGTCCATAAATGTAAAATGAACAAATGCATTCACTGTATAGAAAATAATTGACCATACAACCAAAACCAAATAAGTCATTCATTCAGCAAATATACAAGTGCTGTTCTTTTTTACCATTCTTATTAGCCCCGATAGCTGAAATTAAAACTGGACAGGCAGCACCTACACCAATTCCAAGAACAATCGGAAACGCACTTGGCAAATGTTAATAATCCTGTTACTGATAATGCCTGCAGTACACCGACTGTTGCGGATGCACTCTGCAATACTGCTGTAAACAAGATACCTACTAAAATACAGCCAATGGATTCGAGAACATTGTAAGCATATCTACGAATACCGGACTTTCTTTCAATGGTGCCACAGCCCCACTCATGATCTGCATACCTGTCATCAAGATTGAAAATCCCAACATGATATTACCAAGATTCTTATGCACTGTTCTTTTACCGAACATACGCAGGATAATACCAATTACTGCCACTATTGCAGAAATTGTTGCTGTAGATAAAAGACTTGCCACCCGTTGGAACCTTGAATATAGGAGAGACATAAAATCCATCCTGTAATACTTGTTCCGATATTAGCTCCCATGATGATACCGATAGCCTGTTTTTAGCTTCATCATACCAGAGTTTACAAAACCGATTACCATAACCGTAGTTGCAGAGGAAGATTGAATAACACTGGTTACTCCGGTACCAAATGCGACTCCCTTCAGCGGAGTATTCGTCATCTTTGTAAAAAGAAATGCTTCCAGCTTATTACCTGCGACAGACTTTAGTCCATCTCCCATAAGTGACATTCCAAACAAAAACAGCGCCACTCCACTCAACAAAGATAAA
>VOFJ01001285.1_pt1 | contig 23762 bp, 44 predicted proteins | sample 5384081 | NCBI WGS metagenome assembly VOFJ01 (sample SAMN12384729, study PRJNA508395) | human gut metagenome | isolation source: healthy gut I | host: Homo sapiens | reverse complement strand
ATACCAGCCCGGCATTGATACTTTTGTCGATTTGCTGCGGGGTAATGCTGTTTTTTAGGCTATGGCTATATTTTATATATGATGTTTCGGGTAAAATGCCGGATTCAGATTCCGATTGTTATGGCAGAGCAGGAAGAAGGCGTTATGATCGTGCGGTGACGGAAAACCGGAGCAGGCTGCCATTGCCGAAGGTGGTATACCGGATCAATTATCACAGAACTCCTTTGGCAGGAAAAAGAGAAAGTTATCCATACAGACGGCAGCGGATGCAAAGAGCAGCAGCCGGATGAGCGTGGAGGTAGCAGTAAAAAGCAGTGGAAATTATACATTCCGGCTGGTTCGGGTAAGATTTTATGGCCTGCTTGGAATCGGCTATCTGACCAGGTATGTGCGCTATGAGGAACGGCTTTCCATTATGCCAAAGATAACACCGGTAATGATAGAGGTGGGATTAGCTTCCCGGTATTTTCAGGGAGAAGCGGAAGTATATGATGATAAAACCGGAGGAGATGATGTATCGGAGGTATTTCAGATCCGTTCCTTTCAGCCGGGAGATAAAATCCAGAATATCCACTGGAAGTTATCTGCAAAAAGAAGATGAGCTGATGGTTCGGGAAAACAGTCTGCCGATGGGCTGTCCGGTGGTGATTCTGCTTGACATCAGCGGAGGGCAGAAAGAGACGGAGAAGCAGAGAAACCACTTTTTTGAAATGGCGTAATTTCGATTTCTTTTGACTGGTGGAAAAACAGTGCCCTCATTATATCACATGGTATGATGAAAAGGAACATGACCTCATCCGGGTAAGGGTAGATACAGAAGAGAAGGTATATTATTTTATTCTGCTTTTGTATGGAGCTGTTCAGAGCCGGGAAAAAGATGGATATTGCACTTTTATATCAGGAGAAATACCGGGGTGAGACAGCAGTTACAAAGATAGAAATGAACCTTGCAGGAAAACTTATTGTGGCAGGAACGGAAATAGAAGATTTCGCAAAAAGCGGAGATTAGAGTATGAGAAAAAAAGAAAAAACATATGCATCGGTTATGAAAAAAAGACTGGAAACATACGGTATTCGCAGAAAGGACGGCGGGCAGGAAAAATTGCATTGCCGCCGCAGGTCATGCGTGGGGAATGCAGAGCCTGCTGGCTGTGCTTTGGGAGCTTTCCATGTTCTTTATATTTGGAGACATCTTTCTGACTAACCGGTTTGGAAAAGCCTGCATTGATATGGGTTTCTGTTTCTGCGGCAGCATTGACGGTTTCTTTTTCCTATTTTAAGAAGGCGGACAAGTGGCTGCTGCCTGTGGGAGAACTGCTGGTGGGACTGGTGCTTAGCCGGAAAGAGCTTTACCCAGGGCTGGCAGGACTGATCCGGCTGGTAGTGCAGAAAATCAATATGTACTATAATGTGCAGATTGTATCCGGATTTGAACGGTATCTTGATTTAAATCCGGTGGTAGAAGTAACAGCATGGCTATTAGTTATCTTGTCTATTCTGCAGATTTATTTTCTGGTGGTAAGAAAACGGCTGGCTGGAGTGTTGATTCCACCGCTACTTCTTATAATGCTGGATTTTGCGGTGGGCTATGCACCATCAAAGCGGGCATTGATTTGTTTCTCACTGGCTGCGGCAGGAAGCTTTGGTTACCGGGCTGCCGGCCGGGTGGAATTAAAGCAGTTGGAATATCTAAGGCAGAAAGCAGTATGCCTTTTTTCTGGTGGTGGCGGTAGTTGTTTCTTCGCTGGTATTTAGAGTGGCAGAACCGAAAGCCAAAGAAATGGTGGCAAGAAGAAGTGAAATTGAAAAAACTGCGCAGGATATGGTAACAGAAATGACAATGACAGCTGCCAATCTTTTGGCAGAAATTCCTTTTGGTAAAGATATTTTCTCCTTCCATCAGCCGGGACGGTCAGCAATATGGCACCGGAATTTGAGGACAAGCCGGTTATGGAAGTGACTGCTTATCAGATACCGGATGATACGGTATATTTAAGAGGTTATGTAGGCGATTATTACAAAAATGGAAGCTGGAAGACTTATGATTCCAGTGATTTTGTGACTGCCATGCAGGAAGTGGACAGCAGTCTTAAGGAACAGACCGCGGGACAACAGGTACAGAATATTCTGGCATATACCCAGAGCTATTATACCTATTACTGGGATACCATTTACCGGGTGCAGTATTTTGATGAGAAAGACCCTTATGCACCTTACCTGCCATACTATACGTTGGCAAGCTATTATCAGGATGAACGGCAGCCCGCCGGAGTTCTTATGGATGGAGACCGTACTGTGCTCCGGAATGGCAATGACGTTCTGGAAGTAGACGGAACCATAAGAAACAGCATGTCACATCTTTATATGAATGCTTTGTTTACTGCAGATTTGGCAGATGGTGCTTATGTGGACCGGAATGAGACACTGAGCGAATCTGAAGTAAATGAAATTATAGAGAATATGAATAGCTGGCGGTATGATTTGGCTGGGTTTAACAGTAAATTACCGGAAGACGAATGGGCATTTATAAAGAAATATAATAAGTATACGGAAAAAGTATACGTATGTGCCGGAAAATCTCACAAGAATCCGGGAACTGGGAAATCAGTTGGAAGCGGAGTATGAAAGAGACTATTCGGATTTTGTAGATAACCGATTTACTGTGAATGGTACTTATTATGATGATATTTATAACTTTAAGGAAATCTATGCAGTCTATCTGGTGAAACGGGAACTGGCGAAGTGTAACTATAATCTGGATTTGGACAATGTGCCATGGGGACAGGATGTAACAAGAACATTTTCTGTTTGATACGAAGGAAGGCTTCTGCCAGCATTTTGCCAGTGCGGGAACACTGCTTCTGCGGCAGATGGGAATTAAGGCACGGTATGTCAGCGGCTATGCTGTAAGTACATCAAAGTTTAAGAAGGACAGTGATGGTAATTATACGGCAGAGGTTCTTGATAATCAGGCACATGCCTGGACGGAAATCTATATAGACAGTGTTGGCTGGGTGCCGGTGGAAATGACGCCGGGAAATAAAACCGGCATTGACCGTCTGGAGATTCAGCAGGAAAGTGACAGCATTACCATCCGGATGAATGATGGCAGAACAGCAGACCTAATTACGCTGGAGCGAAGTGATTATCAGGACAGTTCCAAAGATGACAGTCAGTCGGATTTATCCGGCAGCGGAATGCAAAATACGGAAAAATCAGAATACAAAAAATCAAAACACAGAAAGTCAGGATACAGAAAAACCCAGATACAGAAAACCCGGATACGGAAAATCAGGGCACGGAAAACCGGAATACAGAAAATTCCATGCAGGATGGCAATAAGGCAGGAAAACAGAATCAAAAAGGGAAGCCGTTTAAAGGTCATTTTGATTGCTGTGGTAATCATCATTCTGCTTCTTGCAGCAGGTATCTGGTATTACTTAAGAGAGATAGAAGGAAAACGGAAGAAGGGAACACATAGTTACAAGCGTATCATCCGTTGGAATTCGAACCAGATTTATCGCATTTTACGGCGGAAGGGCATTGTAAATGCAAAAGTACAATCCGACCGGACATTCAGGGAACAGCTTTTTAAATTATGGGGGCTGGAGCATAGAAGAAAAGGAGCGTTATCTTCAGATTCTTGAAGTGGCAGCGTATAGCCATAAGAAACTTACCAGAGAGGATGTGCAGTTTGTACAGAAGCTTTACCGAAAAAACTGAAAGAATAAAAAGAGAAGCTTTGCAAAAAACAACAGCCGCGCCAGTGTATACACTGATACGGCTGTTGCGATGGCATTATACGGTTTCCGGTTCGTCGTAATCAACACCAAAGGTTTCTACGGTAACGGTTTTCATTCGCTGGTCTTCCATTGGACGGTCGCTGTAGTCGGTTGCAACTTCTGCGATTTTATTTACCACATCCATGCCTTCAATGATTTTACCGAAAGCAGCGTAAGCACCATCTAAATGTGGAGCAGCTTTATGCATGATAAAGAACTGGGAGCCGGCAGAGTTTGGCATCATGGAACGAGCCATGGAAAGAACGCCTGCAGAATGCTTTAAGTCATTGGCAAAGCCGTTCTGTGCAAATTCACCCTTGATACCATATCCTGGACCGCCCATTCCGGTTCCTTCCGGGTCACCACCCTGAATCATAAATCCGTTGATGATACGATGGAAGATAAGTCCATCATAAAATCCCTTGTTGACAACAAGGCTGATAAAGTTATTTACTGTGTTAGGAGCAACCTGCGGATATAATTCCGCTTTCATAATATCTCCGTTTTCCATTTCAAATGTAATAATAGGATTCTGAGCCATTGTAAGATACCTCATTTCTGTTCATTGAATTCATCCTGCATAACAGAATGTAGTTCTACTATAGCGGAAAAAGGCTTTTTGTAAAGAAAGAGAGAAGGAAATATGTGTCACTGGAATACTGTAAACTGGAACTGTATCATACGAAAAGAAACATTAGAAGAAAAAACTTTCTGAAGAAGAGAAACATGCATTAAGCAGCCTGCAAAAAAAGAACTGTCAGAGCAGAAAAAAAGTGGAACTTCTTTTTACAGATGCTGATATGGAAAAAAAGATATCACATTTTTCCTGAGTGGACATCATGTAAAAGCCGGAGGAATGTATGCTGCTTGCAACAGAACCAGAAGAAGTGGCATGGGCGAAAAAGAATGCAGATTCTGACTCAGACCAGCTTACCCCATCATTGGCTATGAAGTACCGGATTTTTCAAAACAGATACCTTTAAGCAATGTGGATATGCTGCTTCTTGACTGGAAGAAGTGGACACAGAATTTTTACTTCGGACATTTCAGCGGAAGCATCACCTGCCGTGGCGGATATTAGAGACAAAGCGGTGCTATCTGAGAGAGATTACGTTAGATGACATGGACGATTTATTTGATTTATATAATAAGAAGGGAATCACCGATTATATCGAGACCCTTTTACGAAAGGCAGGAAGAGGAGGAGTACCAGAGAGCATATATTGAAAATATGTATGGCTACTATGGATATGGCATGTGGCTGGCAAAGGAAAAAGGTACCCACCGGCTGATTGGAAGAGCCGGAATCGACTATCGCATGCTGGGAGAAGAAGAAATTATTGAGATGGGTTATGTCATTGCACCGGAATACCAGAGGCAGGGTTATGCATATGAGGTCTGTCAGGCAATCATGGCGTGGGTAAAAAGCAATCTTTGATTTTCGAAGAATTGACTGTCTGGTGGAGCCGGGGAATGAAGCATCGTTGGGACTGCTTCAGAAACTTGGCTTTCAGGAAACAGAGAAGATAAATCAGGATGGAAAAATATTCCGACATTTTCGGTATTTTTATCCGTGATTGGAAAGTTAAACGGCAGGAGACATTTTTATACATAATATAAACCTTTTTTTCATATATAGTACAAAGCGAAACTGTATCCGGAACATGATATAAAAAATAAGTTACGGATGCAGGCGCAAGGTACGAAGATGGATGGAGGATATATGGGAAAAAGAGAAGGTGGCAGGAAAAGGAAATCTTTTTTACGACAATGGGCAAAGTGTTGCTGGTCATGTATATTCTGACGGGAATACTGCTTTTTATTCTGGCGGCAGTCTTATATAAAATGGAATTAAGCGAAGCTGCGGTAAATATCAGCATTATCATAAGCTATATTGTAGTGGGATTTGTCGGCGGCTTCATCATTGGAAAGATTAAAGAAGAGCCGGAAATATCTGTGGGGGAGCCGTGATGGGACTATTATATTTTTTGCAGTGCTGCTCATTGTGTCCCTGATATTGAAAAAGGGACTGGATTCCGGAATGCAGCACATCCTTACAACACTGATTTTATGCACTGCTTCGGGAACTGTGGGAGGAATGCTCAGTTGAAAAAAAGTGCTTTTCTTATGAAAGACTATGTGTTATACTAACTAGAGGTATTTTTTCGAAAGGAGATAACGAGATGAAACATATTAAGACCCTGAATACAAGAAAGTTACAGAATACAGTAAAGAAGGGCGGATGCGGCGAGTGCCAGACATCTTGTCAGTCAGCATGCAAGACTTCCTGTACTGTAGGAAACCAGACTTGCGAGCATTGCAAATAATTACCAGAAGTTCAGATTGAGAACGAACGAAACGACCGTACGCCTGCGCGGACGGTCGTTATAATGTTGTAAGAATGTGAGGAAATATTGTAGTGGTTCACCAGTATAAAAAAAACAACGGCTATAATATTGTCCTGGATGTAAACAGCGGCGCCATCCATATTGTGGATGACTTAACCTATGATGTCATTGCATTGTGGGAAGAGACAAGCCGTGAAGAAATCATACAGAGACTGAATAAGACCTATGATGAGGCGGAGATAAAAGAAGCAATTGAAGAGATAGAGGAATTGCAGAAGAACGGAGATTTGTTCACACCGGATGATTATGAAGAATACATCGGTGATGTAACAAAGCGTCCTACTGTAGTAAAAAAAAGCACTGTGTCTGCATATTGCCCATGATTGTAACCTTGCCTGCAGATACTGTTTTGCAGAAGAGGGAGAATATCACGGCAGACGTGCGTTAATGTCCTATGAAGTAGGAAAAGCTGCATTGATTTCCTGATTGCCAATTCCGGCAACCGCCGGAACTTAGAGGTGGACTTCTTTGGTGGAGAACCTACCTTAAACTTCCAGGTGGTAAAAGATTTAGTAGCATATGGAAGAGAGAGCAGGAAAAAAAATACATAATAAGAATTTCCGTTTTACACTTACTACAAACGGCGTTTTATTAAATGATGAGATCATGGAATTTGCCAACAAAGAAATGGGCAATGTGGTTTTAAGCATTGACGGAAGAAAAGAAGTCCATGATCATATGCGTCCGTTCCGTGGTGGTCAGGGGGAAGCTATGATGTGATTGTTCCGAAATTCCAGAAATTTGCAGACAGCAGAAATCAGGAACGCTACTACGTGCGCGGAACCTATACCCATCATAATTTAGATTTTTCAAGGATGTACTGCATCTGGCAGACCTTGGGTTTAAGCAGATTTCCGTAGAGCCGGTTGTGGCACAGGAGACAGATGATTATGCCATCCGTGAGGAAGACCTGCCACAGCTTTTTGCAGAATATGATGCACTGGCAAAAAGAGATGGTAAAACGGAAAAAAAAGAAGGAAAAGCATTCAACTTCTTCCATTTTATGATTGATTTGGAGGGTGGTCCTTGTGTGTTGCCAAGAGACTTTCCGGATGTGGTTCAGGAACAGAGTATCTGGCAGTGACACCTTGGGGTAGACCTTTATCCTTGTCATCAGTTTGTTGGAAATGAGGATTTCCTGCTTGGAAATGTTTTTGAAGGCTTAAAACGTACCGATATCCGGGATTCCTTTAAGAGCTGTAATGTTTATTCCAAGGAAAAAATGCAGAGAGTGTTTTGCAAGATTCTACTGCAGCGGCGGATGTGCAGCGAACTCTTATAATTTCCATGGTGATATTCATAATACCTATGACATTGGTTGTGCATTACAGAAGAAACGTGTGGAATGCGCAATTATGATAAAAAGCCGCAGAGGCGGAAATTTAAGTCAGGAGAAAGGAAGAAGAAAATGAAGAAAAGTAAGGGCGTAGCCATATTACTTGCAGTTCTCTTGGTTTTAGCAGGACTGTCGTATTATGTCGTCATCTTATCTTCAACCGGAAAAGGTGAAGATAAGAACATTAAGCTTTTGGATTAGACCTGGCAGGTGGTGTCAGCATCACATATCAGGTAGAATCTGAGAATCCGACTTCCGAGCAGATGAAGGATACGGTGTACAAGCTGCAGAAGCGTGTGGAAGGCTACAGTACAGAAGCATCTGTATATCAGGAAGGTGATGACCGTATCACCGTTGAAATTCCAGGAGTAAAGGATGCCAACAAGATTTTGGACGAACTTGGAAAACCGGGTTCCTTAGAGTTCCGGGATCCGGACGGAAATGTTTACATGACCGGTAATGATGTAAAGGATGCACAGGCTGCAACACAGCAGGACAACCTTGGCAACAAGCAGTATGTGGTCCAGCTTACACTTACGGATGAAGGCGCACAGAAATTTGCAGATGCAACCACTGCCAATGTTGGAAAGGTCTGCCCAATTGTATATGATGATGAGGCAATCAGTACTCCTCGTGTAAAAGAAGCAATTACCGGCGGAAGCGCAGTAATCGATGGAATGAGTTCCTATGAAGAAGCAGAGACTTTAGCTTCTAACATCCGTATCGGTTCTCTTTCCTTAGAGTTATCTGAGTTACAGTCCCAGATAGTAGCAGCACAGCTTGGTACAGAAGCAATTTCAACGGCATTAAAGGCAGCAGCAATCGGTCTTGCCCCTGATTGCGGTATTCATGATTGCTTACTACTGGATTTCCGGTGTGGCAGCAACCATAGCACTTGGAATTTATACTACAATGGTAGTTGCAGTTATTTATCTTTTTGAAATTACACTTACCCTTCCGGGTATCGCAGGTATCATCCTTTCCATTGGTATGGCGGTAGATGCAAATGTTATTATCTTCGCCCGTATCAGGGAAGAAATTGCATCCGGCAAGACTGTATCGACAGCGATTAAGACCGGATTCCAGAAAGCGTTATCTGCAATTTTAGACGGGAATATCACCACCCTGATTGCTGCAGCAGTGCTGGCATTTAAGGGAAGCGGTTTCGTAAAAGGATTTGCTTATACACTGGGAGCAATCGGTATCGTTTTATCTATGTTTACCGCATTAGTTGTAACAAGACTGGTATTACATGGACTGTATGTAATTGGTTTCCGTGATGCAAAATTCTATGGAAGACAGAAAGACCGCCGTCCAATGCATTTTATGGCAAAACGCCACGTATTCTTTATTGTTTCGGCAGTAATTATCATTGCCGGATTTGTGGGAATGGGCGTAAACAAAGCCAATGGCAAGGGCGCATTGAACTTAAGCCTTGAATTTGTCGGTGGTACATCTACAACCGTAGATATGGGTAAAGATTATACTCTTGCAGAATTAGATTCTGAAGTAATTCCTCTGATTGAGGATGTGACTGGAGATTCCAGTGTACAGGCTCAGAAGGTAGAAGGAAGTACACAGGTTGTATTTAAGACCAGAAGCCTTGATTTGGACGAAAGAGAGCAGTTAAATACTACATTAGAAGAAAATCTTGGTGTAGATACTTCAACTGTTTCCTCTACTAATATCAGTTCCCACTATCAGTGGTGAAATGACAAAAAAGATGCAGTCTGGGCAGTAGTAATTGCAACAATCTGTATGCTGGTTTATATCTGGTTCCGGTTTAAAGACATTCGTTTTGCAACCTCTGCTATTTTAGCACTGATTCATGATGTACTGGTTATTTTAACCTGTTACTCTCTGCTGCGGCTGTCTGTAGGAAGCACATTTATTGCAGTAATGCTGACAATCATCGGATATTCCATCAATGATACCATCGTTATCTTTGACCGAATCCGTGAGAATATGCATCTGGTAAGAAATGTGGATAAGGAAAGCTTAACCGAAATAGCTGACCGCTCCATTTCCCAGACAATTTCACGAAGCTTAAACACTTCAATTACAACCTTTGTAATGGTATTCCTGCTTTATATCCTTGGAGTTGCATCCATTAAAGATTTCTCACTTCCTCTTATGGTAGGTATTGTGAGCGGAACTTATTCTTCTATCTGTATTGCAACAGAGCTGTGGTTTGTATTCAAAACACGCTTTGCAAAGAAGAATGCATAAGTAACAGAAATGATTTCCCCTCTTCTGATTTGGAAGAGGGGATTTTTAATTTATGTGCAGTTTAAAGATTAGTATCTGGTGATTGCGATGGGAGAAGAGAGTTTTGGAATAAAATGTTTTGTGGAATTCGATGCATATTTGATTTTTTTAGGGGTGTGAAATACCAACTGTTCTTAGTGGTCCATTTTTCTTGATTATAAACTGTCTTTTCACTTGCTTTGACAGAATAGTAGTACCGTCCGTCAAGAGCGGATGCCACATAAAGCCTGCAAGGGGCACTGGAAATTTCGGCATAATTCTATTTTCATCTGGCAACCGGCACAAATTCACATCCATGTTCAGTTGTGCCTCGCTGGTACATCCATGTACCAGCGTTGCCTGTTGCCAGACGAAATTCCCAGTGCCCCTAACACCCCTTATCAGGCATCCGTACTTTGACGAACGGTATCACTATTCTGTTAAACAAACATGGAAAAGACTGGTTTTATCAGAAAAAGAAAAATGGACTACTTAGAACAGTGGCATTTCATCATCTGAAAATCAAATATGCATCGAATATCACAAAATTTATTTTATCTTGAAAATCTTCTTCCTACGCAATCACCCGAAATTAATATTTGAAAAAGGAGAAAAGAATGACTATAATTCAGAAAATAGCAATTGCATATGCAATAATTGCAAATATTGTCGGGCTATCCGTCATGGGAATAGATAAACGCAGAGCCATCTGTCATAAATGGCGTATTCAGAAAAAACATTATTTCTGGTAAGCATACTGGGAGGAAGCATTGGGACATGGGCAGGTATGTATCTGTTCCGTCATAAGACAAAACATTGGTACTTTGTAATAGGAATGCCATGTATACTGATTGTACAACTGGTTTTATACTATTATTTTTGGTAAAAATATTTTCAAACCAGGATAGGCGTGATAAAATATATCAAACAGAAATGAGATATGGATAATAGATGAGTAGCAGCATCAGGGGAAATGCGAATTATGGCAGGAATGATGGAGTTAAAGGGCTGCCGGATTATTGTAAAGGAAATTGCCGGCGGGAAGAGGGTATTAGATACAAGAATTAAATCTTATGATCCGATCCGTAAAGTAGTAAAGGTTAGTGCAGGAAGCCTGGACAACCGGATGGAGCATGCAGTGACGGTTATCATATTTGGACCGAATGGGAGCCTGGTAGAAGCTACCGGTAATCTTCGGAAGGTTATAATTGCCAATGAAGTAGAAATCGAGCTGGGCAGGAGTAAGAATGGTGAGAAGCGGAAGCATGCCCGTTATCCCTTAAAAAAAAAAAGGGATATATAGAATCTGTTATTGTGGATGGAACATTAATTGAATTGCAGAAGCCAATTGAAATGGAAACCTGTAATATCAGTGGAAATGGAATTCTGATTCAGACAATGGCAGGAAGCGGGACAGTTGGAACGGAACTGCGGATTTGCGTGAAACTTGGGAGATACAATGTTACAGAAGACATATCGGATTGTCCGGATACAGAATGCAAATCTTAAGACAGAAGAGTATGGCTGCATGATGATTCGTGACAGGAATATATAAGGGCGGAGTGACAGAATGAGACTTAGAAAAATTCCAATTGATTTTTTATGGGAAGGCCTGGAACTTTCCGGAGATATTTATAATGACAGAGGTTCGGTGCTACTTTTGAAACAGGGGCGAAGTCCTGACACAGGACCGGTTAGATAAACTTTCCAAGTTTGAACGTGGTGGATATATTACAACCAGCGAGGAAACTTATCAGGAAATTCTCAACAGTGGAAAAGCACCAAGAGCTGCATTGCAGAGAGTATACGAAGAAGCAGTCGGCTATACAGCATTAAAAAAACGATGTAGACAGTATTTTTTCTGTAACCAGAAATGCTTCCGAAATTAATATGGAAGCAACGGAGACTGTTACAAAGGATATTTTTACTAAGATTAAGGTATTGGATTTTCCCTAAAATATTTCAGTGTATTGATGCACCAAGAGAGATGGATGAGAATTTGCAGCGCCATTCCCTGAACGTAGCATTTACCAATGGTGTTATCGGGCAGTGGCTGAAGCTTCCGGAACCGGTGATTAAAAAGCTGGTATGCGCCGGATTAGTGCACGATATCGGAAAGACGAAGATACCGGAAGAAATCTTAAATGCACCGAGAAGACTTACGGAAGAAGAATTTGAAATCATAAAAGCTCATCCCGTTTATTCATATGAGCTGCTTTGGGATAATGTAGATGAAGATATCCGGTTAGCGGCAAGACATCATCATGAGCGGCTGGATGGAAAGGGTTATCCGGATCAGATTGCAGGAGATGAGATTTCTCTGCTGGCAAGGATTACCGCCATTTCCGATGTGTATGATGCCATGATTTCCCAGAGAAGTTATAAGGAATCCATGATTCCTTTTGATGTGTTGGAGAAATTTAAAAAGGGCGAATTTCCGGGACTGGATGAACGCCTGGTAGACTTATTTGTGAAAAAATATGGTGGAAAATTACCGGGATGTAAAGGTACAGATGTCCGATGGAAGAATCGGTGTGGTACGTTACATTCCACCAAATGACCTGAATCATCCGATTATCAACTGTAATCATGATGTCAGTCAGACAGATGATAAATGGTATTGCGTCTGCATTGCAAATCAGACAGGAAAATAGATTTTGCATAAATAAAACCCTCTTTACCAGAAAACTGGTAAGGAGGTTTATTATTTATAGGCTTTGTTTCAGGCAGGTTTTGATATCATCGGAAGCATTGCTGATTGGCTTTATGTGGAAGGTATCGGTAAGATACTGCAGCACATTTGGACTGATGAAGGCAGGAAGCGTTGGACCTAAATAAATATCATGAATGCCAAGGCTTAAAAAGGGCAAGCAGGTCAGCAACCGCTTTCTGTTCATACCAGGATATAATCAGTGACAGTGGAAGTCCGTTTACGTCCGTTTCAAAAAGCATCTGCAAGTGCAGTAGCAATGCGGATGGCAGAGTAGACATCATTACACTGTCCCACATCCAAAAGACGTGGAAGCCCTGCTACTTCACCAAAATCCAGTTTATTAAAACGGTATTTTCCGCAGGCAAGCGTTAGAATCATACAGTCGGATGGAACCATCTGGGCAAAGTCAGTGTAGTAATTTCGACCCGGACGGGCACCGTCACAGCCGCCGATAAGGAAGAAATGGCGGATTTGTCCGCTTTTAACAGCTTCCACAAGCTGTGGGGCATAGCTTAAGGCAGCGTGGTGTCCGAAACCTACCAGAATCTCTTTTGCCGGCTGGTCTTCCTGGAAACCGCCAAGTTCAATTGCCTGTTTTATGATTTCACTGAAATCTTTGTCTCCATTTTCTTTCCGACCGACATGTTTCACACCATCCCAGCCTACTACATTCGTGCTGTAAATCCTGTCTTTGTAGGAATCTCTCGGGCGCATCAGGCAGTTGGTGGTCATCAGGGATACAGCCGGGAATGTTGTCAAACTGTTTCTGCTGATCCTGCCAGGCTCCACCGAAGTTACCTACAAGATGAGAATATTTTTTCAGTCCATCATAACCGTGGCAGGGCAGCATTTCACCATGGGTATAGATGTTGATGCCGGTGCCTTCCGTCTGCTTCAACAGCATTTCCAAATCCTTTAAGTCGTGGCCGGAGACAATGATAAATGGCCCTTTTTAATAGTAACATTTACCTTATGCGGGGAAGGATTGCCATAAATAGTGGTATTGGCATCGTCCAGTTTTTTCATGACTTCAATAGCCATTTCACCAGTACGCATGGTCAGACGGATCAGGTCTTCGACAGTCAGCCGGTCATCGGTAATGGCTTCTAATGTCAGTATATAAAAGTCATCCACTTCATCACTGAAGTAACCTAATTCTCTTGCCTGATGACCATAGGCACTGATACCTTTTAAACCGTAGAGAATAGTTTGACGGAGGGAGCGGATGTCTGGGTCTAAGGATTTGTCATACATAATGCCCGCCATAGGAGCATCATTTAACATATCCGTTTTTGAATCCGGCAGATGATAGGTGGCATGGAGTGTGGAATTCGAAATTTCACCTACCAAATTGTGAAGCTCTTCTTTGATTTGCTGTGATTGCCGGAGCAGTGCCACATGTACATCTGCATCAAAATTTACATTGGTAAGTGTCGTAAAAAGTACATTTTCAATAAAGCTTACAATCGATTTGTCCATATGTTGTCCCTGCTCCACCAGCACTTTTCCATAGCAGCTGATGCCCTTGATCTGAAAAATAAGCAAATCCTGAAGATTGGCTATTTCTGGTGTCTTTCCGCATACGCCAAGTTTAGTGCAGCCTTTTCCGCCGGCTGTCTGTTCACACTGATAGCAGAACATTTCATAATTTAAATCCATGTTATTTCCCATACGATAATCTCCTTTTATAGAAAATTTTTTGGACGATTGCGAAAAGATATATTTTTCTTTCAAAAAAAAAAAAATTTTTTTACTATAGAAGGGCATTTCAGCACAAATTACTTCCAATGCCCTTCTATATTTAAAATTTTGGAAATAAATTCTTACGTTCTTTTTCATAATCGTCTAAGAAAAGTTTAGATATCGGCATTAGCATGAGCCGGGAAAAAAGGAATATTATGCATGAAGAAATAGAGTAGATAAAATAGAAAGTTGACAATGGAATAAAATCTGACTAAAATACTTAGGAACCGAACTAATTAGAAATAGTAATAAGTTTAAAGAAAGGAACAGATTTGCCATGGAAACAGGAAAGGTAATTAATAAAATATCCAACCGGCTCCGCAGACGTTCTAAGAAAATACAGGAATCTATCGGAATCAGCGGAGCAAAGGGTAACATTTTTAAATTATATTTTGGTGGAATCAGAAAACCATCCGGTATACCAGAAAGAGATTGAGGAAGAATTTGGCTTGCGTCCGTCTACTGCAACAGAGACTTTAAAGAATCTTGAGCAGGCAGAACTAATTCTGCCGGGTGCCGGAATCAGAGGATGGAAGATATAAGAAGATTGTTTTTACAGAACAGGCGCGGAAGATTGAACATATTCTGCGAAAGGAAATTACGGAATCGGAAGAACTTTTATTACAGGGAATTACGGAAGAAGAAAGAAAAATTTTTAAGAATTGCAGAGAAGATGCTTCGGAATCTGGAATGAGAAATTTAAAGTTACAAGAGGTCGATGAGTGGCTTTGGAAAGCAGATTTTACCGGCAGAAAGGAAGGGTTACAATGGACGAAAATGAATTGATGGGCAGCATGAAGGTGTCGAAGGCAGTAGCAAAGATGGCAATTCCAAGTGTCATCAGCAGTCTGGTTACTGTCGTTTATAATATGGCGGATACGTTTTTCGTAGGGCAGACAGGGGATCCGTTGCAGGTGGCGGCGGTCAGTCAGACGAATCCGATTTTTATATTATTTATGGCATTTGCCAATATGTTTGGTATGGGCGGAAGCGCGGCGGCATCTATGGCATTGGGCGAAAAGAAGGAAAAAAGAGTAAAAAGCAGGTTTCTTCTTTTTATTACCTATGCATCACTTATCGTGGGAATTGTTTTTGCTGTAATTTTACTGGTTGGAATGCAGCCGGTTTTACAATTGTTTGGAGCAGATGCAGATACTTATGAACTGGCGAAAGGATACACAACATACATTTCTTATGGCGCACCGTTTATTATCTGGTCTGCGGCAGCAAGCTTTGTTGTGCGTGCGGACGGAGCCAGCCGGGAAGCTATGACAGGAAGTATGATAGGAACCGTGGCCAATATTATTTTTTAGACCCGATATTTATCAGTGGATTTGGTATGGGTGCAGCAGGCGCAGCCATTGCAACGACTATTGGAAATATAATGGCGAGTGTATATTATCTTTGGTATTTCTGTAGAAAGAGCAGGAACATGTCTATGGCATTCCGGTATTTTAAATGTGGGGACAGAATTCTGTCCCAGGTATGCTCGGCAGGACTTCCCAACAGCTATTTTTTTTCTGCATTGATGAGCATTTCTACGATTATTTTAAACCAGATTCTGGTGGCATATGGAAATGCACCGGTAGCGGCTATTGAATTGTATTTAAGGCAAATATGTTTATCACATTTTTACAGATGGGACTGGCAAATGGAGTACAACCGTTATTAGGCTATAGTTACGGTGCAGGGAACAGGGGAGCGTTTTTATTGCAGTGGAACGTTATACGAAGAAATGCTGTCTGATTGTAGGTGTATTGGCGACAGCACTGTTTTTCTTTTTCCGGGAGCCGATTATCCGCCTGTTTATTTCTGATACAGAGGTCATAAATTATGGTGTGGAAATGCTGATTGCTTATATGATTTCCGGTCCGGTCATTGGCATTTTATTTATGAATATGAACTGTATGCAGTCTACCGGAAATGCACTTCCGGCAACGATTCTTTCTATATTGAGACAGGGCGTACTTTTTGATTCCGGTGCTTTACGGCTTGAATGCATTGCTCGGTCTGCACGGTGTTATCTACGGACAGGCATTGACGGATTATGTGGCAGTTCTCCTTTCTATTGTAATCTGGCGTTGGAAACGCAGGAAAACTTTATAGGCGAAAATGGTCAGGTTGCCTTTTTCACAGGTTGGTGCTATGCTGACGATAGTAGATTGGCAGAGTAAGTGGAGGAGAAGGCATGGAGCAGAATGTTCAGAAAACAGAACAGATGAAATACCGGCTGGCAGATGCCATGAAGCAGTGTATGGCGAAGATGCCGATAGAACGGATTACAGTCCGGCAGATTGTGGAACTGAGCGGAACGACAAGACAGACATTTTACCGTCATTTTCAGGATAAATATGATCGATAAACTGGTATTTTGACAAAATTTTAGCAGAATCCTTTGAACATATGGGAGAGGGGAAGACGGTATATGAGGGGCTGGTAAAGAAATTTGAATATATTGAGCAGGAAAAATTATTTTTCCGGGCTGCATTTAAATCAGACAGCCAGAACTGCTTAAGAGACCATGATTTTGAACTGATTACCCGGTTTTATACGGATAAAATAGAAAAGAAATCAGGACAGAAATTATCGGACATCTTCATTTCCTTCTGGAAATGTATTGCCAGGGTTCAGTTTATATGACAATTCAGTGGGTGCTTGGAAGAAAGAAGACTACACCGAGGGAACTGGCAAAGGCACTGACGGAAGCGGTGCCGGCGGAACTGAAAGCGGTATTTGAAAAAAATTGCAGATGATATAGTGGTGACGGATGATGATTGAGAGTGGAATTTGCCTATGACAGATATTGAAAAATCAAGTGACAGAGTTGCCTTTTTGTAACTTTTTATTTGTCTTTTTCATTGGTAAAATAGAGGTATCAATAAAGGACAAAGGAGAAGATAAAATGGCAAACAGAATTATGTTGAATCAGACATCCTATCATGGTGCAGGAGCAATTAAAGAAATCGCAAACGAGGCAAAGGCAAGAGCATTTAAGAAAGCTTATTTGTCTGCTCAGACCCGGATCTGATTAAGTTTGGTGTAACATCCAAAGTAACCGATGTATTGGATGAAGCAGGACTTGCTTATGAAATCTATTCAGATATTAAGGCAAATCCTACCATTCAGAACGTACAGCATGGTGTGGAAGCATTTAAAGCATCAAAAGCAGATTATATCATTGCAATTGGTGGTGGTTCTTCTATCGATACATCAAAAGCAATTGGTATCATTATTGCAAATCCGGAATTTGAGGACGTCAGAAGCCTGGAGGGCGTTGCGCCGACCAGGAAGCCGTGTGTGCCGATCATTGCTGTGCCGACAACAGCCGGAACTGCAGCAGAAGTTACCATTAACTATGTAATTACAGATGTAGAGCGTAAGAGAAAATTTGTATGTGTAGACCCGCATGATATGCCGGTTATCGCAGTAATTGACCCGGAGATGATGTCATCTATGCCAAAGGGACTGACTGCTTCCACCGGAATGGATGCACTGACACATGCCATTGAAGGATATACTACAAAGGCTGCATGGGAAATGACTGATATGTTCCATTTGAAAGCGATTGAAATTATCAGCGAATCTTTAAGAAGTGCAGTTGCCAATGAAAAAGAAGGCCGTGAAGGAATGGCATTAGGACAGTATATTGCAGGAATGGGATTTTCTAATGTAGGACTTGGAATTGCACATTCCATGGCACATACATTAGGTGCTGTATATGATACTCCACATGGAGTTGCCTGTGCAATGATGCTTCCAATCGTAATGGAATACAACGCAGAATGCACTGGTGAGAAATATCGTGAGATTGCAAGAGCAATGGGTGTAAAAGGCGTTGATGATATGTCTGTAGAAGAATACAGAAAGGCAGCCATTGATGCGGTACAGCAGTTATCTGTAGATGTTGGAATTCCAACAAAATTAGAGGCATTAAAGGAAGAAGACTTAGAATTCCTTGCAGAATCCGCTTTTTGCTGATGCCTGTGCACCGGGCAATCCAAAGGATACAAATGTAGAGGATTTGAAAGCTTTATTCCGTAAACTGATGTAATCAGAAGCTTGGAAAATATATGATAGAAGAAAAAGATAACAGACTCCCGGAGCATCGGAAAAACGATGTTCCGGGAGTTCTTTATGAAAAAATTTATTTGCGTCTGATAGGATGGAACCGTATAATGAAATTGGATTGATATTCAATAGAGCATACTTTGTGAAGGGTTTGAGAGAGGAATCGGAAACAAAGGAGGCTATTAATCTGAACAGCGAAATTACAAATGCAGTAAAAGCTGCAAGAAATCGGGCACAATATGATGAATGTGCCAAAAGACTCTTAGGACAAAAAAGTATTCTGGCGCATATTTTGGTGAATACTGTGGATGAATTTAAAAGGTATGAATCCCAAGGATGTGATACCGTATATTGAAGGAGAACCACAGGTTGGTGTTGTGCCCATAGAACCAGGGACTTACAAATGCAAGCGATATGGCAGGACATATTGGCGGATTTAATTCAGAAAATGCAGAAATAAATGAAGGAACGGTCAGGTTTGATATTGTTTTTTATGTGCGCATGAGAGATGGAATTTCTCAAATTATAGTAAATATTGAAGCTCAGAAGAACAAACCTGTTACATATAAAATATTGAACCGGGCGATATTCTATGTAAGCAGGCTTATTTCATCCCAAAAGGAACGTGATTTTTGGCATTCGGATTATGATGACATAAAACGGGTATTTAGTATCTGGATTTGCATGAATATGGATATGAATTCGCTGAGTTATATTCATCTGATGAAAGAAGATATCGTAAATGAATATGACTGGGAAGGAAATATAGACCTTTTGAATATTGTATTGCTTGGTGTAACAAATGAAGTTCCCAAAAGAGAGAAACGCTATGAGCTGCATCGGCTGATAAGCACACTTTTGTCAAATGAAATAGAAGCAGAAGAAAAATTAAATATGATAGAACTGGAATATCAGATTCCGGTAAGTGAAGAATTGAGAGAGGAAGTGAACCTGATGTGTAATCTGAGTGAAGGAATAGAAGAAAGAGCAGCAGAAAAGGCTGCAGAAAAGACATTAAGAGAAACAAATAAAAAAAGTAATTACCAATATGCACAGGAAGGGCTATACCTTAGAACAGATAGCAGAGATTGTGGAAATTAAACCGGAGGAAGTAGGAAAAATCATAGAAGAAGAATCTATGTCAGTATAGAAATAGAGAGGGAAAAAGAAAATGGCAGCACAGTTAGCGTTTGCAAGTGATTATATGGAAGGAGCTCATCCGGAAATTCTAAAAAAGTTAGCGGAGACAAATCTGATAAAAAGTGCCGGATACGGACTGGATGAATATTCGGAAACTGCAAGGGAAAAGATTCGGAAGGCCTGCAATGCACCGGAGGCAGAGGTGCATTTTCTGGTGGGAGGAACGCAGACCAATGCCACGGTAATTGGTGCCCTGTTAGCATCCTATCAGGGAGTGGTTGCGGCAGAGACCGGACACGTGTCAGTTCCCATGAGGCAGGAGCTATTGAAGCGGGTGGACATAAAGTGTTGACGATTCCGCAGACAGACGGAAAAAAATCAGCGCAGAAAAGGTAGAAGAAGTCTTAAATACATTTAAAGAGGATGGCAACCGTGATCATATGGTGATGCCGGGAATGGTATACATTTCCCAGCCGACAGAATATGGAACCTTATATAACCGGCAGGAATTAGGAGCATTAAGTAAAAAGTATGCCGCAGCAATGGTATTCCACTTTATTTAGATGGAGCAAGACTGGCTTATGCACTGGCATGCCCGGCGAATGATGTGACATTAGAAGATATTGCAGCATGCTGTGATGCCTTTTTATATCGGAGGAACAAAATGCGGTGCATTGTTTGGAGAGGCAGTGGTATTTCCGAAGCCAGGACTTATTCCGCATTTCTTTACCATTGTAAAAAACAGCATGGAGCACTGCTTGCTAAGGGACGGATACTTGGCATCCAGTTTGATGTCTTATTTGAAAAATGATTTGTATGAGCATATCGGAGAGCCGGCAATTGCAGCGGCAGATAAGATTCAGGGAAGGCTTAAAGGAAAATGGAATTGAGCTTTATCTGGATGCTCCCACCAATCAGGTATTTTGTGTGGTAGACAATGCATTTATGGAAAAAGCTTGCGCAAAAAAAGTTGAATTCAGCTTCTGGGAGAAAAAGGATGAGACTCACACGGTAATTCGTTTTGCAACCAGTTGGGCAACGACAATGGAAGACGTGGATGAACTGATAAGATGGATTGAACAGAAGAAAAATAGAAATTAACAAAAAATTGTCTGAAAATTTTAGCACTCACCTCTTGACAGTGCTAATAATGCGTGATATATTTATGCTTGGAAACAGAAATAAAAGGAATTCGTTCATAGCACAGTGGGAAATGAGGTGAAAGATATGAACATTCAGAAATTTACACAGAAGTCAATGGAAGCAATCCAGGATTGCGAAAAATTAGCATATATGAATATGTGGCAATCAGGAAATCGAGCAGGAACATCTTTTAGTGGCATTACTGCAGCAGGAAGATGGACTGATTTTAAAACTGATTGAGAAAATGGAAATCCAGAAGGAGCATTTTGTAGACAATGCAATCCGCCATCTGGAAGCAAGAACCAAGGTGTCCGGCGGACAGGTTTATGTCGGTCAGGCATTGAATAAGGTATTGATTAGTGCAGAGGATGAGGCAAAGCAGATGGGAGATGATTATGTCTCTGTAGAGCATCTGTTTTTATCCTTATTAAGATATCCGAATCCTGCATTAAAGGAAATTTTTAAGGAATATGGTATTACAAGAGACCGTTTCCTGCAGGCACTGTCTACGGTGCGTGGCAACCAGCGTGTGACCTCCGATAATCCGGAAGCTACTTATGATACCTTAAATAAATATGGTTATGATATGGTAGAGAGGGCGAGACCAGAAGCTGGATCCGGTCATCGGACGAGATGCAGAAATCCGGAATGTAGTGCGAATTTTTTTTGTCCCGTAAGACGAAAAACAATCCGGTACTGATTGGCGAACCCGGTGTAGGTAAAACCGCAGTTGTAGAGGGACTGGCACAACGGATTGTACGTGGTGATGTTCCGGAAGGATTGAAGGATAAGAAGATCTTCGCACTGGATATGGGTGCACTGGTAGCCGGTGCCAAATACAGTGGTGAATTTGAGGAACGTCTGAAAGCAGTTCTTGAAGAGGTAAAGAAAGAGCGAAGGTCAGATCATCCTGTTTATTGATGAGTTTCATACAATTGTTGGTGCAGGAAAAGACAGACGGAGCAATGGATGCAGGAATATGTTAAAACCGATGCTGGCCCGTGGTGAGCTTCACTGCATCGGTGCCACCACACTGGATGAATATAGACAGTACATTGAAAAAGATGCCGCTCTGGAACGTCGTTTCCAAACCGTAATGGTCGAAGAGCCTACTGTGGAAGATACGATATCCATCCTGCGTGGTTTAAAGAGCGTTATGAAGTATTTCATGGTGTTAAAATCACAGACAGCGCACTTGTTGCAGCAGCAACATTTTCAGAACCGTTATATTTCAGACCGTTTTTTCTGCCTGATAAGGCCATTGACCTGGTGGATGAGGCCTGTGCCCTGATCAAGACAGAGCTGGATTCCATGCCAACTGAGCTGGATGAGCAGCGCCGTAAAATCGATCAGATGAAAATGGAAGAGCTGTCTCTGAAGAAGGAAGAAGACCGATAATTTAAGTAAAGAGCGTCTGGAAGAGCTCCAGAAGGAGCTTGCGGAAATGCAGGATTTTTAATACCCAGAAGGCTCAGTGGGAGAACGAGAAACATTCCGTAGAGAGTTCAGAGAAGCTTCGTGAAGAGATTGAGACCGTATGAACAAACAGATCCAGATCGCACAGCAGAACTATGATCTGGAGAAAGCAGAATTGCAGTATGGCGAACTGCCGAAATTACAGCAGCAGCTGGAAATCAGAAGAGCGCAATACAAAAGAGAGGACAGAAGCCTTGTCCACGAAAGTAGTAACAGACGATGAGATCGCAAGGATCATTTCCCGTTGGACCGGCATTCCGGTAGCAAGGCTGAATGAGAGCGAACGTAATAAGACTGCTTGCATCTGGCAGATGAACTTCACAAAGAGTTATCGGTCAGGACGAAGGTGTTGAACTTGTAACGGAGGCAATCCTTCGTTCCAAAGCCGGAATCAAGGATCCCACCAAACCGATCGGTTCCTTCCTGTTCCTCGGACCAACCGGTGTTGGTAAGACAGAGCTTGCCAAGACACTGGCAGCCACTCTTTTCGATGATGAGCAGAATATGGTACGAATCGATATGAGTGAGTACATGGAGAAATACTCTGTATCCAGACTGATCGGAGCTCCTCCGGGATATGTTGGATACGAGGAAGGCGGACAGCTTACAGAGGCTGTTCGTGAAAACCATATTCAGTTGTTCTGTTTGATGAGGGTGGAAAAAGCACACCCAGATGTATTTAATGTGCTGTACTTCAGGTACTGACGGACCATGTACAGGAGCTCTCAGGGACGTACGGTAGATTTTAAGAATACCATTATTATCATGACTTCTGAACTTAGGCTCCATGCATCTGTTGAGGGCATTGACGAAAATGGCGAGATTTCGTCCGGAAGCAGAAGAAGCTGTCATGGAAGAACTGAAGGTAACTTCCGGCCGGAATTTTTGAACCATCTGGATAAATCATTATAATTCCAAGCCGCTGATAAAAAGATAACATTGGCAACATTATCAAGTCACTGATGGCGAATCGAGATAAACTCTTGCAGACCGTGAACTGAAAGTGGAACTGACTCAGTAGGCTGCCGAGGATTATATTACCGAGAAAGGTTATGACCCGGTCAGGCGGTGCAAGACCGCTGAAACGTTTCCTGCAAGCGCTGTGGAACTGGCAGCAAAACTGATTCTTGCCAGATAAAGTCAGAGAGGGATACCATCCTTATCACCTCGATGGAGAGAGCTGACGTTAGCGCAAACGGCGACCGCCTGAATGGTTCAAGCCTGACATAATAAGGAAATGTCTGTTGCTGCATGTATTGTGGAGAGTAGAGTAACGGTGTAAAATGAGTCGAATGAAGCGTTGATATGGATGAATCTGTAATTGGCGGTATTGGTAGTTGCTGCCGGGCCTGTCTGATCTCGTGTCAATCTTGGCAAGTGCAGAGTATGAATACAAAGAAACAAGTGGAATAAAAGGGTTGCATTGATTTGAAGATGGACCAAGCGGAATACTAAAGGTTTACTGGAAGGGCTGAAGGGGCATAAGTCAAAAGCAACCTTTTTGTAATCGGAGAAAGCAGAGGCATATCCGGATTTGATAAAGAAAAATCAGGATGATGGCATACTCATAGGAAATCATTCCTATACCCATAGAACCTTTGGCATCTTTATCGGCAAAGATGTCAGAGCAGATCTGGAAAATAACCAATGATGCCATTTATCGATTACTGGGGAATATCCGCAGTTTTTGCGCGTTCTCCTTTCGA
>VOFJ01003559.1_pt1 | contig 23763 bp, 25 predicted proteins | sample 5384081 | NCBI WGS metagenome assembly VOFJ01 (sample SAMN12384729, study PRJNA508395) | human gut metagenome | isolation source: healthy gut I | host: Homo sapiens | reverse complement strand
AAGATATATTGTGGTAATACCCATAGAAGCCCATACCATCTGCATTTATAGATTTTGCTCTCATTCCATAACGGTCAAGGTAATATTTACTTTTGCAAAATACTTCTTGGCATTCCCAAGGCTGGATGCATAAAAATGTGACTTTGTTTCACAATATTTTCACTTCTTTTATCTGCCGGATATTCATTTGGAAGCACCAAGTAAAATGGAGTTTATTCAAGATTGGTCTTCCCAGTTTACCGAGTTCCCAAATTCTACAGTACTTATCCCCGTTGTCTGATGGAGTGCTGAGGGCAGGTTATCCAACCATGTCAATGGGGGCTGTGCGGATAGGCAGAGTTCTCAATCAGTTTAGGTGATCATAGAATTCTGAGTATTATATTAAGATATACAACACCGAAGTAATGCCACTTCTCTACTTTTTGGGAGGAGATTACGGATGAGGTAATGCTGACGATCGCTAAGTAAGCGTGTCAGGATGGAATGAATGCCAGCTTCAAGACAACACATGTCATTGCTTTCATTCACCACCAAAATTAATTTTCGAAAGTTAAGCTGTTTCACAATAAAATAAGGGATATATCTGATCCCTGAATACCTTCTCCAGAGCCATCTTAGAACAAGTAAAACAGTATGAGCATGCATTCCTTGCAGGGAAGAAATAGCCGGGAAAAGCCTCTCTATATTTTTCCTACAGGGCAAGTAACACGCTTTACCCGGCTGCATTGCTTTCACACCTTTATATATGTACCGGACGGGTTTTGAAATGTTGTCCCATTGATCCAAAGTCTTATGGCTTGACTGAAATCGTATTTGTCAGAGGGCATTCTCCGGATAGCGCAGGTAGTCGAAATGCACACTCAAAATCTATGTCGCTGGCTGCACACTTCACGAACGGTCTCCTTGGGGCCCTCACTTTCAATGGCAAAGGATCTTTTAGTTAAAGGGAGGTATTCATTTTTTATGAAAGGGCATAATAACCACACACTCATGAGCAGATTGTTTGCCGGAGAGAAAGCGACGTGCTTTTGTTGCTCTAGCGGAATAGTGCACCATCCACGCGAGGACAGCATCTCGCATCTGTGGCACTCCCCATCGCAAAGCCAACGGATCCATATCCCGGATACTCCGACTTTTCCGGTCAGGATAGAATCCAGAACGATTTCGATGGAAAGAAGCCGATACAGCACATCTCCCGCGTGGCTGAGGGTCCGAAACTAGACAAGTATTGAAGTTTGGCAGCTTTCAGTTTGTCAAGGATGTCCACCACTTCCTTTTCTTTGCTTGCGGATGCCCTGAGCAGTCGTGGCCCGTGTGCGTCAGTCAGGCAGGGTACCAGCCATGAATCCGCATGCTGCACAACTTTCTGATGCTTGGTTTACGCCTTAGCCGGAAGGACCAAGCAACAAAAGTGAAAGAATGAAAATAGTTCGGTGCATATTATTCCCTTTTAGATGCTAAATCTCTTAAAAGCTAAGCAAAAATGTCTTTTTATAAATTGATTATTCCTTTTTTATTTAATGCTATTTGACAGAAAATTACTGATTCTCTTTTTAAAAGTGGTATCTGCATTCTTAGCCGTCTTTTTAATAAGGTACAAGAAATATAAAATAATATATAACAAAGATAATAAAGCAATGAAAAAACTACTATCTGTGTCGCTCTGTCTTTTGTTTTTGCGGCGAGTCTGACTGCCCAGACGGGAAAAGATTAGAGTTGCTACTGTTAAAACAGTATCACCGGGGGAACGAATGATTATGGTTATTACGCGATGCCTCTGGCTGAAATGCTCGGTGATGATTATGAAGTTACCAAATTTTGGTAAAAGGCTCTTCCGGGGTATTTATAAAATTAAGAGAAGATGCGACTACTCCCGAAAATCCTAATGAATATCAATTCGCTTACATTAATTTGAGCAAATGCGCAGCGGCACTTGAGTATAAAACCTAATATTTCATTATTAAGTTTGGTGCAAATGATGCCAACAAGAAGAATTTCGAAAAAATATGGTAAAGAGACTTTAAAGCAGACTATAAGAAGTTGATCGCTAAATTCCAGGCTCTTTCGACTAAAACCGGATATTTATATTTGTACGCCTCCGCCGATGTATTATGGCGATGGGGGATTTCTTGGTTCATTTGATGACAATGTAGCAAAGAATTATATTCAGCCTGCCGTAAGAGAGATTGCGGAGGAACTTAATCTGGTCTGTGTAGATCTGTATAATCCCTTGAAGGGACATCCGGAATTTATGCCGGGTGGCAACGATTGGGTGCATCCCGACCATAGAGGGCATTATATTATAGCGAAGGAAGTGTATAAGGCGATAACGGGTGAATTCGTTATGAACCCCGGTGGGATAACAGTGGCTGCTTCGGATATTTCTCTTTCGGGTTCGAAGGCGAAGATGAAGAATGGTGCTATTGAAAAAGCGAAGAACGGTACGAGATTGTCATTCGATGTACATTTTGGCTCATTGCCTACGTATGAGAAAGTAGAGGTTGACGTGCAATTGAATAAAAAGAAATCGGGATACTTGGATTTCTATCTGGATACTGAAACAATTCCTTTTGCCTCGGTTGATGTTTCGGGTGCCGACTCCAAGAACTTCACTACGCAATCTGCTCTTTTCGACCGTCGGATAAAAAGGCAAACATAAAGTGACTGTACAATGGAGAGGACAGGATGCCAAACTGAAATCAGTAACTATCAAGGAAAAATATATGCCTTATGTAACCGATAATGTATCTCAGGTCTATTTGGTAAACAAGGCAACCGGTATGGTACTGGATTGTAATCCGGATTCGAAAGTGATTTCTGCCGCAAAATATGATTCGGAAAAGAAGTCTCAGTTGTTTTGTATCGAGAATTTGACGTATCATATCCTCCGTGTCAGAAATATAGCGACCAACCTTCATGTAATGAATAATGGAGATAAAGTGATTGTGGGTAAGCCGGGTGATGACTGGCGAGTGCATGATCCTAAATATGCATTGTTCCTGACACCTACGGATGATGAAGGCTATTATTCATTGGGGCTGTCTCCTGAAGCAAGAATTGGTTTGTCTTCTGCCAACAGCACAGAGGTGGTAGGCAATAGAAGCGGCCAAATTGAAGACTTGGATAAATGGAAAATCGTGACAGCTGATGAAATGAAGAAGCAGTAATTCAGACCTTGGTGTATATATTGGATTATCTATATTAGCATTGAAAAGAAAGGAGGTTGTATCTGAACCTTTGCCGGAAGAACAAGAAACAAAAGTGAAAGAATGAAAATAGTTCGGTGCATATTCTTTATTTTTTGTTTTAAATCCCTGCAAAGTTAGCAAAAGTGTCGGTATTGTTGGGCTGTTTCGTGAGATTATGTTACATTTGCGACAGTTAAAAAACAACACGCCATGATTACATTTTTACCCTGTGCCTGCTGGCGTTGATAGCAGGCTATTTCACGTATGGACGCCTGATGGAGCGCGTCTTTGGTCCGGACGACCGTAAAACACCGGCTCTTACCAAAGCCGACGGAGTAGACTATATTCCGTTGCCTACTTGGAAAATATTCATGATTCAATTCCTTAATATCGCCGGACTGGGTCCGATATTCGGTGCGATTATGGGAGCGAAGTTCGGTACTTCTTCTTATTTATGGATTGTATTGGGAAGTATTTTTGCAGGCGCTGTTCATGATTACTTTGCCGGAATGCTTTCTTTACGTCATGGGGGAGAGAGTCTTCCCGAAATCATAGGCCGTTATCTGGGACTGACTACCAAACAGATAATGCGTGGATTTACTGTTCTTCTGATGATTCTCGTTCGGTTCCGTCTTCGTAGCCGGACCTGCCGGACTATTGGCCAAGCTGACTCCGGAAAGTCTGGACGCTACTTTTTGGATTGTCGTGGTCTTCCTATATTATATTCTGGCTACCCTGCTTCCGGTCGATAAGATCATCGGTAAAATATATCCGTTGTTTGCAGTAGCCTTGCTGTTTATGGCAGTCGGTATCCTGGTAATGCTTTATGTCAATCACCCTGTTTTGCCCGAACTATGGGACGGCTTGCAGAATACCAATCCGGATGCCAGTGAACTGCCGATCTTCCCGATTATGTTTGTGAGTATCGCCTGCGGTGCCATATCCGGTTTCCATGCCACGCAGAGTCCTTTAATGGCCCGCTGCATGACTTCAGAACGTCATGGACGTCCGGTTTTCTATGGTGCAATGATTACCGAAGGCATCGTTGCTTTGATATGGGCGGCAGCCGCTACTTATTTCTTCCATGAAAATGGAATGGAAGAAAGTAATGCTTCCGTGATAGTAGACGCTATCACTAAAGACTGGCTGGGAGCTATCGGTGGAGTGCTCGCCATTCTTGGAGTAATTGCGGCTCCCATTACTTCGGGAGATACCGCTTTCCGTTCCGCCCGTCTGATTGTGGCGGACTTTCTGGGACTGGAACAAAAAAGTATGCGCCGTCGTTTATACATTTGTATTCCGATGTTCGCAGTAGCTATCGGTCTGCTTCTTTATAGCTTGCGTGACGCGGACGGATTTAACATGATCTGGCGTTACTTTGCCTGGGCCAACCAGACATTGGCGGTGTTCACCCTTTGGGCTATCACAGTCTACCTTGTGGTAGCCAAAAAGCCTTATTGGATTACGCTGATCCCCGCCTTATTTATGACGAGTGTTTGTTCTACTTATATATGTATTGCTCCCGAAGGGCTGGGACTCTCGCATATAGTTTCCTACTGCATCGGTATAGGATGCGTAGTGGTAGCTATTGCCTGGTTCTTTATCTGGCTGGGAAAACAAAAAAACTAGAAAACTATCAGAATGAAGAAAATAAAAAAATCGACAGGAGTTGCTATCGCATTCCTTATTTATGTATCAGTAACGGCAGCCTATTTGTTACCTCGCAACACGGAAGTCGGCCAGACGGAGAAGATTCTTACGGTGGTAGGTTCTTACGTCATCGTACTCTTTGCTTTGGCTCGTGCTCCGGAAGAAGGAACAAATGCGTGAACGCCGTAAAAAGACGAACAATCTATTCACTTAAAAAAAGTAAATTTATGAAGAAATTAGCTTTAGCTATTTGTCTGCTGGTGGTATCAATAGCTGCCCAGGCACAATTTGAGAAAGGAAAAAAATGATTCTTAATCCTTCTGTAACGGGATTGGATTTTTCGTATAGTAAAAACGATAAGGCGAAGTTTGGTATTGGTGCGCAAGCCGGTACATTCCTTGCCGACGGTATCGCATTGATGGTTAATGTCGGTGCTGATTGGTCAAAACCCGTAGACGAATACACATTAGGAACAGGAATGCGTTTCTACTTTAATTCCACCGGTGTTTATCTGGGCGGAGGTCTCGACTGGAACCGCTTCCGTTGGAGCGGAGGACATCACCAGACTGACTGGGGACTAGGCATTGAAGCCGGATACGCTTACTTCCTTTCCCGCACTGTAACTATCGAACCCGCCGTATATTACAAATGGCGCTTCAACGATAGCGACATGTCACGTTTCGGCGTTAAGGTCGGATTCGGATTCTACTTTTAACAATGGATAATTGAAAATGGATAATGAGCTGCGCTGTTTACTGCATAGCCATTATCCATTTTCAATTATCCATTATCCATTAAGCAAGCTTTTCTTTCAGAAACTGCCCCGTATAGCTTGCTCCGCAAGCGGCTACTTCTTCCGGTGTACCTACCGCTACGATATTTCCGCCTTTGTCTCCGCCTTCCGGTCCGAGGTCGATTACATAATCGGCACATTTGATAACGTCCATATTATGTTCGATGATGACAATGCTGTGTCCCCGTCGGATGAGTGCGTCGAAGGCATCCAGCAGTTTGCGGATGTCGTGGAAGTGCAGTCCGGTGGTTGGTTCGTCAAAGATAAACAGGGTCGGGTCGGCTTTCTCCTGACTCAGATAGAATGCCAGTTTTACACGTTGGTTTTCACCACCGGATAGGGTAGAAGAGGATTGGCCTAATTTGATATATCCCAGTCCGACATCCTGTAGCGGAAGCAGTCTTTTTTACAATCTTCTTCTGACCGTGTTCGGTGAAGAATTCGACGGCTTGGTTTACTGTCATTTCCAGTACATCATAGATGTTCTTATCCTGGAATTTCACTTCCAGTGTATCTGCTTTAAAACGTTTACCGTGACAGGATTCGCATTCCAGCACCAAGTCTGCCATAAACTGCATTTCTACAGTGATGGTTCCTTCGCCTTTACATTCCTCGCATCGTCCGCCTTCGCTGTTGAAACTGAAATGTCCGGCTGTGTATCCCATTTGTTTTGCCAGAGGCTGTTCCGCCCATAGCTTCCGGATTTCGTCATAAGCCTTGATGTAAGTCACCGGATTGGAACGGGACGATTTGCCAATCGGGTTTTGATCGACAAATTCGATATTTCTCAAGTCACGCAGGCTTCCACCGATAGAAGAGAACTCTCCCGGGCGGTCGCTGCATTCATCCAGTTCGCGTTTTAGTGCCCGATAGAAGATATCCCGCACTAACGTACTCTTACCGGAACCGGAAACACCCGTGACTACTGTCATCACATTGAGAGGGAACTTTACATTCACTCCTTTCAGATTGTTTTCGCGGGCACCTGTCAGTTCGATATAATTGTTCCACGGCCGACGATGTTCGGGAACGGGAATCTCCTCTTCTCCCAACAGATAACGTACCGTATGACTATTGCTGCCTTTTTTCAGGTCTTTCATATCGCCCTGATAAACGACTTCTCCTCCCAGGCGGCCGGCATTCGGACCGATATCGATGATGTAATCGGCGGCACGGATTATTTCTTCATCGTGCTCTACCACTACCACCGTATTTCCGAGTTCCTGCAATTGACGCAATACGCGGATCAGACGGTCGGTGTCACGGCTGTGCAAACCGATACTCGGCTCATCCAGAATATAGAGACTGCCGACGAGGCTGCTTCCCTAATGACGTTGCCAGATTGATACGCTGGCTTTCTCCACCCGACAGTGAGTTGCTGAGCCGGTTTAAAGTCAGATATCCCAACCCTACATCTATCAGAAAGCGGATGCGGCTGTTGATTTCAATCAGAATTCTGCGGGCTACATTGCTATCGTGTTCGTTGAGGTTCAGATGGTCGAAGAACTCTTTTAGTTCAGTGATGGGTAAATCCACCAGTTCGGAAATGCTCTTTCCGTCTACCCGCACATATCCTGCCTCCGGTTTCAAACGTGTACCGTGACATTTCGGACAGATTGTTTTTCCCCGGTAGCGTGCCAGCATTACCCTGTACTGTATCTTATATTGATTCTCTTCCAGCATCTTGAAGAAATCGTTGATGCCGTGGAAGTATTGGTTTCCTTCCCAAAGTGTGCGACGTTGCTCGTCCGTCAACTCATAATAAGGTGTGAAAATCGGAAAATCGAACTTATCCGCATTATGAATCAGTTCATCTTTCCATTCTCCCATCTTCTCGCCACGCCAGCAGACGATGGCTCCTTCATACACGGATAACGAGCGGTTGGGCACTACCAGATGCTCGTCAATGCCGATCACCTTGCCGAAGCCCTCGCATACGGGGCAGGCACCGATAGGAGAGTTGAACGAGAACATCTGATCGTTCGGCTCCTCAAAAGTGATGCCGTCCGCTTCGAATTTCGTACTGAAACTATATAGTTTGGTGGTGCCGTCCGGCAGATAAAAACGTAGCATACACGTACCGTCACCTTCATACATGGCGGTTTCGGCAGAGTCCGTCAGTCGGCTGATGGCATCTTTCGTGCTTGCCACTGCCATACGGTCTACCAGCAGATAAACTTCGTCGCCTGCCACCGGCTTGTATTCATCGATACGTTTCATTTCACCGTTCACTTCCACCCGGTTGAAGCCTTGTTTCAGGTCTATCTCCAGTTGTTGTTGCAGGGTACGGTCTTCGCGCAGGCGGATAGGGGTCAATACGGTATATCTGGTCCCCTCCGGATGCGAAAGCATACAGTTGACGATGTCCTCCGTCGAATGCTTCTTGACTTCTTCTCCGCTGACGGGGCTATATGTCCGTCCCACCCGCGCATAAAGCAAGCGCAGATATTCATAAATCTCGGTGGAAGTTCCTACGGTAGATCTCGGATTGCGGCTGTTCACTTTCTGTTCGATGGCGATTGCCGGTGGGATTCCTTTAATAAAATCACATTCGGGTTTGCTCATTCGTCCCAGAAACTGGCGTGCGTAGCTGCTAAGACTTTCTACATAACGACGTTGTCCTTCTGCATAGAGAGTGTCAAAAGCGAGCGACGATTTCCCCGAACCGGATAGTCCGGTGATCACGACAAGCTTGTTGCGTGGAATATCTACATCGATGTTTTTCAGGTTGTTAACCCGCGCTCCTTTGATCGAAATATGTTTGTTTTCTGACATAAAAATACTCCTTTTTTATGATAGTTGGCAAAGTTAGCGATTTTATTGGTAGAAGAAAGGTTTTTTTGACCGGGTTAAGATATGTTATAATTAGTAATAAAAAAAGAAATCGCTTCGGGATAATTGGCGTATCTTGGTCCAGCATTTACAACAAACATTTCAAAATAACAACAAATTGACTTGAATCGTGAAAAACATCCGGATGGTTATTAGCTTATTCATTCTGTGTTTTGCATCTACTTTAGCCTTTAGTAGCACAAACAAAGAAAAACAGTTGGAAGCCCTTTCCGACAGTGTCTCAAATAAAAATAGGTCAGAAAGATTTTATACCTTTCTATCAGGAATATATGCGATTGGCAAGGCAGCAGAATGATACTGCTAAAATCGACGATGCTTTATTCTCAGATTGCTTCCCATTATTACCGGTTGAGAAATACGGATAGCCTGAAGGTGGTTGCATATGAATATATGGACTGGTGTCTGAAGCGTGGTAATATCAATAATCGCTATACGCAGTGGCGCCAGTATATTCAGTTGCTTACCGAGAAGGGGTTGCAGGATGAGGCCATGCGTGAGACAGAATTTCTTCAGAAAGATGCGGATGCGGCCAAGAGTGCTTTCGGAATGGCTTGTAGCGAAATGTGTATCGGATATAATCATCGGGTGTTCAGTAACAACGTCAAGCTCTGTCTCGAATACTATTCTTCCGCATTGACACGTTTTAGCGATGCAGGTTTTTATGAAGATGCCTACGTGGTGTCACTGAATATTATCCAGACTCATCTGGCTAGAGGGGAGTATGCCAATGCGATAGAATACTTGAACTACATGCCGGGACTGATTGAGAAAATGAAGCGTAAGGATATCCCTGTCCGACCGGAGCTTACCATGCGTTATATTATCAGTTTCACGTGATTGCTACGTTGGCATTGAAAGGGGAAGAAGGAGGCGCAGCCGTTTATTGCAGAAACGGATAAGTTTTATCACGAAAATATAAATGCTTTTCCCCGTGAAGGATGGTTGGGATATAAAATTCTTTGTGCCCGGACGTTGAATGACAATCAGATGGCACTCAACTATCTGGACTCATTGATGGATTATCATCATTCGGTGGGGAGCTGTTATCCTGCCAATCACCTGTTGAAAGCCCAGTTTATGGAGCAGATGGGACGCTTTGAAGATGCCTGCGAGGTTTATAAATCTTATGCACATATTAATGATTCCATTCGTTCGGCAGAGCTGGACGAGCAATTAAGCAAATATACCGTGCAGTTCGAAGTAGATAAGTTGGAGCACGATAAGCTGGAACTGCGGGCGGAGGTCAACCGCAATCTCTTTATAACTTCCGTGATTGTCGGATGCCTGGTGTTGATATTGTTGATTGTTATCACGTTCTACTATATGCGTTCTTTGTCGTTGAACCGGAAACTGGATGCGGCAAATAAGGCAGTCATCAAGGCTAGCCACATGAAAAGCTCTTTTATCCAGCATATTACACATGAAATCCGTACTCCGCTCAATTCGATAATCGGTTTTTCATCCTTGATGGCTGCCGGTGGGCTGACACAGGAAGAGATGGAAGAATATGCCCGTCAGATGGAAAGCAGCAATGCATATTTGCTGGATTTGGTAAATAATGTGATTGATATAGCCGACATGGACTCTCAGACGGATGATATACCGAAGAAGCCAGTGAGTGTAGATGCGTGTTGTCAGGAATGTTTGGGATTGATTCGTCAGAATCTGAAAGAGGGAATCAAGTTGCAATATATGCCTTCTTCCACTCCGGTCGAAGTGTGTACGGTTGAAATTTGGATGAAGCGTGTGCTGCTCGGTTTGCTGAACAATGCCAATAAATTCACGGAATCCGGCTTTATATGTCTGAGTTATGCAGAAGACAAACCGAATCGTCTGGTACGTTTTATTATCGAAGATTCCGGTCCCGGAATCAATGAAAACTATCGGGACTCCATTTTCGAACGGTTCGCGAAGGTCGATGCCTTCACTCAGGGCACCGGACTGGGATTGTCTATTATCCGTCAGATCATGGAATTAGTGGATGGAAATGTCTATCTGGACACCAACTACGCGGGTGGTGCAAGATTTGTTGTCGAATGGCCTCAATAATAGTTGGAGATAGTATCTGCATCTATTATCTTTGCACCACATTATTTTATGACTCAAGAACATTATGAATCTGAAAAACTATCTTTTCTTATTAGTTCTGCTTCTGGTGGCAGGAGTAAGAGCGCAGGCGCCATCGGGCAATGCATATCCTAAACGTGAATTTCGTGCTGCATGGATACAGGCTGTCAACGGACAGTTCCGTGGCATACCGACAGAGAAACTGAAACAGACACTGGTTGGTCAGCTGAACTCTCTTCAGGGAGCGGGGTATTAATGCGATCATCTTTCAAGTGCGTCCCGAAGCGGATGCATTGTATGCTTCACAACACGAACCGTGGAGTCGTTTCCTGACAGGAACACAAGGGCAAATGCCTTCCCCGATGTGGGATCCGATGCAATTCATGATCGAAGAATGCCATAAACGGAATATGGAATTCCATGCATGGATCAATCCCTACCGTGTGAAGACTTCATTGAAGAATCAATTGGCACCGACACATATTTATCATGAACATCCGGAATGGTTTGTCACTTATGGCGATCAGATCTATTTTGATCCGGCACTTCCCGAAAGCCGTGAGCATATCTGCAAGATTGTTTCCGATATTGTATCCCGTTACGATGTAGATGCTATCCACATGGACGATTATTTCTATCCTTATCCGATCAAGGGAGTCGATTTCCCGGACAATGCGAGCTTTGCCCGTTACGGAGGCGGTTTCAGCAATAAGGCGGACTGGCGTCGTGGCAACGTGAATATCCTGATCAAGAAACTTCATGAAACGATACGGGGCATCAAACCGTGGGTGAAGTTCGGTATTAGCCCGTTCGGTATTTACCGCAATCAGAAAACAGATCCATTGGGCAGCAACACAAATGGTTTGCAGAACTATGATGATCTTTATGCCGACGTATTGCTTTGGGCACGTGAAGGATGGATTGATTATAACATTCCTCAGATTTATTGGGAGATAGGACACAAGGCAGCCGATTACGAAACACTGGTTGACTGGTGGGCGAAGCATTCGGAAAACCGTCCGTTGTTTATCGGTCAGGCAGTCATGAATACCATTCAGCATGCCGATCCGAAGAACCCTTCTATCAACCAGCTTCCACGAAAGATGGCTTTGCAGCGTTCTTATCAGACTATCGGCGGAAGTTGCCAGTGGTATGCGGCAGCCGTAGTCGAGAACGCTGGAAAATATCGGGATGCCTTGGTACAGGAGTATCATAAATATCCGGCTTTAATTCCGGTTTTCGATTTTATGGATGATAAAGCTCCGGGCAAAGTACGTAAGATGAAAAAGGTATGGACAGAAGATGGCTATATACTTTTCTGGACTGCTCCGAAAGCGGAGACTGAAATGGACAAAGCTATTCAGTACGTAGTATACCGTTTCGGTTCCAAAGAAAAGGTGAATCTTGATGATCCGTCACATATCGTAGCTATCACCCGAAATCCGTTCTACAAACTGCCGTATGAAACGGGTAAGACCAAATACCGCTATGTGGTGACGGCTTTAGACCGTATTCATAATGAGTCAAAATCGGTAAGTAAGAAGGTCAAGCTGTAAATTGATTAAATAAAGAATTAAAAATGGAGAGTGAAGAATCTTGTTGCGCTATTGAATAGCAAGGCAATTCTTCATTCTCCATTTTTTTATTGCTTCATTTTAATAAAGCAGTAGTCCTGCAATCCCGCAGGCGATAATCATTAATATCGGATTTGCCTTGTATTTTCTGGTGCCGATAAAAGCTATCAGGAAGATAATGATGCTGATGACAAATGTGTAGGTGTCTTCTGTAGGTGAGCCGAAGTTTTCCACATTCATCAATACCAGTGCGGCGGAAGCTAATAATCCGACAACTGCCGGACGCAATCCTGCAAAAATAGATTCCACTACCGGATGTTTCTGATATTTCAGAAAGAATTTGCTGATTGTCAGCATCAGTATGAAAGAGGGGAAAACAACAGCGAATGTGGCAACAATCGATCCCCATACACTTCCTGTGGACGTAAAACCGACATAAGTAGCCGCATTGATACCGATAGGCCCCGGAGTCATCTGACTGATGGCAACAATGTCTGTGAATTCTTGCGAAGTCACCCACCCATAACGGGTTACTACTTCACCTTGTATCATCGAAAGCATGGCGTAACCTCCGCCAAAACCGAAAAGTCCGATTTTAAAGAACGTATAAAATAACTGAAGATAAATCATCTCTTTTTAATTTAGAATTATGAATCTTGAATCATAGCCTTGGGTGTTCACTCTCCACTTTTTAAATTTTCCCCATAGGAAACCTCCTACACCGGCAGCAATGATAATCCATATCGGGGAGAAGCCCAATAGCCAGATCAATAATGCCGATACGACGGGGATCCATAAGTTGTACCGGTTGATTTTGGCCGACCGTCCCATGGTGAAAGTCGGTGCGGCGATCAATGCCACCACGGCGGGTCGTATTCCTTTAAATATGCGTTCCACAATCGGATTGTCCTTGAAAGAATGGAAAAAGAAAGCGCGATGGCCAGAATGATAATAAATGAGGGGAGTATAGTCCCCAGTGCTGTGACAATACTTCCCCGAATGCCACGCAGCTTATATCCTATAAAGATAGAGATATTCACTGCCAGAATACCCGGAGCGGACTGAGAGATAGCCAACAGGTCGATAAAGTCTTCCTGTGCGATCCATTTTCGTTTGGTTACGATTTCATTCTCAATAAGTGGAACCATTGCATAGCCTCCGCCAATGGTGAAAGCGCCTATTTTAAAAAAGATTCCAAATGATTCGAGGTAAATGTTCATTCTTCTTTTTCTCCTCCTTCCTTATCGGACTTGTTTTCTTTTCCAGCCTTGCCCTCCTTGTGGGGCTTGCCTTCTTTTCCATATTGGCTGGGGCTTACGTTGAAGTGCTTCTTGAATACTTCACGGAAGTACTTCGCATCACTAAATCCTGTCATTTCTGCTATTTCTGTTATACTGTGTGTACCTTCTTTCAGCAACTTCACCGAACGTTTCAGGCGGATCAGGCGGATGTAATCGCCCGGAGCCTGATCGGTCAATGCCCTGAGTTTGTTGTAGAAGCTGGTACGGCTCATTCCCATCAGATTGCAAAGCACATCTACTGTAAGAGCCGGATTGTCTATATTATCTTCTATATTCTTCCGTACATTGGCGATAAACTTCCAGTCGATATCCTGCGAGCAGTTGATGCATTCGTCTTCATGATCATCCTCATCGTCCATATCCAGACTCCCGTATTTGCTTCGCAAAAAGGGCGCGGTTGATCAACAGATTGGAGACGGTAGCTTTTAATATTCAATATTAAATGGCTTGACAATATACTCGTCAGCACCAATCTGAAGGCCGGACAATATGTCTTTTTCATTATTAAGAGCTGTTAGCAGGATAACAGGAATATGCGACGTCTCGATATTATTTTTGATGGCGTCACACAATTCATCCCCTCTCATTTCCGGCATCATAATGTCCGAGATAACCAGTTCCGGTTTGTATTCCGGAATGATGGTCAGTGCTTCTTTGCCGTTGCAGCAGTTCTGTACCGTATATTCTTCTGCCAGTGTCTGTGACAGATAGTTGCGCAGTTCGTCATTATCTTCTACGATTAGGATTCGCTGATGATTCGGATTCTGTTCCTTATGCACATTCTCATAGATGCTGGCAGGCACATTGGTTGTACTTGTTATCTCTTGCCGGCGTTTGCTTGGTGTGGCAAGGTGTGCTTTATGGAAGCGTTTGCTGTCTTTTTGGGAAAGATATCTTAATCACCGATCCCTGATTCTCCACGCTCGACAGGTTGATTTTGCCCTTGTGTAACCGGACAAGTTTCCATACCAGCATCAAACCGATACCGCTTCCCGTCACTTTCGAATTGATGGCATTGCTGCCACGGAAATGAAGCTTGAACAGTTTCTTTTTTGCTCGCTGGCTGGAATACCGATTCCGGTATCCTTCACTTCCACGCTCCACGAATCATTGTTCTCTGATACGAAAATCTGCACATTACCATTTTCCGGCGTGTATTTTAATGCGTTCGATATTATATTCTTCAGAATAGATTCCATCTTTTCCTTGTCAAACCATACATTCATATACCGGAAATTGCTTTCGTACGTAAAGTTGATATGCTTGATATTGGCATAAGACTGAAATGCATTGAATATTTCTGTCATGAACGTGTTTAGCTCATGCTCCGAAATGTATAATTCCGAAGAATAAACATCTGCTCTCTCAAAGTTGATAAGATTCGTTGTCAGACGCAACAAGGCATTTACATTGCGTATGGCAGTGTTCATGTTGGCTATGCCTTCCTTGCTCAGAGCTTCTTTTTCGCGCAAATCTTCCAGAGGAGCTTTAATCAATGTCAACGGGGGGTGCGTATATCGTGTGCCGTATTGATGAAGAAGTGTATTTTTTCATCGGAAACCTTCCGCTGTTTTTTCAGAATAAGAACCCGCAGGATGATAACAGCAATGAGGGAAATCAGGATTGCATACAATATCATTGCCCAGGGGAGTGAGCCAGAAAGGTTGGGCAATGATAATATCAATGCTTCTTTCTTCAAGCATCACCCGTTGGTCTTCGTTGGAGATGGCACGCACACGCAATACATATTTTCCTGGAGCGAGGTTGGTATAACGGATTGTACTTTCATTGCCGGGTTTGCTCCACTCTTCGTAAAATCCTTCCAGCTTCCATGAATAAAGAACATTGGAAGGATAATCATAGTTGATGGAAGAAACCATCAGTGAAAAGATATTCTGATTATATTTTAGTCTTAATTCTTTGGTTTCGTTGATATCTTTTTCCAGTGGTGAATTCTTGTCTCCCGGATATACCGTCTGATAAAACAGTTTGAAATCACTGAAGATCATTTTGGAAGAGTACGTCCTGGGGAGCTTCATGTCTTTATTGAACTCTATGGCACCGTCCGAGCTACCGAAGATAAAATTGTTATTTCTGCGCAGGGTACCGGACAACGCATTGAAGTGCGTAGTCATCAGTCCCATTTCCTTTGTCCAGTTGTAGAAGGTTTTTTGTTTGGGATAGAAGCTGGTGAGTCCGTTCTCCGTACTTAATAGAATTTCATTGTCTTCATCCGATAATATCGTGTAGATATTGTTGGATATCATGGCACAGTTTCCCGTATAATAATGGGTAAACAACTTTGTCTGGGGATCATAAATCAGTACTCCCGATCCGCTGGTACCTATATACAGTGCGCCTTTTTGGGTCTGATACAGGGAGTAGACATAGGTAGATTCTACCGGCAGTTGGATGCGTTCATATTTCCCGGATTCTATATCCAGAAGAAACAGGCCTGTTGCCGTACCTATCCACATACTTTTGTCATCCTTTTCGATGATGGCGGTTACGGAATGCAGTCCGTGGTAGAGCCGTATGTCTTTGGTTTGTACGTTGATTCGCTTCAGGTTATAATATCCTCCGCTCCATACATAACCGCGTGAGTCTTTGCGTATGTCACGTATGTATTTATCCGGACGTATACTTTCATGAGCATACAAAGCGGGTGTAAAATAAGTTGTTTTCGACGTACGTTTATCTATCTGATAAAGTCCCGAGAAATATCCGCCTGCCCAAATAATGCCGGGAGATACTTCACATAAGGTTGTAAATATATGGTTTTTGCTGTTCTGTACATTCTCAAAGGTGCTCAGAAACGAGCGCCATTTTCCGGTTTTTGAGTCTTGCAGGCTAATTCCGTTGTTGGTGCCATACCATAAGTCTCCCTCGCTGTCTTCTATGATAGAGTTCACCTGGTCGTTAATCAGCGACTGCTTATTACCGACAGAATGTTTGATCCATTTATAACTCGGATAACGATTGTTCTGAATGGTAATTCCTATCAGATAGTTTGCCATCCATATCCGTTCTTCGTCGTCTATGTAGATGTCGTTAATGCTGTTTCCGTTCATGCCATTGTAGCTGTTGTAGTCTGCTATGATAAAAGGTACGGTCTGGTACGTATCGACATTCATCTTATAGATACCTCCGCCATCGGTAGCAATCAGCAGTTCTTTGGCATTCAGTGGTTTGATGCGTGATATACTTACGTCTTTCAGGCTGACTTCCGGTTGTGTGATGGTTTTTGTGTTCATGTCGTAAACCATGACGCCCCGTTGGAAGGCACCGATGAACAGTTTGCGGATTTTGGGGTCGAAGTGTAAATCGTTAACTTGAATATTGACGTTGTCGAGCTTGTCGCAGGGGAGAAGTTGCAGTGTGTTGTCTTTCAGCTGGGCATGATGAATACCCATCTCCGTCCCGATAAAATAGTGGGATTCGTCGATTTGTTCGATGTCGTTTATAGCTTCGCTGAGGCAGTTTTTAACATGAGTAACCTCTTCCGTCCGGGTGTTGTAAAGGAAGATCGTTTCTTCGTTGCACAGCCAGATATGATTGTTATGATCGATCCAGCTGAAAGTGATGGGAGCCGGTAAATCCTTAAAGTCTTCTATCGGCAACTTGTAGACGAGTTCGAAAGTGTCATGAATACGGTCATACCGGAAAATCTTGCCTTTCTTACCGATTTCCCATAGCGTTCCTTCCGGATCGATATATAACCAATTCAGATTTAACAGCGAGTTGAGTTCTTTGTCGCCGTCCATTAATTTATACCGTTTAAACTCTTTGCCGTTGTACCGGTCGATTCCCTCGTGCGTAAGGAACCACATATATCCAACATTGTCTTTTTGAATGTAGTAGACTCTCCGGTTGCTTAACCCGTCTTCCACTCCTAGATACTGATAGGTCTGGGCGACACGGGTCAGAGGAAACAATAATAATAAAAAAAGCCATTTTTTCATACAAATAGGACTTTTATGGGTTATTGAATCTTTAGTGAGGGGGAAAGTTTGACAAAATTAAGAAGATTTTTCGACACTACAAAATTTTAGGTTAAGATAACGGTGCTCTCAAAGTGAAGTATACAGGAGCTTTCGCAGCTATTTGTATATCCTGTTTATTTAGGGAAATTAAGTTGTAATATGCAGACTTTGGGTATGGAAAAGGAGTTAAAACAAGAGGCTGTTACTTTATAACAAATAACAGCCTCCGTTTCAATGATAGAAAGATATCTTATTTAGTCTTCTCTTCTACCCATTTGCGGGCGTTGACAAATGCTTCTATCCATGGAGTAATCTGATCGCTGTTCTTACGGTCAGCAGGATAGCAGCCATTCTGCCACGGGAAGATGGCGCGTTCGAGGTGGGGCATCATGGCCAGATGGCGGCCGTCGGCGCTGGCAAGACCTGCGATAGAATAATCGGAACCGTTCGGGTTGCCGGGGTATTCATCGTAGCTGTATTTTGCCACTACGTTGTATTGGTCTTCATCGTAAGGCAGAGAGAATTTACCTTCTCCGTGAGCCACCCAGATACCCAGTTTGCTGCCGCTCAATGAGCCGAACATTACACTGCGGTTGGTCGGGATTGTCAAGCCTACATAAGTCGATTCGAATTTATGTGAGTCGTTGTGCAGCATCTTGCCTTTCTTTTTGTGTTCCGGATTGATAAGTCCCAGTTCCATCATCAGCTGGCAGCCGTTGCAGATACCCAGTGAAAGCGTATCTTCACGTGCGTAGAACTTGTCAAGTGCCTCTTTGGCTTTAGGGTTGAACAAGAAACCTCCTGCCCATCCTTTGGCCGAACCGAGTACGTCGGAGTTGGAGAATCCACCGCAGTAAACAATCATATTTACATCTTCCAGTGTTTCGCGTCCGCTGATCAGGTCGGTCATCGTCACGTCTTTCACGTCGAAGCCGGCAAGATAGAGTGAGTAAGCCATTTCGCGTTCGCCGTTCGTTCCTTTCTCGCGGATGATGGCAGCGCGGACACCGCTCGGAGTACGACGGTCCGGAGTGATACCATACTGAGAGAGTTTACCTTTGAATCCGGGCATGAAAGCGAATTCAACCGGTTGCATCTTATAGTTTTCGAAACGTTTCTTTGCGCAGCCGTTCATAGACTGTTTGCGGTCGAGCAGGTAAGAAGAAGAATACCATACATCACGCATATAGTCAACACCGAACTGATAAGTAGCGTCGCCCTTCGATACCAGGATATGACGTTCGTCGGTCGGTTTACCCAGTTTCACGAATCCTACGCCTGCATCTTCCAGAATCTTTTTCACTTCTTCTTTATGCTTGTCGCTGATCTGGATCACGATACCCGGATTTTCTGCAAACAGAATCTTGATGATATCTTGTTCCTTCATCTTGTCGAGGCTGATTTCCATACCGCCTTCAACATTGGCGAAGCACATTTCCAGTAATGTAGTGATCAGACCACCTGCTGAAATATCGTGTCCTGCCAGGATCAGTCCCTTGTTCACCAGTTCCTGTACGGCAAGGAAAGCATCGCGGAAGTATTCGGCATCCTGTACGCAGGGTACGTCGTCGCCAACTTTACCCAGAGACTGTGCAAAAGCGGAACCTCCTAGCTTCAGTTCGTCGAAGCTGAAATCGATATGATAGAGTGTTGTCTTTTCGTTGTTCACCAATACCGGAGATACGACTTTCTTCACGTCGGATACTTCGCCTCCGGCAGAAACGATCACTGTTCCCGGAGAAATCACTTTCTCGCCGTTCGGATATTTCTGTGTCATGGACAAAGAGTCCTTTCCGGTAGGAACATTGATTTGCAGAGCGCAGCAGAAGTCGCTCAATGCTTTCACGGCAGTGTAAAGACGGGCGTCTTTCACCTTCCTGTGAGCGGCACGGCCACATCCAGTTGGCAGACAGGGAAATGCTGTCCATACCTTCTGCCATCGGAGCCCAGACAAGGTTTGTCAGTGCTTCGGATACCGAAAGGATAGAGCCGGCAGCCGGATCAGCCAGTGCGGCTTGCGGAGCGTGACCGATAGAAGTGGCGATACCTTTTTCACCACGATAGTCGAGTGCTACGACACCACAGTCGCTCAACGGCAACTGAAGTTCGCCCTGGCATTGCTGGCGGGCTACTTTACCCGTTACGGAGCGGTCTACCTTATTTGTCAGCCAGTCCTTACAAGCTACGGCTTCGAGTTGCAGCACATTGGTCAGGTATTCATGTAATTTCGGCAATTCGTATTCCGGCATTTCATAATGACGTTCTACGGTCTTGTCGATCATATAAGTCTTCGGAGATGAACCGAACATCTGCTCAACGGCCAGGTCGAACGGACGTACGCCGTCTGCCTGCTGGAAAGAGAAGCGCGGTGGTCGCCGGTTGTTTCACCTACTACGTACATCGGAGCGCGTTCGCGTTCGGCAATCTTACGTACATGTTCGATGGCTTCTTCTTTGATCAGAAGTCCCATACGTTCCTGACTTTCGTTGGCGATGATTTCTTTAGCGGACAATGTCTTGTCGCCGATCGGAAGTTTGCTCATGTCGATCAGACCGCCACATTCTTCCACCAATTCCGACAGACAGTTTACGTGACCTGCCGAACCGTGGTCGTGGATAGAAACTACCGGATTCACGTCTTCTTCGCAAAGAGCGCGTACTACGTTATTGGCACGTTTTTGCATTTCGGCGTTGGCACGTTGTACTGCATTCAATTCAATACCGCTGCTGTAACGACCGGTATCTACAGAAGATACGGAACCGCCACCCAGTCCGATACGGTAATTGTCGCCACCGATGACGACTACTTTGTTTCCTGCTTCCGGAGTACCTTTGAGGCAGTCACGTTGTGTGCCGTAGCCTACACCGCCCGCAAGCATGATTACTTTGTCGTAGCCATAAACTTCGTTGTTTTCCGTGTGTTCGAAAGTCAGTACCGAGCCGCAGATCAGCGGTTGGCCGAACTTGTTACCGAAGTCGGAAGCACCGTTGGATGCCTTGATCAGAATCTGTTCCGGAGTCTGGTACAGCCATTTGCGTACCGGAAGAATATCTTCCCATTCGCGGCCTTCGTCCGTGCGGGGATAAGAAGTCATGTAGACAGCAGTACCTGCGATCGGCCATGAGCCCTTGCCACCACCCATACGGTCGCGGATTTCACCGCCTGTACCGGTAGATGCGCCGTTGAACGGTTCTACAGTCGTCGGGAAGTTATGAGTTTCTGCTTTCAGTGAGATGACGCTTTTGATGTCTTTCACCTGGAAGAAGTCAGGTTTTGAGTGATCTGCCGGAGCAAACTGTTCAACTACCGGACCTTCGGCGAAGGCTACGTTGTCTTTATAAGCAGAGATGATTTTATTCGGATTCTCCTGTGTGGTCTTTTTGATCATCTGGAACAGAGACGATTCCTGTTCTACACCGTCGATGATGAATGTTCCACCGAATATTTTGTGGCGACAGTGTTCGGAGTTGATCTGTGCGAAACCGAAAACTTCGGAGTCAGTCAACTTGCGTCCCAGATCGTTTTCTACCTTTTTCAGATAGTCCATTTCTTCTTTCGAGAGTGCGAGGCCTTCTTTCTCGTTGTAGGCTTCGAGGTCTTCGATGGATACGATAGGTTCCGGTTGGCGGTTGGTGGTGAATACGTTTTGGTCGAGTCCTTTGTACATGCGTTGCAGCATCGGGTCGTAGTCGGCATTTTCATCTTTTACCGGAAAATATTCCTCGATGCGGAGAATGTCTTCAAGTCCCATGTTTTGGGTGATTTCTACTGCGTTTGTACTCCACGGGGTAATCATTTCGCGGCGTGGGCCGACGAAACAGCCTTTCAGGTTTTCTTCACTTTCCGTCACGGCTTCTCCAAAAAGCCAGCAGAGTTTATTACTTTCGTCCGGGGTGAGCTGATGGTTGCTCTCTACGGCAATCACGCTCTTGGAAGGGGTTCTGAAAAAAAGAATCATGTTTATTTTTTGATTTTACGATTTTTCTGTGGCGCAAAGATAAGCAATTTTGGTGTATATAGTGACTCTTGTGTGGAAAAAACGTTAATATCCTATCCTCTTCTCATAAAAAAGTGCGATATTTGCGGCATGATTCAGATTGAAACAATATTCGATATAATAGTGAAAGGCTTTATTATAGGCGTTGTTGTGTCCGCACCTCTCGGACCGGTGGGGGTTCTCTGCATTCAGAGGACGCTGAATAAAGGGCGCTGGTATGGATTTGTGACAGGGCTTGGAGCCTCATTAAGCGACATAGCTTATGCTCTGTTGACAGGTTATGGTATGAGCTTTGTGTTCGATTATATCAATAAGAATATTTTTTATCTGCAGTTGCTGGGCAGCATCATGCTGCTGCTTTTCGGGAATCTATACCTTTCGCAGCAATCCGGTACAATCCATCCGTCCGGCATCGTCCAACAAAGGTTCTTACTTTCACAATTTCATTACCGCATTCTTTGTCACGCTCTCCAATCCCCTGATTATATTCTTGTTTATCGGACTATTTGCCCGTTTTGCCTTTGTGCAGCCCGGTGTCGTGGTGTTCGAAGAAATTACGGGATATCTTGCCATTGCTTCGGGGGCGCTGGTGTGGTGGCTCGGAATCACTTATTTTGTGAATAAAGTGCGCACTAAGTTTAACTTACGGGGCATCTGGATACTGAACCGTGTGATTGGCAGCATTGTGATGCTGGTGTCAGTGGCGGGATTAATCTATACGTTGCTGGGAGAGTCACTTTATTAAGAAGAAAACTTATGAATCAGATAGCCAAACAGCTTAAAGAGAAAAACATTGCCGAGTACCTTATATATATGTGGCAAGAAGAAGACCTGATCCGCGCCAATCATGGCGAACTGGAGGAGATCGAGGCGAATGTGATCGCCCGTTATCCGGAAGATCAGCGTCCTGCCCTGCGAGAGTGGTACGGCAACCTGATCACTATGATGAATGAGGAGGGGGTACGTGAAAAAAGGTCATTTGCAGATTAACAGGAACATCATCATCAAACTGACAGAACTTCATAATGCGTTGACTTCTTCTCCCAAATTTCCTTTCTACAGTGCCGCTTATTTCAAAGCGTTGCCGTTTATTGTAGAATTGCGGAATAAGAATGGCAAAAAAGAAGAACCGGAACTAGAGACTTGTTTCGAAGCACTCTATGGATTGTTCCTGCTTCGCTTGCAGAAAAAAAGCCTGTCAGCGAGGGGACTATGAAGGCGGTAGAAGCTATCAGCAGCTTTCTTTCCATGTTGGCAAACTATTACGATAAAGACCTGAAAGGGGAATTAAAACTTGATGAATAAATGAGAATTTTAGTGACGGGTGCCAATGGTCAGCTTGGCAATGAAATGCAAGTACTTGCAAAAGAGAATCCGCAACATACGTATTATTTCACAGATGTGCAGGAGCTGGACATCTGTAATAAGGACGCTGTTTGGGCATATATTGCTGAAAAGCGGATTGAGCTTATTGTTAATTGTGCGGCATATACAGCAGTAGATAAAGCGGAAGATGATTCGAACTGGCTTATAAGCTGAACAGTGAAGCTCCTAAAACGCTGGCATGTGCAGCGCAATTTAATGGTGCGGCGATAATTCAGGTGTCTACCGACTATGTTTTTTGACGGCACCGCTCATATCCCTTATACAGAAGAATGCGATCCATGTCCGAATTCGGTATATGGTACAACAAAACTTGAAGGAGAATATGAGGTACTGAATCATTGCGAAAAGTCAGTCGTTATCCGTACTGCATGGCTTTATTCCACTTTTGGCAACAACTTCGTGAAAACGATGATCCGTCTGGGAAAGGAGCGTGATAGTCTGGGAGTCATTTTCGATCAGGTAGGAACTCCTACTTACGCCAATGACCTGGCGCAAGCCATCTTTGCTATTATTAATAAAGGAATCGTTCCTGGAGTCTATCATTTCAGCAACGAAGGAGTCTGCTCCTGGTATGACTTTACGGTAGCTATTCATCGTCTGGCAGGAATCACCTCATGCAAAGTGAAACCTCTGCATACGTCGGAATATCCTACAAGAGCGAACCGCCCTGCATATTCCGTACTCGATAAAACAAAAATTAAAAAACAACGTTCGGCATCGAAATTCCTCATTGGGAGGAAAGCCTGAAAAGATGCATCGATACCTTATAATAAATATGGCAGATAATACAGAAATACAGAGACGGCGAACATTCGCCATTATTGCGCATCCGGATGCCGGTAAGACATCATTGACGGAGAAGTTATTGCTTTTCGGTGGTCAGATTCAGGTGGCAGGTGCGGTCAAGAGTAATAAAATCAAGAAAACGGCTACTTCCGACTGGATGGAGATTGAGAAACAGCGTGGTATCT
>VOFJ01000847.1_pt1 | contig 23767 bp, 38 predicted proteins | sample 5384081 | NCBI WGS metagenome assembly VOFJ01 (sample SAMN12384729, study PRJNA508395) | human gut metagenome | isolation source: healthy gut I | host: Homo sapiens | reverse complement strand
TTACGTATTGCTGAGTTGAAAGCGCACCTCCACCACGAAATGCTTGTTGTGGTCCGGGCCGGATTCGCCCGTCACCACGTAGCGCACGCGCTCCTCGGGGTTCTGCTGCACGATCTCCTGCAGGCGGGTCTTGTAGTCGGCCTCGGCGTGCTTGCCCTCGGTGATGAAGGGCAGGATGAAATTGCGGGCCACCTCCATGCCGCCGTCCAGATACAGTGCGGCAATGACTGCCTCAAAGGCATCCGACACCACGCTGGGGCGGGTGCGTCCGCCGCAGCGCTCCTCGCCGCGGCCCAGACGCAGGTAGTCGCCCAGATGGATCTCCTGCGCGAACTGGAACAGCGCCCCCTCGCTGACGAGGCTGGACCGGATGCGGGTCAGATCGCCCTCGGGGCGGTCGGCGTAGGCATGGAACAGGTAATCCGCTGACACGATCTGCAGCACGCTGTCGCCCAGAAACTCCAGCCGCTCGTTGTGCTTGACAGGCACCCGGGTCTCGTTGGCGTAGCTGGTGTGGGTAAGGGCCGTTTCCAGCAGCTCCGGGTGCTTGAACTTATAACCAATAATTGTTTCCAACTGATGGCTCATATGTTTTAGCTCCCTTTATTGATGGTCAGCATCCTCGCCCTCTCAGGCTCACGTCCGTTCGCCAGCTCCCCCAAAGGGGGAGCCCTTTGGCAAATCGATGCAGTCTGCACGAACTGCCAAAGCCTCTCACTCTGGGAGAGGTGGCATTGCGAAGCAATGACGGAGAGGGAGGCAAGCCCGCTTCCCTTATTCCTCAGTTTTCTGTGCCGCAGCCAGCTCATCCAGCGCAGCCTGCATGGTGCCGCACAGATCGTTCTCCACGCAAATCTTAGCCTGACGGATGGCGTTCTTTATGCCCTTGGCCTTAGAGGAGCCGTGAGCCTTGATGACCGGCTGCCTTGCGCCCAGGAAGGGTGCGCCGCCGTACTCCTCGCTGTCCATCTGGTGCTTCAGGTCTGCCACGCTGCCCTTGAGCAGCAGGTAAGCCAGCTTGCCGCCGAGGTTTGCGAGGAACATTTGTTTCAGCATGCCCAGCAGCATTTTTGCCACGCCCTCGGTCAGCTTGAGGATCACATTGCCGGTGAAGCCGTCGCACACCACCACGTCCACTTCGCCACCCGGCACATCGCGGGGGGCTCGATGTTGCCCACAAAGCGGATGCCGGGGGGTGGTCTTGAGCAGCTGGTGGGCTTCCCTGAGCATGGGGGTGCCCTTTGCTCTCCTCCGCACCCGTTGTTAGCCAGCGCCACGCTGGGGCTGCGGCGGCCCTCCACCTTGTTCACATAGCAGCTGCCCATGACAGCGAACGCTGCCAGCATCTCGGGGCGGCACTCCACATTGGCACCACAGTCCAGCAGCAGATAGGCCTGCTTTTTAGCGGGCACCATGGTAGCCAGAGCCGGGCGCTTGATGCCCTTGAGGGTGCGCACGATGAGACTTGCGCCCCACATGCAGCGCGCCGGTGCTGCCGGCCGAAACCAAGGCGTCACCCTTGCCGTCCTTCAGCATGTTCAGGCCCACCACGATGGAGGAGTCCTTCTTCTGGCGGATGGCACGGGCAGGCTCATCGCACATGTCGATGACCTCGGTGCAGTTCACCAGCTCAATGCCGTCCAGCGGGATGCTGTTCTCCTGTGCGGTCTTGCGCACCAGCGCTTCGTCGCCCACGCCGATGACGTTGACGCCGTACTCCTTCACAGCCTGTGCGGCACCCTCCAGCACCGCCAGAGGGGCGTTGTCGCCGCCCATCATGTCCACGATAATTTTCATAGCTTTTCTCCCTTCTTAAAGAGAAGTTTCATCCAGCCAGTGCTGGAAGCTGGCAACAGCGCGCTGGGCCTGTGCCATGTACCGCAGGCGCTTGTCGCGGGGACGCCTGTCCTCCGGCAGCGGGGGCAGGATGCCCATGTTGGCTCCCATCGGCTGGAAGTTCTTGTTCTCGGTGGTCAGGTACTGCACCAGTGCGCCGCACATGGTGTCGGCAGGCGGGGCGGGCAGTTTCTTTCCTTCCAGACGGGCATACAGGCTGCGGGCCGCCAGCAGGCCGCAGGCAGGCAGCGCTTTCCATATAGCCCTCAAAGCCGGTGATCTGTCCTGCAAAGAACACATTGGGGTGCTCTTTCAGGCACAGCTGGGCGCTGAGCACCCGGGGCGCATCGAGGAAGGTGTTGCGGTGCATGACGCCGTAGCGCACGAACTCAGCGTTCTCGAGGCCCCGGGATCATGCTGAACACCCGGCTTCTGCTCGCCCCATTTCAGGTTTGTCTGGAAACCCACGATGTTATACAGGGTCCGCTCCTTATTTTCGGCCCGGAGCTGGACATTGGCCCATGGACGGTGGCCGGTGCGGGGGTCGACCAGGCCCACCGGGCGCAGCGGGCCAAACCGCATGGTGTCGGCACCGCGGGCCGCCATGATCTCGATCGGCATGCAGCCCTCGTAGACGGTCACGGTGTCGGCCTTTTTGCCGTGGGCGTCCGGGTCGGGCCGGGCGCTCTGCTCTGCCCCGGTGTCAAAGTCGTGCAGCGGGGCACGCTCGGCAGACGCGAGAGCTGCGTGGAAATTCTCGTACTCTTCCTTGTTGAAAGGGCAGTTCAGGTAGTCAGCCTCGCCTCGGTCATAGCGGGAGGCGGCAAACACCTTGTTGTAGTCCAGACTTTCAGCGGTGACGATGGGGGCCACAGCATCGTAGAAATGCAGACGCTCGTCCCCGGTCAAGGCCCCGATCTCATCGGCCCAGTGCGCCGTCGGTCAATGGGCCGGTAGCCACCAGAATGGGGGCAGATGCATCGATATGCTCCACCTGCTCCCGGTGGACGGTGATATTTTCACAGTTTTCCACCATGCGGGTCACTTCGGCGCTGAAGGCATCGCGGTCCACCGCCAGCGCACCGCCTGCGGCCACGCGGGCCGTCTCGGCAGCGTTCAGCAGCTGGCTGCCCATCCGCCGCATCTCTTCCTTCAGCAGGCCGGAAGCAGAGTCCAGCCGTTCGGCTTTCAGGCTGTTGGAGCAGATCAGCTCCGCAAAGCCTGCATTCTTGTGCGCGGGTGAAAAGTGAACGGGCTTCTGCTCGTACAGGTCCACCTGCACGCCCTTGCCCGCCAGCCAGAGAGCCGCCTCGCAGCCCGCAAGACCCGCGCCCAGAATGGTTACTTTGTATTCGCTCATTTGGTTTTTCCTTTGCTCCAACCCTCTCAGTCATTGCCTGCGGCAATGCCCAGCTCCCCCCGAGAGGGGGGAGCTTTTGCCAAAGAGGGAGGTTGTAGCGTATTCTCTGAAAAGCTTTCCCCGTCCGGGGAAGGCTTTTATTTATCAGTCCTTCTTCGGCACCGGCATCTCAAAGCCGCAGCCTTCCTTTGCGCAGTAGAGCTTGGAGCCCTTTGCGGAACAGGGTGCTGCCGCACTTCTCGCACTTGGTGGGCACCGGGGTATCCCATGTCATGAAATCGCAGTCCGGGTAGCGCTCGCAGCCGTAATAGATGCGGCCCTTGGCGCTCTTGCGCTCCAGCATACGGCCCTTGCCGCACTTGGGGCAGATGCCGCCGGTATCCTTGACCAGACGCTTGGTGCCCCGGCACTCCGGGAAGCCGCTGCAGGCCAAAAACTTGCCGTACTTGCCCACCTTGATGACCATGGGCCGACCACACAGGTCGCACACCTCACTGGAAGGCTCGTCCGGCACCTTGACCTTCTTGCCCTCCATGTTCTTTTCGGCCTGCTCGAGACTTGGCGGCAAAGCCCTGATAGAAGTCATCCACCGTCTTGTGCCAGTCGGCCTTGCCGCTCTCGATCTTATCCAGATTCTTCTCCATCTGGGCAGAGAAGTCCACGTCCACGATGTGGGGGAACTGTTCCAGCATCAGGCCATCTACGGCCCGGCCCAGCAGGGTGGGCTTGAGCTTTTTCTGGTCGCGCTCCACATAGCCGCGGTCGATGATGGTGGTGATAATGGGTGCGTAGGTGGAAGGGCGACCGATGCCGTTTTCCTCCAGTGCCTTGATGAGGGTCGCCTCGGTGTAGCGGGAGGGCGGCTGGGTGAACTTCTGCTCGCGCTTCAGGTCCCGCAGCTTCAGCACCATGCCCTCCTCCAGCGGCGGCAGCGCGGTCTCTTTCTTCTCTTTCCGTCGGTGGCTTCCTCGTACAGGGCGGTGAAACCGTCGAAGGTAACCGTGTAGCCACTGGCCTTGAAACGGTAGTCCGCCGCGCTGACCGTGACAGACACGGTGTCCTGCTGGCAGTCTGCCATCTGGCTGGCCATGAAGCGGCTCCAGATCATGCGGTAGAGCTTTGCTGTGTCGCCGCTGATGCTCTTGTCCACCTCGTCCGGTGTCAGGGACGGCACCGAGGGACGGATGGCCTCGTGGGCATCCTGTGCGGCAGTGGCGCTCTTGGTCTTCCATGTGCGCTTGTAGGGGCAGATATAGTTTTCGCCGTAGGCCCCTGCGATATACTCCTTTGGCGGCAGCCACCGGCTTCGTCCGAAATGCGCAGGCTGTCGGTACGCATATAGGTGATCAGACCCATGGTGCCATGCCCTGCAATATCCACGCCCTCGTACAGCGTCTGGGCCGCCCGCATGGTGCGCGTTGCCGTAAAGCCCAGCCGACGGGAGGCCTCCTGCTGCAGGGTACTGGTGATGAAAGCCGGAGTGGGCTGCTTTGCCCGCTTGCCTTTTTTCAGCTCTGCCACCACGTACTCGGCCCCTTCCAGACCCTTTTCAATGGCCCGGGCCCTCGGCTTCGCTTTTGGGCAGCAGCTTCTTGCCCTTGGCATCGGTAGGCCAGCCGGGCGGTAAAGCTCTTGTGGCCTGCGCCGAGGGTGGCATCCACATTCCAGTATTCTTCGGGCTTGAAGCTCTCGATCTCCTTTTCGCGGTCGTCGATGAGGCGGACGGCCACGCTCTGCACGCGGCCCGCCGAAAGGCCCCGGCGGACTTGCGCCACAGGAAGGGGCTGAGCTTGTAGCCCACCAGACGGTCCAGCACACGGCGGGCCTGCTGTGCATTGAACAGGTCCTCGTCAATGGCGCGGGGGTGGGCCATACCCTCCTGCACGCCCTTCTTGGTGATCTCATCGAAGGTGACGCGGTTGGGCTCGTGGGGGTCGAGGCCCAGGATGTTGGCCAAATGCCAGCTGATGGCTTCACCTCACGGTCCGGGTCGGTTGCCAGCAGCACGCCGTCGGAGTGTTTGGCCTTGCTCTTCAATTCCTTGATGAGCTTTTCCTTGCCTTTGATGCTGATGTACTGTGGAGCATAGCCGTGCTCCACATCGATGCCCAGCTGAGAAGCGGGCAGGTCACGGATATGGCCCATGCTTGCGGTGACTTCGTAGTCATCGCCCAGATACTTGCCAATGGTCTTCGCCTTAGCAGGCGACTCCACGATAACCAGTTTCGCCATTCGAGTTTACTCCCATTCGTTTTTTCTTTCTTCTCTATCAGTGAACGCACCGTGCAACTGCACACAGTACGGGATTCTCTATTTTTATAATCATACCACAGCTGTTGTGTGCTGCGCCAGCAGAAATTATACTATTTTATCACATAGCGCTTGCCCGGCATGCACAGCACCCGGCCGGAAAGCTCCAGCTTCATCAGAGTGCCCAGCAGTGCCGCTGTGGGCAGGCCGCTGCGCACGCAAAGCTCCTCAATGCCAAGGGGCTGCGGCCCGATGCAGGAAAGCACCTTCCGCTCGTTCTCGCTCAGAGGCTCCGGCTGCTTTGCCGTCACCGCCGCTGCGCTCTGCCGGCGCAGGCCCAGCGGGCCAAGCAGGTCCGCAGCACTGCTCAGAACACACGGGCACGCGCTCTGCCGTCCCGCAAAAGGCCGTTTGTGCCTGCGGAATTGGGCGAGTAGATGCTGCCTGGCACCGCAAACACCGGCTTGCCGTACCGTTCGGCGTGAGACACGGTGGACATGGTGCCGCTTTTTTCCTGCGCTTCCACCACCAGCAATGCCGACGACAGCGCCGCGATGAGCCGGTTGCGCTGCAAAAATCCATTTGGGCCAACGCCCCTCACTGCGGGGCGGGTACTCACTGATCACGCAGCCCTTCTGCTCGATCTTGTGCCGCAGCACCACATTGGCCGCAGGATAGGTGCGGTCGATGGGCACACCCATCACAGCAATGGTGGGGCAGTTGTTTTTCACGGCAGCGCGGTGTCCGGCGCTGTCCAGCCCGTCCGCAAGGCCGCTGACGATCAAAGCACCGCTTTGGCCAGTTCCCCGCCAATGTCTGCCGCTGCGTTCAGGCCGTATTCGGTAGGCTTGCGGCTGCCCACGATGCCCACCGCGCCCGGCTCATTGAGCCAGAGCGGATCGCCGGTGCAGTAGAGCACCAGCGGCATATCCGGGATGCGGGAAAAGGCCAGCGGGTAATCCGGGTCGTCAAAGGGCAGGATGCGCACACCGAGGTCATCGCACCGCATGATCAGCGGGTGGTACTGTTCCGGGGCCAGCTGCTGTGCGCGAAGCGCGGCAGCATCCCCGGCTGCAGCACGGAATTCTGCGGTGTCCCGCGCTTCCCATGCTTCCTGTGCACCGCCAAAGGCATCCAGCACACGGCCCGCGTGATGCTGGCCGGGCCAAGCACATGGGCCAGCCACAGCCAGCACAGCAGCGGATCCGGGGCAGGCTCCGGCGGGAAAAGGCTGGTCTGCCCTGCAAGGCCGTTCATAGGCTTTCCTCCCGGAAATGCCACAGCAGGATGCTGCCCGCAATGCCGGCGTTCAGGCTTTCCACCCGGTCCGTCATGGGGATGCGGACGGTGCTGCTTGCAGGCAGCAATGGTCTCGTCGGTCAGGCCCTGACCCTCGCTGCCGATGACGACGCAGACGCCGCCGGGGTAGCTTGACGCCGCCGCGCTCAGCGGCTGAGACTTGTACAGCGCGGCAGCAAGGCAGGTGATCCCCTTTGCGCGCAGCTGGGTGATGGCATCGGGCATGGCACCGGCTTCGATCACCGGGATGCGTACGGCGGCTCCCATGGAAGCGCGCAGGGTCTTGGGGGCATACACACTGGCACAGCCGTCGCTCAGGATCACGCCGTCAAAGCCGAAAGCCGCCGCCGAGCGCAGCAGAGTGCCCACATTGCCGGGGTCCTGCACCCGTTCCAGTGCCAGATAGCGCCCGCCGGTGTGCACCTCCTCTAAGGTATGCACAGGCGTGCGGAAGACGCCGAACACGCCCTGATGGGTCCCCACGTCGGCCAGCTTATCGGCCACGTGATCCTTCCACAAGGTAGTGCTCGCCGGGCAGCCCTGCAAGCTCCGGGCACTTTGCCATAGCGCTCTCCGTATAAAATAAGGTCTCCAGCTGCGCCGCGGGCAAGCTCCGGGCAGAGCTTCCGCCCCTCGGCCAGAAAGCGGCCCTCGCTGCGGCGGAACGCCGCACCCTGGGCCAGGCGGCAGGCATATTTGATCTTTGCGTTTTCGCGGCTGGTGATTTTTCGTCCATCGTGTGTTCCCTTTCCTGCTGTCGTTCAAAAAGTAGTCATGCCGTCTTGTTCAAAAAAAAGCAAAAAGGGCAGCGTCTGCCACAAAAAGCGCTCCTGCGGCAGGGCACTGCCCTGAAACACATGTTTTCGTCTGCCGTAAGAACCCCGGATACAAAACGGACGCCCGCGCGTATACGCGCGGGCGTCACGATTCAGGTTCCTAATCAGGCGTTCTTCACGGTCTCAACCAGAGCTGCGAAGCTCTTGGGATCGTTGATCGCCAGCTCGCTGAGCATCTTGCGGTTCAGGTTGATGCCAGCCTTCTTCAGGCCAGCCATGAAGCAGGAGTAGTTCATGCCCAGAGGACGGACAGCGTTGTTGATGCGGGTGATCCACAGGTTGCGGAACTGGCGCTTCTTCATGCGGCGGCCAGCCAGAGCGTAGTTGCCGCTCTTCATGACCTGCTGCTTGGCCATCTTAAAGTGCTTGCTCTTGCAGCCGTAGAAGCCCTTGGCCAGCTTCAGCATCTTCTTACGACGTTTGTGAGTCATGGTTGCGCCCTTAGATACGTGCCATTTTTTATATCTCCTTTAGTTGTCTCAATAGAATGTGTTTGCCTGCGGCTCGCTCTTTAGGCGTAGGGCAGCATGCTCTTGATGGTAGCTGCGTTGGTCTTATCAACGTAGCTGGGCTGACGGTAGCCACGGGTCAGCTTGGTGGTCTTCTTGGTGAGGATATGGCTGCGGAATGCATGGCCGCGCTTGATCTTGCCGTTCTTGGTCAGCTTAAAAAGCGCTTCTTAGCGCCGGAGTGCGTCTTCAGTTTCATCTTAGCCATTTTAGTATACTCCTAAAATTAGTCCTTATTGGGTTTCGGGATCAGCAGAATGGACATCGTGCGGCCCTCGAGGACCGGCGGCTTATCCATGGATGCCTGAGGCAGAGCCTCGGCAAAACGTTTCAGCACGTCTGCGCCCAGAGCACTGTGCGCCATCTCACGGCCGCGGAAACGGATCGAGGCCTTTACCTTGTGGCCAGCTGCCAGGAACTTGGCAGTCTGGTTCAGCTTGGTATTGAAGTCGTTGGTGTCAATGTTGAGCGAGAGGCGGGTCTCCTTTAACTTCGACCACCTTCTGGTTCTTCTTGGCTTCCTTCTCCTTCTTCTGCTGTTCAAAACGGTACTTGCCGTAATCCAGCACCTTGCACACAGGCGGGACGGCCTGCGGGGCGATCTTGACCAGATCCAGTCCAGCGTCTTCTGCAGCGCGCATGGCCACCTGAATGGACACAACGCCCTTCTGCTCGCCGTCTGCACCGATCAGACGGACCTCACGGTCACGGATCTGACCGTTGATCTCCAGTTCCTTCGACTTTCCAGCGGTAGCGATAATGAATGCACCTCCAAACAAAATCCATAGTGTTGCAATATTTGGCATAGAAAACGCGGCCGCCCATTTTCAGGACAGCCGCGCAAAATTCACTCAAAAGCGCAATTTGTTCAAAAACAAATTGGTTTGCAGGTATAGCCCGGAGGATTCTGACCCCACAAGGCGAGCGCGGCTGGGCCGTAGCTGCTTTCTTTACCCAGACAGTTTACCACACCCCCGCAATGCCTGTCAAGCACTTTTTATGCGGTTTTGAAGAAAAATATTACGAGCCACCGGGATCGTTCCCTCCGCCGTCCTCGCCCTCTCCCCACCGCAAGCACGATGTAAACCTAGGCTCTGCGCCGCCTCTGCCGGGCTTGCCCTCTCCGTCATCGCTTCGCGATGCCACCTCTCCCAAAGTGAGAGGCCTTGGCAGTCCGCCAAGTTTCCCGGTTTGGAATCTTTACGCCCTGCTGCCGCAAGGGGGAGCCGTCAGGCGCTGTGCGGAGACTTTCCGCCTTTGCCAAGGGCTCCCACTTTGGGGGAGCTGGCGCGAAGCGCCTGAGAGGGCGAGGATGCTGCCGGGGCCGCTGGACCCCAGTTTAGCGGGCGCTTACGATGGGGCAGAGGACAAGCCCAACGGCGGGACACATATCACTTCACCTCGATCAACTTCCCCAGTTCCAGCGAATAGATCCCCTCTATACGTCACCTTTTTTTCGGGGCGAAGCGCTTCTCGATGGCGATGGCGTAGAGGTTGAGCTGGGCGCGGTAAGCGGCGAGGTAGTCGGCTTCAGTCTTGCGGCGGTCGGTCTTATAGTCCAGCAGTTCCAAGTGCTCGGGGAAGACCAGCACGATGTCCGCGATACCCTGCACCAGCACGCTGGCCTTGGCAGTCTCCGGGTCGGGCGCGGGGCTTCCCTGCGCGGTCAGCACGGCCGACGCGGGCAGCGCCGTGATGAAGGCCAGCTCCCGCAGCACCTTTTCAGCTGCGCAGATCTTTGCAAAGGCTTCGCTCTCGGCAAAGCGGCGGATGCGGCGCACGTCGAGCTTGTCGGCGATCTCCGGCGCGGTGAGCTGAGCGTGTACCTGCCGATCCCGTTCGGCCAAGATGGCCTCGTCCAGCGTTCCGGCCTGTTTCGCGGCGGCAAGGGCGGCAAAGTCCGCATGTTCCAGAAATGCATGGAGAGCCGTACCCATCTCGGCGGCGGTGAGGCCGTCCTTCGAGAGGAAGCCCGGGCGCTCCAGCGTGGTCTGCTCGGCCTTGTGCACGATGCTGGTCACGCTGACCTTGGCGGGCACAGCGGCCAGCGGGCCGCCGGGTACTGCCAGCCGAAGCCCTCCCGCAGCCGGGCAGTCAGAGCCGGGTCCGCAGCGGGGCGTTCCTCCGGCGCGGAGGCGGCGGCTTCGGAGGCCTCGTCCTTCCTGCTCCGGTTCCAGCGCGATGGCGATGGTGCTCTCCGTTTCCACAAAGGGCAGTTCCAGATTTTCAGCCAAGCGGCGGAGGGGCCCGCCGTTCGGGTGGACGAGGAGGGCTGCCCGCAGCCAATCCGCAAAAAAGAACTGGCCTGACGATTCAGCGTCTCCCCTGCCCCCCCCGCAAGGAAGGCCGAGGCCTTGGCCAAAGGGGTTGGTGGTCTTGGTCATGCCGAGGGGGATGGTCAGGATCAGCTTATCCTGCGCGCGGGTGAGAGCCACGTACAGCAGCCACATCTGCTCGCTGCGCAGTTCAGCGGCGTGGACGTTGGACAGCGCCGCATAGGCCGCTGTTTTATAGGAACCCTCGCCGTCTTCGGGGCGGAGGCGCAGCCCGGCCCCGTACACTCCCGGTGGAGCAGGACGGGCTGGCGGGTGTCGGCGGCATTGAACTGCCGGGCCGTGTCGGCCAAGAACACCACCGGGAACTGCAATCCCTTGGAGCGGTGGATGGTCATGATGGTCACGCAGCCAGGCCGCGACCCGCCGGGGGCAGTCTCCTGCCCGGTGGAGCCCGCCAGGGTCGCCGCGTCGATGGCACGGACGAGGGCCGAGATGCCGCCCGCGCCCGCCCCGGCGCAGAAGGAGGCGAACCGCCGAGCGTCCTCCCGGCGGCGGGTGCCATTCTCCATGACGCCCAGCGCCGCCAGATAGCCGGTGGAGGCAAAGATCTCCTCCAGCAGCTGCTCCACCGGCACGCTCCGGGCCATCCGGCGCAGGGCGGTCAGGCGGGTGTAGAACTGCCGGACTTTTTCGGTAAAAGCGTCCGGCTCGGCGCTGTTCGCAGCGGCCAGCACAGCCCCGCGTACAGGCTCGTTTTGCGCTGCAGGGCCCGCAGACGGACAAGGTCGTCGTCTGTAAACCCGAACATCGGCCCCAGCATGGCAGCAGCAAGATAGATGTCCTGCGCCGGGTTGTCGATGACTTTCAGCAGCGCGATGAGGGGCCGGATGTGGGGCGCGTCCAGCAGATTTTCGCGGGCGTCGGCGTAGACCGGGATGCCCTTGGCCGTCAGCGCCTCCACGTAGGCCGGGAAATCCCCCCGCGCGGCCAGCAGGATGCAGAGATCCTCGTACTGCACCGGGCGGGTGGCGCTGCCCTCCCGCACCGGTTCGCCGGAAGCCACCAGTTCGGCAATGCGTTTCGCGATAAACGCCGCGTCCGTCTCGGCGGTGTCGTCAGGCAAAAAAACTGCGCTTCCACGCTGCCGGCGTAGTCCCCCGGTGCGCCGCAGACCAGCCGCTGCCCGTCGCCGTAGGCCGTATCGCCCAGCGGGGGGTCATGAGCTGTTCAAAGATAAAGTTGATGCCCCGCACCACCTCCGGCGCACTGCGGAAGTTGGCGTCCAGCGCCAGCAGAGCGTTCCGGCCGGGGATTCCCTCCGCCGGGCGGAAGCGGGCGGCTTCGCCTTCCAGCAGCGGCCATGTGTCCAGCTTTTCCCGGAAGATGCTGGGGTCAGCCTGACGGAAACGGTAGATGCTCTGCTTCAAGTCGCCCACGAGGAAGAGGTTATCCCCCGCCGGGCTGGCCAGACAGCGGTAGAGCGCATCCTGCAGCGCATTTGTATCCTGATATTCGTCCACCATGAAGGCGGCGTAATTCTGCCGGATGCTCTCACACAGGGGGTGGGGTGCCGTCCGGGCCGCGGAGGAGCCGGAGAGCCTGATGCTCGAAATCGCTGAATTCCAGCAGCTTGCGCTCCTTTTTCTTTGCCGAGAAACCGGGCGTCAAAGTCCCGCACCGCGGCAAACAGGGCCCGCAGCCGGGGCAGCGCCTCCCTGCGGTCGGCTTCGGCCTCCTCCTCGCTGCAAGGAGATCAAGTTCCAAGATCTGCCCGAACAAGCCCGCTGCCTCGTCGGCGCGGGTCTTGACGGTGGCCTTGTGGTCGCCGGTCAGCCGTTTTTTCATGCCCTTCAGCCCCGGCAGCGGCTCCATGCCGAGGGACATAGGGCGTCAGCCGGTCATAGAGGGGCGTCCACTCCCCTGCCGCCGCCAGCCGTTCCACCTCGCCCAGCAGGGCAGCGGCGTTCTCCAACCGCTCCAAAGGCTCGGCGAATTTGTCGTTGGCCCCGGCCACGCCTTTTGCGCGGGCGGCGTCGGTCTTGCCCTTGTTCTCGGCCTCGATGCGGGCCAGCACAAGGTCGTTTTTGCAGTCGCTCAGGGCGGCGCAGAACAGCTCCCGCCCTGCCTTGGCATCGCGGGCCGCTTCGGCCAGAAGCAGGTCGTGCCAGCAGGTCTTGTCAAAGACCGCGCTCGACCTTCCACGGAGCCAGAAATTCGTCCAGCTTGCGGTCATAGTCGGGCAGGGCGCGGAGGAAATCGTACGTGTGCAGGATGGTCTCCCCCGGCGGCTTTGTCGCTGCGGCCTTTGCCGTAGAGGTCCGCAAAGGCGCAGAAATCCGGGTCAGCATAGGCGCGTTCCAGCGTCTCGGCCAGCGCAGCCGCCCGCAGCGTTTCCACGCTGCCGGGGTCGGCAGGGGGAAAAGTCCGGCGGGATGTCCAGCGCCTGAAAGTGCTTGTGGAGCAGGTCGAGGCAGAAGGCATCGATGGTACAGATGGGGGCTCTCTGCAGCAGCATCCGCTGGCGGCGCAGGGCCGTGTTGCCGGGTTCTGCTTGACTGCGGCGGGCAGCAGCGCTTGGCCGATGCGGGCCCGCAGCTCAGCCGCAGCCGCATTCGTGAAGGTCACGATCAGCAGTTTGTCCGCGTCGATGGGGGCTTCCGGGTCGGTGATGAGCCGGACGGCCCGCTCGGTCAGGACGGCGGTCTTGCCGCTGCCCGCCGCCGCGCTGACCAGCAGCGCCCCGCCCCGGTCGTCGATGGCGGCCTGCTGGGCCCTTGTCCATTTGGGTCCACTCACGGCTGTTCCTCCTTTTTTCTCGGTTTCTTCAGGGGCTTCAAAGGGCTTGGCGGGGGCGTCCAGCGCTCGTTCGCCGATGCCCGCTCTCGTGGCAGCAGATAAAACCGTAGTCACACCACCGGCAGGGGCTGCGGCCCGTGACCAGCGGCTCGGCGGCGATCTGCCCGCCGTAGAGCTGTTCGCCCATCTGGGTCACAAGGTCGTCCAGATGGAGCTGGATGCGGGAGAGCTTGGCCTTGTCGGCGCGTTTCTCCTTCTGGTAGGGGCTGGGCGCGCCGTTGCAGATAGCCGAAGGGCAGATACCGGCCCGTCTCCTCGGCGTCCATGGCCCGGAAGATCTTTTCCTCGTCCCGCACCAGACCATCCAGCTTGTATTCCACACTGCGGGCGGCGTTGGCGCGGGTGGTGCTTTCGGGGGGCCGGATCGGCCAGCAGGTAGAGCACGCCCGCCGGTTCGGCCCCGGTAAAGCGGCCGCTGGCGTCCCGCGTCAGGCTGAACAGATACAGCAGCATCTGGCAGTCCAGCCCGCAGTAGACCTCTTTCAGGTCCAGTTTTTTGGTGCCGGTCTTGTAATCCACCACACCGCACCCAGCGGGTGCCGTCCTCTTCCACCCACTCGTCGGCCCGGTCCACCGTACCGATGAGCTGGACCGTCCGCCCATCCGACAGATGATACACCTGCCCGGCACGGCGTCCTCCCCCGGCCGATCTTCAGCTCACAGGCCACCGGGTTGAAGCAGGACTGGCGCTGCTCGTCCCGCAGGTAGCACAAAGCAGGCCCGCCATGCTCTTTTTGAGGCCGGGAGAGCAGATATGTGAAGCGGGCGGTGTCCTCGGGGCAGGTAGCGCTTTGCGTATTCATCCACCAGCAGCCCTGGCAAGCTGGGCCATGGCCTCGTCGTCCAGCTCCATGAAAGGGGCCGGCCCGTTGGCGCAGGGGTTGTCCGGGCCCGGGTGGGGGTCGAGTGCCATCTGGAGCACCCAGTGCATGAGGGTGCCGCTCTGGTCGGCGGAGAGCTCGGCCCGCTTCCGGGGTCGGAAACCTAGCACGTACTGCAGGAAGTATCCGTAGCGGCAGGTGTAGTATTTTTCGAACTGACTGGGCGAGATGCGGAGCCGCCGGCCCAGCAGCGTTTCCAGCGCGGGCAAGTCATACACCTGCCGGGGCGGGCCTCGGCCATCCGGCGCAGCAGGGCCAGCCCTTCCGGTTCATCCGTTCGCCGGGGGCATGAAGGGCCTCGGTGAGGCTGGCGCGTTCGATCTCCGTCAGGGGCCAGCCGCCGCCGAGCGTATCCAGCCCGTCGGCGGGGGGTGGCGGCGAGGTCGGGCAGCTCCAGCGCCGGGGCCGCCGGGGTGCAGTGCCTCCACGATGGGTTCCAGCGCTGCGCAGAGGGTCTTGGCCCTGCCCCTTGGGCCAGCTCATCCACAGCCCCTTGGACGGGGCGGTGAGGGCCTTTGTAAAAACAGACCTGCTCCCGCACCACGCGGTTCTCAAAGCAGTCCGGCAGGTCGATCTGCTGGGCCATCAGGGCGTCACGGTCGGCGTGGGTCAGCAGCCCCGCCTCGCTGGGGGCCGTGGGGAAACCTCGCCCTCGGCCAGCCCCAGCACGAAAACGTGATCGGGCGCGTCCAGCCGCATCTTGCCTGCGCTGGCCAGCACCACGGCGTCCAGCGTCTGGGGAATGTGGCCGAGATCGGACGAGCGGAGCAGCAGCCCGAACAGATCCTCGTACTCGCCCACGGTCACGGTCTGTTCGCCCAGCAGCTGCGCCATCTCGTCCAGCAGGCCCATGACCACATTCCACTCCCGGGCGGCTTCTTCGGCGGCGGGGATGCCCCGCTCGGCCCGGATGGCCTCCACCTGCGCGGCCTGAGCGTCCTCCGCGCCCAGCTCCTTCAGGCAGAAATAGACCGCCCGGCTGATGGCCTCGGCGTTGGCGTTCCGCACCTTGCTCGCGCAGTGCGTCCACGGTCGTTCACCAGCAGGGCGCGGGCCTTTTCCGCCATGGCCAGATCGGCATTGTCCTCCTCGGTGGGGGGTGATGTCGCCGAAACCTTTCGGGTTTTCTGAAATTCCGCCCGCCATGCCGCCGCATTCGGCGACCAGGTGTAGGCGTAGTTTTCCAGGGCGCAGACCTCTTCCTCGGTGAGGGCGCACAGACCGGTCTTGGCCAGAACGGTCAGGTGTCTCGGTCATAGTCCGCGCCGCGCACAAGGGCCAGCAGTGCCGCACCGCCGTGGCCGGGGCGCTGAACTCCGGCGTGGTGGGCTCGTCGCAGTAGAGCGGGATATCTGCCATCCGGAACTCGTACCGCATGGCCGCACGGTAATCCGCGATATTTCGCGGCAGACCACGGCCATCTTGCCACAGCGCACGCCCTGCCGCATCAGGCGGCGGATGGCCGCAGCGGTGCAGCGGGCTTCCTCTTCCCGGCTGGCAGCGGCAAACAGCCGCACCTCCGGCCCGCCGGGGCATCCACACGGCGGGCAGACCCCTGTTTCCAGCAGCTCCGTCACCGCCGCAAGGCCGGGGGCGGCGGCATGGCGCAGATCCCGCCGCAGCAGTTCGGGGGCGGCCACCTCGGCCCCATTTTTCCGGGCCAGTTGCCGGAGCTGTGCGGCCACCTGCTTTGCGCCGGAGAAAAGGCTCATATCCCCCGGCACCATGGGCGCACCGTCGTCGCACAGGGCCACCGTGACGGTGGGCAGCGCCGCCAGCATCGCGCCCATCAGCCGCTTTTTGGGTGCGTTGAAAGTATCGAACTCGTCGATGAACACTTCCCGCTCCCGCAGAAAGTCCGGCAGTTCGCCCCGGGCAAGAGCGGCTTCCAGCCGGTCAGCCGCCAGCTCCAGCCGGTCGGCGGGGTCCATGCCGGTGCCCGCCAGCAGCGTCTCGTAGCCCTGAAAGATCAGCGCCAGCTCGCTCAGCTTGCCCCTCTCCGGCCCGCAGTCCCGCGCAAGCTCTGCCAGCTGTGCGCCGGAAAGGCCGGCACTTTTCAGCTCGTCGATGGTCTGGGCCGCCATCTGGCAGAAAGCCGCACTGCGGCGGTGGCGGTAGTAGTAATGCACATGATCCTGCAGCTCTTTTCCAGTGCGCGGCGTACCAGCACGGCCCGCCCTGCGTCCGAAAGGGTCTGCACGGCCGCGCCGCCCTCGGCGGAGAGGATGCGCTCGGCCAGACTGGTAAAGGAAAAGCTCTCCACCATGCCGGACAGAGCATCGCCCAGTTCGCGGTAGATGCGCCCCTCGGTGGAGGACGTGAACTGCTCCGGCACCAGAAGGATGCTGCGCCGGCCCTGTTCGGCGCGGGTGCGGATGCGGTATAGAGCAGCGTCGTTTTGCCGCTGCCGGAGCCGCCTAAAACCAGTTTGAGCATGGGGCACTTCCTCCTTGAAAAACGATCTGTGTATTTTTATTGTAACACGAAAATCCTTCAAAAAAAAAACACAAGTGACTATTATCTGTGCTTTTTAGCCTGCAGCTGTGGTACACTTGAACCGACAAACTTTTCCACATAAGAGAGGAAGATGCCTGTCCCCATGAAAATTTTTTAGCTGTTGATTACGGCGACAGCCGCACCGGCCTTGCCACCTGTGACCGCACCGAATTTCTGACCACCGCCATCACGCCCCAGATCACCCTGAAAGCCCGCAACAAGGTGGCGGCCAAGGTCTGCGAAACGGCAAAAAATATCGGAGCCGAGCTCATCGTCATCGGCCTGCCGCTGAACATGGATGGTACCGAGGGCGAACGCGCCCAAAGAGCCGCAAGCTGGCAAAGACGGTCGAGATCTGGAGCGGCCTGCCTGTACGCATGTGGGACGAGCGCCAGACCACCTGCGCCGCCGCCGAAGCGGAAGGAAATTCTCTGGAGGCGCCACAGTCATTCTGGCACCTTCATGGCAAAGAACATCCGCGGAAAGAGATCTTGGATTCCGTCAGCGCCACGGTCATCTTAGAGGATTACCTTGCATGGCGCAAAGCGTGACATCTTCCCCCGGCGAAGTCTTTCTCATTGAGGGAGGCTCTGGCGAAAAAACGCAAAAGGCTCTTTTGCCAAGGGCACTGCCCGCAGGCGACTGAAGGAGATTATAAAAAGAGCACCCGCAGTTTTTGAACGCTGCGGGTGCCTTTTGTTCACTGATGGTCTCGATGCTCACGCTGTTGATGGTGATGTCCTCACGGGGCTTCTGGTTTTCGTCCACGGCGGTCTGGCCGATGGCATCCACCACGTCCATGCCCTCGTACACCTGCCCCAGCACGGTATCGGTGTAGTCAAGATAAGGCGCCGCCGGCGGTCTGATAGGCGAAACCACCTCCGCGCGGTAGCCCGGCTGTTCATCTGATTCACCAGCTCCTGCGTCACAGACTGCTCTCCCCCGGCAGGGTCTGCACCACGTAAAAGACGCTGGCACACTCGCCGGAAACATCCGTGCCCATGCACAGGGCACCGGAATAATGGTGCAGGCTGTCGGTGGTTTCAGCCGGGTAGCGGTTGCCGTTCCAGATGGTGTTGCCCCTGCCGTCGGCCCCCCTGTCCGGCCTCCACCACAAAGCCGCTTCTCCACACGGGAGACTGTCAGGCCGTTGTAGTAACCCGCCTGCACAAGGCCCGCTGAAAGTTATCATAGGCCTGCGGGGCCTTATCCGGGAAGAGCACTGCCCGGAACACGCCCGCCGAGGTGTCAAACACCGCCATCGGTGTCCCCTCGCCGCAGGGTGCGTGAACTGCTCTTCCGCCGACTCCACCGCCGGGCGGTCGATCTTCTGGACCTGCTGCCGCCGCTTTCCTTTGCCGCCAGCGCACTGCAGCCGGTCAGCACCAGCACCGCCGCCAGCACAGACGCCGCCCATCTTTTTTTTTTATGCATCATTTCCGCCCACGCTCCATACTCTGTACTAAACGCTGCACGGCACACCGTGCGCAGAAGATTCAGAGGATAGTATATCATATTCTGCCCCAGAGTGCGAGAGCAAATGCGTGAAAATTTGCTGCACAATTTCTGTGCGAAAAAGCATCTTGACGAGCAGGCAAAAAACGCTACACTATATGCAGGCCAAGCGGGACGCGGCCCGCTGCATCAACTGCCCGTTTTATGACACGATACAGGAGACAATATCTATATGTCTGACGAAATCAAGAACCCTAATACTGAAGAAGAATATCAGCCCGACCTGATGACCCTGGAGGATGAGGACGGCAACGAGATCACATTTGAGGTGATCGATGCGCTGGACCACAAGGGCGTGCATTATCTGGCTGTTGTGGAATACGCCGAGAACGAAGAGGACCTGAACGAGGACGCCCAGCTGGTAATCCTGAGTGTCGGGGAGGACGACGAAGGCGAATATCTGGACGTTGTGGAGGACGACGAGGTGCTGATGGAAGTCAGCAAGCTGTTCGAACAGCGTCTGAGCGAGGACTACGATATCGAGTAAGTCCTTTGACGGATTGACCCGTGCAAGACTTCCTGCCCGGCTCGATTTGTTGCGGTTTGTATGATCCTACTAATCATTCAACGGGAGCCCGGAGTTCTCCGGTGGATTGCAGACCTCCCCGCCATGGGTCGACCATGGAGGCTCGATGAGGAAGCGTGATTCCGGAGACAGGGCACCCACCTGTCCGTAAGGGTAGGTTTGATTGACCGCAGACGACCGGGCGGGATCTTTATAGTAATCCAATCCACCGCTTGTGCCCCTGCAAACACAGGGCACGGCTGTGGATTTTTTTATCACCATTTGAAAGGATGTGCAATTGCGGCATGAGTTCTGAGCATCTGGTTGGTACTTCCATTCCCCGGTTCACCTTCGACACCCCCACCACCCCGGGCAACGATTTTTACGCCCTGTGTGCGGGCACCGAGCCCCTGTGCATGATCTTTCTGCCCGGGTTCGACCACCCGGTCACCCGGGAATACCTGACCCGCTACTTAAAGACCCTGCCGCGGCTGCGGGGTGTGCGGCTGGCCTGCGTGGTGCGCTCAGCCCCCCGCGCAGTGGCCGAGGCTACACAGGGGAAAGAGTTTCCCTTCCCCATCATCTGCGATGCGCCGGGTGTGCTGTACAGCTATCTGGGGGTGGAGCAGGCACGCGGACTTTTGAGCTGGAGCTTTTCTGCCCAACGCATCTACAAAAGTGCCCGGGATGCCGGTTATCACTACGACCGCAATGCTCCGCAGATCCTGCCCATGACCCTGATCGTGGGCCACGAGGGCAAAATCCTGTTCACCCACTCCGGCCGCAGCCAGACCGACCTGCCGGAGGACTGCATTGCCATCCGGGAGCTTGCCCGCGAGGTAGTGCACACCAAGGCTGCCGACCAGCGCCGCGCAAGCCACCACTGCTCGGACGAGACACTGACCCTGCCCGACCTCATTGGCTGGGACGATGTGGATAACGACCAGTAAACCACACAGAAAATATTTTATATTTTCGCTGGAAAAACTTATAACCTGAAAACGGCTGCTGCACGCAAAGTGCAGCAGCCGTTTTCAGGTTATTCTTCCTCCGGTTCTTCGCTGAACAGTTCCGGAATGCAGCCAAGGGCGGCCAAGCCCACCAGCGCAAACACGATGCGGGACCACACCGAGGTGCTGCCGCCCAGCAGCCAGCCCACAAGGTCGAAAACTGAAAAAGCCCCACGAGCCCCCAGTTCACACCGCCCACAATGAGCAGCAGCAGGCAGATTTTGTAAAAGGTCTGCACAAAAAAGACCTCCTTCCTTTGGGGCCAGTATGCCCTGCGGGAAGGAGGTTTATACTTTTTTATCGGATCACCCGTGCACCGCCGCGGTCAGGCTTGGCAACGTAGACCTGCGGCCACTGCCGCTTTGCTGCCGCTGCGGCGGCTCTGGCGGCAGCTTCGTCCCGGAACACGCCGAACACTGCCGCGCCGCTGCCGGTCATCAGGGCGGTGACAGCGCCGTGGGCCCGGAGCAGGGCTTTGATCGCCTCGTTGTCTTTTGCGCCGCTGCACTCTTCCAGTGCATTCCCGGCGGCAGCACATACGGCGTCCAGGTCTCCGGCGCGGATAGCCTTTTCCTGCGCCTCACAGTCCGGGTGGGTGCTGCTGCCCACGGTATCATAGGCGGCAAAGGCCTCCGGGGTGGACACGCCGTAGTCCGGCATCACTACTGTGAACCAGCAGTCCGGCACAGGCGGCAGCGCCTTGAGCAAGTCGCCCACACCCTGCACCCGGCAGGTGCCGCCCATCAGGGCAAAGGGCACGTCCGCACCGATGCCTGCGCCCAGCGCGCACAGTTCGCTCATGGAAAGCTTTGCACCGTACAGGGCATTTAAACCCACCAGCACGGCGGCGGCGTCTGCGCTGCCGCCCGCCATGCCCGCCCGCACCGGGGTGTTTTTGTAGATGGTGATATCCACCCCCGCCAGCAGGCCGGTGTAGTGGAAGAATGCCAGCGCTGCTTTGATGGCAGTGTTTTTATCGTTGGGCTGCACAAGGCTGCCCGGCAGACGCAGACTGAGCCCGGCGCTGCGGCGCAGCATCACCCGCTCGTACAGGGTGATGGTCTGCATGGTCATGTCCAGCGCATGATATCCGTTAGGCAGCAGCCCTACCACATCCAGTGCCAGATTGAGCTTGGCCGGGGCCAGCACGGTCACTGCGTTTTTCCGCTCTCGCCGTTCCATCTGTGTTCCTCCTCAGTTGCCGTGGTAGATGTTGTTTTCCACCAAAAATTCCCGGATGCGCTTCAGCGCCTCGGTCAGGTGCTCCACGCTGTAAGCGTAGGAAACGCGGCAGTACCCCTCGCCGGAAGCACCAAAGGCATCGCCGGGGATGATGGCAACGTGCTTTTGCTCCAAAAGCTTTGTGCAGAACTCCTGACTGCTCATGCCGGTGCTCTTGATGCAGGGGAAGGCGTAGAACGCGCCCCGGGGCTCAAAGCAGGTCAGACCCATATCGTTGAAGCTGCGCACCACCAAGCGGCGGCGCATATTGTATTCGTCCCGCATCCGGTCGATCTCGCCGTCACACTCTTTCAGGGCGGTGATGGCGGCGTACTGGCTGGTGGTGGGGGCGCTCATGATGGCGCTCTGGTGGATCTTGGTCATAATTTTAATGACTGCCTCCGGGCCGCAGGCGTAGCCCAGCCGCCAGCCGGTCATGGCATAGCTTTTGGAAAAGCCGTTCACCACGATGGTGCGCTCTGCCATACCGGGCAGGGTGGCAATGGAAACGTGCGGCCGCAGGCCGTAGTTCAGCTCTGCGTAAATTTCATCAGACAGCACCATGATATCGGTGCCGCGCAGCACCTCAGCCACAGCCTCCAGATCCTCCCGCTCCATCACCGCACCGGTGGGGTTGTTAGGGAAGGGCATGATGACCAGCTTGGTCTTGGGGGTAATGGCTGCCTTCAGCGCATCGGCGCGCAGACGGAACTCGTCCTCCTGACGGCAGGCAACGTGCACCGGCACGCCGCCGGACAGGGTGGTAATGGGCTCGTAGCACACAAAGCAGGGCTCCGGGATGATCACCTCGTCCCCGGGCTTGACCAGCGTGCGGATGCACATATCAATGGCCTCGCTGCCGCCCACGGTCACTAAAATCTGCCGCATGGGGTCGTAGCGCAGGTTCATGCGCCGCTCCAGATACCGGCTGATCTCGGCGCGCAGCTCCTTTAAGCCGGCGTTGGAGGTATAGCGGGTGCGGCCATGCTCAAGGCTTTCAATGCCGGCTTCGCGCACAGCCCACGGGGTCTTGAAGTCCGGCTCGCCTACGCCAAGGCTGATGCACTCGGGCATTTCGGCGGCCAGATCGAAAAATTTGCGGATGCCGGAGGGGCGCATGGCCTTGGCGGCAGGCGCGATCAGTTTATCATAATCCATCACAGCACCGTGCACTCTCTTTCATCAATTTCTTCATCCTGATACAGCCGCCCCTCTTTTTTGTAGGTGCGCAGCACAAAATGGGTGGCGGTGGACAGCACATCGTCCAGCGGCGAAAGCCGCTTTGCCACAAACAGGGCGATCTCCTGGAAGGTCTGTCCCTTGATCACCAGCTGCAGGTCGTACCCGCCGCTCATCAGCAGCACGCTCTCCACCTCGTCAAAGGCGGCGATGGTGGCGGCGATCTCGTCAAAGCCGCGGCTTTTTTGGGGCTGACGTTCAGCTCGATGACCGCCTCCACGCGGTTCACCTTGGCCTTTTCCCAGTCCACAAGGGTCTTGTAGCCCTTGATGATGCCCTGCGCCCGGGCAAGATCCATCATCGCCGCCACCTCGGCGGGGGATTTGTTCAGCATGGTGGCAATGTCCTCCACGGGCAGCCGGGCGTTGTTTTCCAGAATCTTCAAAAGCTGTTCCATTGTCATATACTCCTTATCAACCCTCTACACGGAAATCCGCGGGAAATTATGTATAAGTATAGCACAAGCCCCAGCAGATTGCACTTGATTTTTATATAGAATGTCTTTTGCCCCCGTATTCTGCTCTTTTTTACAAAAAGTGTGTTCAAATTTTGCTAAATCTGCTATACTGAAAGGGTAAGCGTGTGCCGGGTCTTTGGCGGCACCAATCACTATAAGGAAAACGAGGGTGGAAACCATGAAAGCTTTCATTACCGTCATTGGACACGATACCGTGGGCGTTGTCGCAAAGGTGGCCGGTCTGTGCACCGAACTGAACATCAACATCGAGGATGTGACCCAGAGCATCCTGCAGGGGATGTTTGCCATGATCATGCTGGTGGACCTGAGCAACTGCAATGTTGACCACGACCAGCTGCACAAGCGCACCGATGCACTGGCCGCCGAGATGGGGATGCAGATCAACGTGACCCGTCAGGAAGTCTTTGACGCCATGCACACCATCTGAGCCGGAAAGGAGCCCGCAACCGCTATGAGTATGTTTAACACCGGGGATATCCTGGAAACCATCGAGATGTTCACGCAGGACAATCTGGACGTGCGCACCGTGACCATGGGCATCAGCCTGCTGGACTGCATCGACCCGGACCCCAAAAAAGCCTGCGAGAATATCTACAACAAGATCACCACCAAGGCTGCGAACCTTGTCTCCACCGTGGAGCATATCAGCGCCGAGTACGGCATCCCCATCATCAACAAGCGCATCAGCGTTACCCCCATCGCCATGCTGCTGGGTGCCTGCCCGGAGGCAGACCCCGTGGACTTTGCAAAGACGCTGGACGCCGCCGGTAAAAAGGTGGGCGTCAACTTTGTGGGCGGTTACAGCGCACTGGTGCACAAGGGCTTTTCTGCCGGTGACCGCCGCCTGATCGAGTCCATCCCCCGCGCGCTGGCCGAGACCGACATCGTGTGCAGCTCGGTGAACATCGGCGCCACCAAGGCAGGCCTGAACATGGACGCCATCAAGCTGATGGGCGAGGCCGTGAAGAAGGCCAGCGAGCTGACCGCCGACCGTCAGTGCATCGGCGCCGCCAAGCTGGTGGTGTTCTGCAATGCCCCGGAGGATAACCCCTTCATGGCCGGTGCCTTCCACGGCCCCCGGTGAGCCGGATTGCGAGATCCATGTAGGCGTTTCCGGCCCGGCGCTGTGCGCGCCGCGCTGGCACGTCTGCCCAAGGACGCCCCCATCAGCAATGTACGTAACTGAACGAAGTACAACAG
>VOFJ01000458.1_pt1 | contig 23770 bp, 36 predicted proteins | sample 5384081 | NCBI WGS metagenome assembly VOFJ01 (sample SAMN12384729, study PRJNA508395) | human gut metagenome | isolation source: healthy gut I | host: Homo sapiens | reverse complement strand
TCCCACTTCATCAATCAATGCACTTTGGTCTATATCCAACTTGATAACTGTATAATCATCTTCAACTGTAAATTTATACAACTCTTCGCTTTCCAGTGAATTCAACTCTTTATCAATTTCATCTATGGCTCTGTCAATCCATTCTTCTTTTTTTGCTTTTTTGAGTCATCTCAATATATATTACTTGCTCTTCTTCATCTAGCCAGGCATACTTGCAATATCCTGATTCCCGCAATTCTACGATATATTCTCTTTCATCTGTAAAAATCCCTGTTATTTTAAATTCTTCCAATCCTGTATCATCGTAATTTTTATAATAATCCCTTGTCAGGTCATAATTTTCATTTATCTTTTTTTATTTCTACTCCGAATGGATTCTCATCCATACTTAATACTATTGTCTCCGGTTCTTTCCCGGCCTCTGGCTGTTCCAATGCTGTCTGCTCTCTTTTTATACTGCGTCAGTGCTGCAGCTATTCCGATTACAAATAATGCTATAACAATTAACCCTGCCACATTCCTTTTCTTCATGTTAAGCTCCTCTTTTTATCAGGAGAACTGCCTGTTTTTTTACAGGCAATCCTCCCAACTTATTTTTGCAATTATGTTATATTAAATTGTTTTATAAATTGTTTGGGATATCTGCCGGAGAATTCCGACATATATGAACTTCCTTATTCTATAAAAGATGTAAGTGTTATTTTCATAGCCCATACTCCCATTGTTTATTCAACAACCACTTAATAGCTTAAACATTTTTGTCTTTTTTCTGTCAATTAGCATTTTATATAAAACACATCATCGTATTTGTATGTTTTTTTCATAAAAGCAAATGGCGCCTCTTTTACATTTCATTATGTACTTCCGGGAATATATGCTATAATGGACGCATATTTGATTCATTTACTAAGGAGAGGTATTTTACAATGAAAGAAAAAATTTAAAAATCTGTCAGCACCCGTTGGAATTGTGATGTCTATTGTAGCGGTTATTCTTTTTACCGGGTTATTGTTGGGGCTTGGCTTTGTTTTAGGAAAAATTCCGGGATTAAATGAACAAAACGACTACCTGCTTCAGGCAATCGCAGAATTTATCATTCTGATTGTTTTCCTGATTATAACCTTTGTGATTGGTTATACCCGCATCTTTACGGAAAATGTTGCCGGCTGGCTCAGAAGTTTATATACCGGCGGTTTCTTTGTGGTTTACTGTCTGTTCAGCCTTATTGCACAGATTTATCTTTGCAGTATGTCAAAAAGTGGGAAATGTAAGACCTGCTTTGGAAATTATATTCTATATAGTTGCTATTTTTCTGGTTGGACTGGTAGAAGAACTGGTCTTCCGAGGTGTCATTTTTTAATCTGTTACTGAACAGTTTTCCAAAAACAAGAAAAGGCATTACTGGTGCCATTGTTTTTTAGGCGGCGTCCTCTTTGGTCTGATGCATTTTTGTAAATATCCTTTCCGGAGTGAAACTTACAAGTGCACTGATTCAGGTTATCTCCGCTGCTCTGATGGGTATTTTATTCTGTACAATATATGCATCTACCCGCAATTTCTGGATGCTTGTCATTTTCCATGCCCTTGTTGATTTTGCCAGCCTGCTTTCCACCGGAATTTTCGATGCCGGAAATATTGTGTCCCCAGATCAATACTTTCTCTGCAATTAATTCCCTGTCATTTATCATGCTGGCGATTCCGATGTTTGTCATGCTGCGCAAATCAAGACGTATTCGCTTAGAGATGCTCTACAACAACGTTCCCGATTTATGATGATGAACACGAAGCTAAGATGCTTTCCATTGTATCTCTTGTTCTTGGCATTATCAGTCTGGTACTTTCCTGCATCGGCTATCTGATTGGGCTTGGTATTGTGGGCATTTTTGCAGCAATTCTTTCCAAGAAAGCCAAGCCATATAATAACTCTATGGCTACTGCCGGAATGATTACTTCCATCATAGGAATTATCCTTTCTGCCATTGCTGTGGTTCTTCTCAGCGTGGTCTATTCCAGTGATATGATGGCACAGTTTATGTAAAAGTTCAACATGAAAAGCCCGGATTGCTCCGGGCTTTTCTTCTACATTGTCTACATTGTTTAAATTTTTTCGGATACGAGGACTATGCTTCTTCTTCCTTGTCATCCAGATTTACTACGATTATATTTTTTTCTTGTAACCGCGCCAATTTCCTCCAGTGCATTGAGCATACGGTATACCGTTGCTGTTCCAATGCTTTTATCCTTCTTGGACGCTCTGTAATAAATTTCCTTACAACTGGAGCAGTTATCTTCTAAGATAATATCCAAAAAGAATACGACGCTGCTTTGTCATCCGGCATCCCCGGTCTTTCAGCATCTTGATTATCTTGTCTCTGGTCTGTGTCGTCTGCGTCATGCCTGCCTCCAATCTAGATTAATGGCAATGTCCATCACAGTGCTTGCAGTTCACGCCACACTGCAGTGATTTTCCTGCCTTTTTGTCTTTTTTACCATGCTTCGAATTACAAGTGCAACGATTGCTACAACTACAGCTCCTACAATAACTGTACCCACCGTAATCACTCCTTTTCTGTTATGGCAGATTATTTTGCTTTTACTGTTACATTTTAATGTCTGGCTTTCCTTATAAGGACGGAACAAAAGATAAATGAATCCGATGATTAAAAAGGAATGCAACTACTGTTCCAATTCCAAATGTTCCTGCTGTAATTAATGTTCCAATCTGGAAGATACACAAGGATACAACATATGCAAGGATACACTTTGATATCCGATTGCGAACCAGAACCATTTTTGTATTGTTCATCTCACGTTTGATTGCACCCATAGCTGCGAAACATGGTGCACACAGTAAGTTGAATACTAAGTAGGAATATGCTGCAAGTGCAGTCATGCTGCTTGCCAGATTACCCCAGATTTCTGCTCCGTCTTCTGCAACTTCTGCAAATCCGAATAACTGTCCGATTGTTCCTACTACGTTCTCTTTTGCGATTAATCCGGTAATTGCTGCAACTGTCATCTTCCAGTTACCCCATCCAAGAGGTGCGAAAGATCCAGGCAACTGCATTACCAATCTTAGCTAAGATACATTCTGCCTGAGCAGCTTCCAGCGCGGTTCCTTCCAGTCCGTCAAAGCTTAACATTCCGAAGCTTCCGTCTGTCCATCCAAAGTTCATTAAGAACCAGACTACGATAGTTGATAAAAGGATGATGGTACCAGCCTTCTTAATAAAGGACCAGCCTCTCTCCCACATGCTTCTTAATACGTTTCCAACTGTTGGCCAGTGATATGCCGGTAACTCCATAACGAATGGTGCCGGATCTCCAGCGAACATCTTTGTTTTCTTTAAGATAATACCGGAGCAGATGATTGCTGCGATACCAACGAAATATGCACTTGGTGCAACCCATGAAGCTCCATCAAATAATGCACCTGCGATCAATGCGATGATTGGAAGTTTTGCTCCACATGGGATAAATGTGGTAGTCATAATCGTCATCTTACGGTCACGGTCATTCTCAATCGTTCTGGAAGCCATGACACCCGGTACGCCACATCCGCTTCCGATTAACATCGGGATGAAAGATTTACGGAGAGACCGAACTTGCGGAAGATACGATCCATGATAAATGCAACACGTGCCATATATCCACAGGACTCTAAGAATGCCAGGAATAAGAAAAGCACAAGCATCTGAGGTACGAAACCAAGTACAGCACCGACTCCGGAGATAACTCCGTCTACGATCAGACCTGTCAGCCAGTCAGTCTGCACATCCGATATTTTCAAAGAAGTTCTGTGCTGCCGGGATAATCCACTCACCAAATAGAGTATCATTGGTCCAGTCTGTCAATATAGAACCTACTGTTGTTACAGACACATAATATACAAGCCACATAACTGCTGCAAAGATTGGCAGTGCCAGCCAGCGGTTTGTTACGATACGGTCGATCTTGTCGGAAGTAGAAAGTGCTTTCTTGCCATTCTTGGTAATACACTCACCAATAATGCTTGAAATATATACATATCTTTCATTTGTGATAATACTTTCGGTATCATCATCAAATGCATCTTCCATTTCTTTGATTTCTACAGATACATCTGCTTTCTGTTTCATCTGCTCTGCAATCTTATCATCTTTCTCAAAGAAGTTTGATTGCGAAGAAACGTTTCTGTTCTTCCGGAATGTCACTTCCTAATTTTTCTTCTGCTTTGCGGATGATGTCCTCCGCTTCTTTCGAGAACTCATGTACCGGAGCTGCGCTGCTTTCTGTTTTGCTGCTTCGATTGCTTTCTCTGCTGCTGCTGCTGTAATTCCGGTTCCCTTTAATGCAGAAATTTCAACAACTTCGCATCCTAATTTTTAGAAAGCTTGTCGATATGTATCTGGTCTCCGGATTTCTTTACCAAGTCCATCATGTTTACAGCCATGATAACCGGAATTCCCAGTTCCATTAACTGTGTAGAAAGATAAAGGTTTCTCTCGATGTTGGTTCCATCTACAATATTTAAGATTGCATCCGGACGTTCGTTAATCAAATAATTTCTTGCAACAACTTCTTCCAGTGTATATGGTGATAAGGAATAGATACCTGGTAAGTCCATGATTGTTACATCCTTATGACCTTTTAACTTTCCTTCTTTTTTCTCTACAGTTACGCCCGGCCAGTTACCTACGAACTGGTTAGAACCTGTCAGAGCATTAAATAATGTGGTTTTTCCACTGTTGGGATTTCCTGCTAATGCAATTTTAATCGCCATCTCTTTTTTACTCCTCTTTTCTTCTTTCTTTTTATCATTTTTAAATTTCCTGCATAGAACCTTTTCTATGCTGTTAGTCCGATGTTTCTTTTGTTAGTCTGACTGTTTCAATGTTAGCTTAGTATTTCTTATGTTAGTATTTACTAACCTATGTGCAAAAAAAATTTACTCTACTTCAATCATTTCTGCATCTGCTTTACGAAGAGAAAGCTCATAGCCTCTGACTGTCACCTCTACCGGATCACCCAGCGGAGCAACCTTTCTTACATAAACGTCCACGCCCTTGGTAATACCCATGTCCATGATACGTCTCTTTACCGGTCCCTCTCCGGACAGCTTTTTCACCTTTACGGTCTGACCGCAGGCTACTTCTTTTAATGTCTTCATAATTTCCTCCTTCTGGCTGTTACACCATAATCTTATTTGCCATGTCTTTTTCCAATTGCTACTCTGGATTCTTTGACATTTACAATCATATTTCCATTTACCTCAGATACTACTGTTGTTACTGTACCACCAGCAACAAAACCAAGATTCTCAAGAAATCTTCTTGTTTCTTCTTTACCGCCGACCTTCTTAATTACGTTCGGCTCTCCTTCTTTTACCATAGATAAAGGCATCATACTCTCCTCTTTTCTATTGTGCTATTGTTAATTTTTTCTCATTTCATTGGTTAGTATATTCTAACTGTCATTAGTTGTCAAGAACGTTTTTGAGAAATTTTTCTCATTAAGAAGCATTTTTTAGATTCACTTTATGATTTGATATGTTCGGCTTAATATGTTATACTTACCTAAATTCATGTATTATTATAGAAAAAAACGTTAATGGGGGTGTTGTTATATGGCAACAAATGAATCAGCAGAAAATTATCTTGAGACTATTCTTATGCTGAGCAAAAAGCTTCCTGTGGTTCGTTCTGTAGATATTGCCAATGAACTTGGCTTTAAGAAATCCAGTGTCAGCATTGCAATGAAGAATTTAAGAGAAAAGAATCATATTACGGTAACCGATTCCGGTTTCATCTATCTTACCGATTCCGGTCGTGAAATTGCTGAAATGATTTATGAACGTCATGAATTCCTTTCTACCTGGTTAGAAAGTCTTGGTGTACCAAAGGAAATCGCAACAGAAGATGCATGCAAAATGGAACATGTTATCAGTAAAGAAAGCTTTTTACCGCAATCAAAAAAAGCTTTGAAGCAGTAATACTACTGCTCCAAAGCTTTTTCTTTGTCTACAAACATCATAATGAATGCCATGAACAACACGGCTGCACATATCAGAATTGCCTTTTCTGCCAGTAATTTCACAAAAGCATTTCCAATAATCGCCCCTATTATAAACATCAGGATAATGCCATAATACAGCATTCCCTTAAACGCGGATTCTTTATTCTTCGTATAATGGAAATCACACCAGTTCTGTGTCCCGCTTCTTAAGTTTCCGATGCACATCGTAGTTGCAATTCCGTTTCCATGAATCTTCCGGAAGCTCTCCACCCTGTATGCCACATGCCAGTGAAGTCAGACTGTTGGCTGCCAGATTCATGCTCTGTGGAAAAAAAGCATACCACAAATAGTACCAGTGCTTCACACAATACAGAAAGCTGCCGCCAATGAAACAGGCTCTTATCTTTTTGCATGTACCCGTACTACATCTGCCAGCGCTATTCCCACCGCAAAGGCCAGCACCGGGAACAGATAATGCAATGCCATTCCCCAGTTTCTCTCCGATAAATTGATTCCGAGCAATAACATATTTCCCGTCTGCGCATTAGCAAATACTCCATCCCTGCACATATAGGAATATGCATCCATAAATCCTCCAGCCAACGCCAGCACGATTCCAAGTTCTATTGATTCCGACATCTGTCTGGAACGCCTCATAATTATCATCCTCTCATCCTTGGTTTTCTTCTTATTATACTATGGGTGTCAAGGGGTGGGATTCTCTTTCGAATTAACTTCTTTTTCCTTCTTCCGCAGTGCTTCCTTAAAGCCCTTCCTTCAGGGCATCGAAGGGCATAAACTGCTTGGCACGGTCTTCGATGTCCATTTTCTCTCTTCTCAGATTCTCTCTCTCATTCCAGCCGGATGCGGTTTCCTGCTGTCCGGCTCCCATGGTGTCTCTTTCTATACGCCACTCTTATGCCCTCCAATCTGACCGTTTCGTTCTATTGTCGTTGCACTCTCTTCCAAATTCATTCCCTTTAAAATAGCATTCCTGCCGTAGCGCTGCTTGATGGAGATTGCTGCACGCTGTGCCTTCACATCCTTCTCTGTCTCTTCCGGATTTGAAAACAAATCAAATTGCTGATAATCTTCTGTCATTACGCCGGTATAAGTCAATGTAATCCGCCGGATATATGCTCCAGGTCTTACAATTCTCCGATAAAGCTGCTCTACATAAGACAGCAGCCGGCGGTTGGAGCTGGTTGCACTGCGCAGCGTTGTGCTTCCCTTCGCCGGTTCAAAGCATTTCTGATTGCTGTAACCGATTACCAGGACTGATATGGGAGGTCATAAGTTCCTGGTCTACCAGATCCAGACACAATAAATCTGCCATCTCCTTCACTACCAGAATGCCTTCCTCATAGCTATAGTCCCTCGGCAGTACCTGACCACTGGAAAGAGAAGTATTCTTCGGACGATAAGCCTTGATGTCCGCTATCGTTACCGGTTCTCTTCCCCATGCGTGATCAATTAACAGCTCTGCATCTATGCCAAAAGCCTTATATAATAAAGACTCTCTGGCATGGGCAATCTCTTCCATTGTGCAGATGCCCATATTCGATAGACGCTCTACCGTTCCACGCCCCACCCGCCAGAAATCAGTCAGCGGTTTATGTTTCCAGAGCTTCTCCCGGTAGCGTGCTTCATCCAGATAGGCAATCCGGTCTGTCTCATGCTTTGCCAAAATATCTAAAGCAACCTTCGCTAAATAGAGATTGGTTCCTACACCACAGGCAGCCGGAATCTTCGTGGTATCTAAGATATCCTGCATAATTTTTCTGCCCAGTTCCACTGCTGTCATCTGGTAGAGATGCAGATAATCCGTCACATCCAAAAATGCTTCATCAATGGAATAGACCTGAATATCTTCTTTTGCAATATATTTTAAATATACGCCATAGATTTCCACCGCATAATCAATATATAGCTGCATACGGGGTGGTGCCATCTTATATGGAATTTCTTTGGGAATCTGAAAGACACGACACCGGTTGGGAACTCCCATCTGCTTTAACGCCGGTGATACGGCAAGACAGATGGTTTTCTCTGAGCGTTCCGGGTCTGCGACCACCAGCCTGGCAGTCAGCGGATCCCATCCCCGCTCCACACACTCCACCGATGCATAAAAAGATTTTAAATCAATACATAAATAGATTTTATTTCCATTCATATCAATGCCTTTCAAGAACATTTGTTCTTGTTTTATATTAGCACATATGTTTGGATTTTACAAGAGGAATTCTCATACAGGATTTCCACTTTCTGCTTCTAATAATAATACGGTTCCAACCGGAAATGCTGTCCGGAAAATCTTTCTTACCAACGGACCTGCAATCAGAAGCTGAAACGGCAGTGCCATAATAAAATTCTTTGGAATATTGGTAAGCCAGATAATCAGAAGCATATTCCATGCTCCGCTTTTTACGCAGGCTTCCAGTCCACCGTATAAGGACATGAAAATTACCATCGGAACTACCATACAGCAGGAAACTGCAATCACTTTTTCATTGTGCTGCTTTCCGGTTTTACTAGAAAACGAAATGCAAATCCCTTTGCAATTTTAGATACCAGAAGCCAATCCAGACACATTGCGCATACATATGCCAGTGGGAATCCCAGCCAGCCTTCTCTTATTACTTCTATATTCAGTGTTCCCATATGCAGTGCTACATTATACATACTCATCCATAATACCATGGTAAAACACATTAACACCGTATAAATCAAACTTTCTCTCTATGCATTGGCATAATCATTACCTCCATTTTTTATTAAGTCGTAAAGCTACCTATTAGTTCAAAACGAAAGTGAAATCAGAAAAGAAAATTTACACGGTAACTTCCTTCTCTTCCGATTTCACTTTTATTTTATGCTTAGGAAATATTCTGTAACATCATCTCTGTCATTTGCAGAAATGCTTCCATCTGCTCCGGTGTAAAAATCCTTACACATTTCTTTTACAACCAGTCCTTCCTTCTTCCCAATCTCCTTATGAATTCCACGGGATTTCTCCGTACAGGATATTTTTCTTATAACGCCGGTCATTCTCACTTGGTGCACAGATTAAAAATCCTTTTGCCTCAAGCCTTTTTTTTATAATTCCCGTCATTGTCGGATGTGTCACCTGCTCGATATGTTCTAAGTCCTTCTGATTTACTTCTTCCACTCCATTATCTTCCATCAGACTGACTTCTCCTAATACCCGAAGCTGGACGGCAGTAATTCCGATTTTTTCTGCCCATTCATCCATTTTGCGACGGAATGCCCGGTTCTATAATTGCAATCCGAAGTCCAAGCGGCATCTTCACTGCCATAATTTCACTCCTTGTAGGTAGCTTTGCTACTTATTATAAATGTTTTTTTCAAAAAATGTCAACCTCATTATTCCGTCCGGAGTGCTGTTACCGGGTCACTCTTCGATGCTTTCTTTGATGGGATCAGACCACCCAGAAGGGTCAAAAAGGATACTGAGTAAAATCAGCACCAGTGCCGGAACTACCGGAAGCACCGCACTTACATCGGTTGTATTTGCAAGATTATGGATAATCGCATTGACCGGAATAATCAGAAGCAGCGTAAATCCGATTCCAATCAGTCCGGCACACAGTCCGATAATAAAGGTCTCTGCATTAAATACCTGGGAAACATTCCGCTTCGATGCTCCGATGGCTCTTAGATTCCGATTTCTTTTTCTTCGCTCTAACACACTGATATAAGTAATGACACCAATCATAATTGAAGATACCACCAGCGAAATTGCCACAAATGCAATCAGTACATATGTGATAATATCCACAATATCGGTTACGGAAGACATCAGCGTTCCTACCATATCGGTATAGGTTATCACCTGCTCGTCCCTGCCTTCCTTTTCCATGCGGTTATTGTATGCATCTAAAATTTCTACCACATGCTCCTTGCTTTCAAAATCTTTCGGATAAATATTAATTCCGCTTGGCACTGCAAAATCCACATAGCCTAATTTCTTTAAGTTATTCTCATAGGTTGTTCCGGTTGCAGAACCCATAGACATCAAAAGCTCTGTCAGTTCATCCTCATTCATATTAATCTGAAATGCATTTAAAAATGCTTCTTCATCCACCTGCATGCCGGATGCCATGGCACTTTGCAGCTTGTTTCCCATCTGTGTCACTGCCTGCTGCATATACTGCTGCTGTATTGCCGTCATCATCTGCTGCTGTACTGCGTCCACATTCATAACATTCGAAAGTCCGGCTGCAATTCTCTGCTGACCATCTGCTGTATTCAGATATGCTGCAAAAGAATCTCCCAATTTTGCCGGGTCAGGTAATCCATTATTCTGTGCATAAGTCTGATAACCTGCAAATAATTCAGAAGACAATTTCTGCATCTGCTCCTGCGTAATCTCAATATTTCCACTACCTGTAAATATCTCAGATGCCCACGCTGTTATGATTCCCTGGGCTTCCTCTGTCTGCAAATATTCTGCTAAGTACTCATCAAATTTCTCCGGGTCGGTATAACCATGGTCTATGACATACTGCTGATATCCGCTCATAATCTGCTGGATGAGGCTCTGTATCTGCTCCGGTGTAATAGTTACCATGCCATTTGCGGTAATAATCTCTTTGATATTATCGGATAAAATTTTCCGGGCTTCTTCCGTATTTAAATAGTTCATAAAATACTGGGACAGATTCGAATAATCTGCCTGCGGATTATCCTTTGCATACTGCTGGTAGCCCTCTAAGAGACTGCCTGCAATTGCCTGCATTTCTTCCGCAGAAATTGACTGACCCATGGAAGAAGCATCCATGGAAAATGCTCCGGACAAATCGGCACTTCCCATATCCCCCATAGAATTTTCCAACCCACTTAAGGCACTTTCATCAAAGGAAAATGCTTTTTCCAATGCTTCACTGTCTACGGTAAACAATGACTGCATATCAAATCCGTTTTCCTTATCTACCTCACCAAACGCTTCATTGGTAAAGACATTTACGGATGGATTTGCAAGCTGCTGTTTTACTATCTCACTCTTTGCCGATTCCTCTGCCACATGCTTTGTCAGAGATTTTGGATATGCAATTCCTGCATTTAAGGATGCGGCATTACTTCCTTCTGCCGGCTGCACCACACCTACAATCGTAAGCTCTTTCTCCGTCTGCCACCAGTTGTTTCATAAAGTCTTCATTATCCGACTTATCCTTCCAGACCTGATACTCTTCATCATAAGTATAATAATCCGCACTGTTCACCAGCTTAAACTGGATTCCTACCAGATCCTTATAAGTATAAGTTCCAAAATCAGATGGTGTCTCAATATTTTCCTCACTGGCAAACTGCTGTATCATCTCGTCTAATTCCAGCGGGTCACGAAGACCTAATGTATACAGTAAAAAGTCACTAATTCCGCCATTGGAAGTAAGCACCACCACACACTCATTATAATTTTCCGGCCAGCGTCCTTCCTTAATATCATACTGCTTTTCATATAACTTACTGTTTTCCGGCATCTCATAAAAAAACATCCGTGCTCATCATGGATGACATCAGACTATTGGAACCAGATGAAGATCCAAGACCTACTGCATCAAAAGATTTGTCCGGATTTACCTGACGTATTCCGTCTTCATTTTCCTTAAAAAAATCTGTGGACTGATATTATAAGTATACTCCACTGCTGTGGTATACTGCTCAATTCCACTGTCTCCTTCATCAAGATACTTTTTTCAAAGCCTCCAGGTCATTAGATGCCATCGTGGAACACATATTGGTTACCATCTTAATGACTTTTACTTTATCCCCGGAATTTTCTTTATCTGTTTTGGCATTTCCGTCATCACTTTCCGTATTCTTTTTTCAGAATCTGCCATTCCAAGACTCATGGATGTCAGACTGAATCCCGTACTCTGAATCTGCAGCGGATACTCGGATAAGGTCTCTTCCTCTACATTTTTTTGATGTATTTATTTACACCGGTAGAAAGAGATAATATCAGTGCAATGCCGATAATTCCAATAGAGCCTGCAAAGGAAGTCAGCAGGGTTCTTGCCTTTTTCGTTTTTAAATTATTAAAGCTTAAGGACAATGCCGTAAGAAATGACATGGAGGATTTTCCCATGTTTTTATGCTCCGGTTCCTTCAGCATTGCCTCATCCACTTCATAAGGATTGAGTCAGCACGAATTTTTCCATCACTTAATCTTACAATTCTGGTAGCATACTGCTCTGCTAATTCCGGGTTATGGGTTACCATAACTACCAGCCGGTCTTTTGCCACTTCCTTCAGCAAATCCATGACCTGCACACTGGTGTCACTGTCTAATGCTCCCGTCGGTTCATCCGCCAGCAGAATATCCGGGTCATTGACCAAAGCTCTTGCAATGGCTACACGCTGCATCTGTCCACCGGACATCTGGCTTGGTTTCTTGTGTAACTGGTTTCCAAGTCCCACCTGCTCTAATGCCGCAACGGCTCGTTTCTTCCGCTCTGCCTTACCGATACCGGAAATGGTCAATGCCAGTTCCACATTTGCAAAGCACCGTCTGATGGGGAATCAGATTATAACTTTGAAACACAAAACCAATGGTATGGTTCCGGTAAGAATCCCAATCCCTGTCCTTATATTTCTTCGTGGATATTCCATTGATAATCAAATCTCCGCTATCATAACGGTCGAGTCCTCCGATTATATTAAGCAATGTAGTCTTTCCCCGAACCGCTCGGCCCGAGGATTGCCACGAACTCATTATCCCTTAAATTTAAGCTGACATCATCCAGTGCCTTCTTGCACCAGACTTCCGGTCTTATATTCCTTATAAATGTGTTGAATCTGAAGCATATGATATTCTCTCGTTTTCCATTTCTTATTTTTCTATTTTACTTTTTCTTTCTCACTCTGTTTTTTTATATTACCTTATTTCGAATATTTTTTACATCTCACTTTCGAAAAAAATATCATGGTTTTCATAAAAATTTTAGAAAATGCATAACAAAGAATGTGCCTTGGCACATTCTAGCCTGCGGCGGTCGCTTGCGACATCTACCTTATACGCCGCAGTGCGCATCCTCGCGGAGCGTTTTTTACTTTACAGGAAAGCAATTTCCTGTAAAGTAAAGAGGACTCTGTTTTCTGACCTGCTGCCAGATTCCAGAATCCTCTTTTTTTTCTTTATCTTCTAATCAAATAATCCAATGTGATATTTTACCTTCCGGCAAATCTTCCATACCAGAAGTACCGGCATTGCCAGTACCAGATAAGCACAGGAAAAAGAATTCCTGCTCCACCACCTAAGATTATCATAATCCAGATAAAAATATTCATTTCTTACACCTCGCATATTATTATTTTATGTATTTAATATGCGGGTGCCAATGCTTCCTTCTTCCCGTCCGCCTTCCGCTCAAACCTTGCTAACATCAGGCTCCTTAGTACATTATCGCCATGCTTCTTCCGGTTCCTCTGAATGCGTCCCATAAAAAGCTGTGGCAGTACCACCAACAGCAACCAGAACAGCATTCCAATATTTCTCCTATGGTTCGCCAGTCTACCGCTGCTGCCTAGTGTCAATGCCGCAATGCCTGTATTCTGCATCTGCTCCTCTCTGGATAACATCTTATCCGGAGTATCTAAAAGACGGACATTCTTTAATTCTATGTAATTTACTGCAAAGGCTTCTTTCTCTGTCGGGGAAACCTGTTCTGTTCTGGTGGATGCGCCTGCAATGGCTACCAGAAACAGGATGCTCCACAGCAGTGCCAAATGCCTGATTATCTTTTTCCGATACATTCTGTCTCATTCCTTACCTTGTGATTAAGCTTAGTATATGTCGCAGGACAGCTTCCGTCAAGAGTTGATGCAGCCAGATGGGCTAAGGACAGAGAAAAAAATACAAGCACAAATTTGCGCCGGTGTCCGGGTAGAAGTTTTTGATGAAATGCGTTATCGTTCTTGAAAGTGTTTTTCTGATAATAAATTGTCTTTCCGCTGCTTTGACTGCTCACCCCGTCTGTCCGTCGGAAGCGGATGCGAACTGGAATCTGCAAGGGGCACATAAGAATTTCGATATTGTGTTTGATTTCGGCTTGCAACCGGCGCAAATTCACATCTGTGTTCAATTGCGCCTCACTGGCACATCCCTGTGCCAGTGTTGCCGGTTACAGACGAAATTCTAAGAGCCCTTGTGCAGATTCCGATAATGCATCCGTACTCCGACGGACAGACGGGGCGAGATGTCAAACATTGAAAGACTATTTTAATATAGAAAGAAAAAAAACACTTTCTTAGAACGGTCGCATTTTAGCAGCTTACTTCTACCCGGACACCGGCGCAAATTTGGCTTATTTTTTTTAACTCTCTCACTCCTCTGACCATCTGGATGACAACGGTCGGAAGTGCTGCCAGCAGAATAATCTCAATCACAGCAGGACAGGACAATGATTCTACTGAAAATAACCCCCCGCAGCGGCGGTACAAAAAAGCACCAGTCCCAGCAGCACGCTTCCAGACACAAATGCAAGGATACTGTATGGATTTCCGGTAAAGCCCAATGCAAAAAATGGTCTTGTTTCCACGACAGTTAAATCCATGGAAAAGACGTGCCAATGTCAGTGTTGCAAAATGCCATAGTGGATGCCATTGCCGCACCTTTTCCATTTCCGATATAAAATGCTGCCATGGTGGATGCCGCAATGCATAAGCCCTGCAACATAATTCGCCGGAATGTCTCTCCAGATAAAATTCCTTCCGATGCCTGCCTTGGTTTTTCTTCCAACAAACTTGCATCCTGCGGTTCCACGCCAATGGCAATTGCCGGAAGGGAATCTGTCAGCAGGTTAATAAACAGTAAATGCACCGGAGCAAATGGAACCGGAAGCCCCAAAAGGGATGTATACAATACAGATAAAATTCCTGCCATGTTGCCGGAAAGTAAAAATAAAATAGCATTTTTTATATTACGGTAAATGTTTCTTCCGTTCGTTACTGCTTTAATAATCGTAGCAAAGTTATCATCTGTAAGTACCATCGCTGCTGCATCTTTCGCAACTTCCGTTCCGGTCATTCCCATTGCAACACCAATATCTGCCTGCTTTAATGCCGGTGCATCATTGACACCGTCTCCTGTCATGGAAACGATATTGCCCTTCTTCTGCCAGGCTTTTTTAATCCGTATCTTATGCTCCGGTGACACTCTCGCATAAACAGATATTTTATCAATCTTTTTTCTTCCAGTTCTTTTTTTCCGGGCAGGCATCCAGCTCTGTTCCGGTTAATGCCAGGTCCCCCTCTTCATAGATTCCAATACGCTTTGCAATCGCAACGGCTGTGATTTTGTGATCTCCGGTAATCATTACGGTACGGATTCCCGCCCGCTTCGCATCTGCTACTGCCTGTATGGATTCTTCCCTTGGCGGGTCTGCCATGGCAGCTAATCCTAAAAAAGGTAAGTCCATTTTCCTTTTCCACCGTCAGTTCTCCCCCGACTTCTTACATGCAAATGCCAGTACCCTGAGTCCATTTTCAGAAAAAATGCTGATTCTGCTTCTGGATTTTTGCGATTTCTACATTATCCATCGGTCTTATCTCTTCTTCATATGCCACATTTATGCAACGGTTTAAAAAAGGACATCTACTGCTCCTTTGTAAAAATAATTTCTTCTTCGCCATGCAGCCGGTATTTACTGCTCATGCATTTCCGTTCAGAATCAAATGGAATTTCTTCTAATCTCGAATCATATTTCGAATCGTCTCTTCCCTGTATGGTAAGCTGCCCTACATTTTCCGTTCTTGTCCTGATTCAGGCGGACTTCGTGGAACATTTCCAACAGGGCAGATTCTGTCGGATCTCCCAGTACTTTTTCCATCCGTTATGCTGGCATCATTATTTAAAATAGCATTGTATAAAAAAAGCCTTTGCAGGCTGGACTCCAAGGTCAGCTCATCCGGTTTACAAGTCATACCATTCAGATAAACCTCTTCCACATGCATCTTATTCTGTGTCAGTGTTCCCGTCTTATCGGAGCAGATTACCGATACACAGCCTAAGCTTTCCACAGCTTTTAATTCTTTTGACAATGGCGTGCTCCTTTTGCCATTCTCCTGCTTCCCATTGCCTGCACAATTGTAACAATGGAGCCTAATGCTTCCGGTATTGCCGCTACTGCCAGTGCAACAGCAAACATCATGGCATCAATGACCGGCATCTTCCGGTAAATGCCAAGACAAAAGACCAGTGCACAGATTGCCATAATCAGTATTGCCAGCTTTTTGCTGAAAGAATCAAGACTATATCTGAAGCGGAGTCTTCCGCTCCTTCGTCTGATTCATCAACCCGGCAATCTTTCCTAATTCCGTCTCCATTCCTGTTGCTGTTACAAGTACCTCCGCTCTTCCATATGTTACAAAGCTTCCGGAAAATACCATATTTTTCCGGTCTGCCAACGGTACTTCTTCCGGCAATACTTCTTCATTTTTTTTTCTACATTGGCAGACTCTCCTGTCAGTGAGCCTTCATTGACCTGCAGGGAATAATTGCGAAGAATTCTTCCGTCTGCCACAATCATGTCCCCTGCTTCTAAGATTACATAATCCCCGGGCACAATCTCTTTAGATGCAATCTCCTGACGTTTTCCATCCCGGATAACCCGGGCCGCTGGTGCCGCCAAATCCTTCAAACTATCCAGTGATTTTTCTGCCTTCCTATACTGTATCGTACCAAGAACAGCATTCATAAGTAATACCAGAAAAATTACGATGGTACTCTCGGTATTTCCGGAAAACATGGAAATAATTGCTGCAATAATCAGGATTATTACCATCAAGTCACAAAACTGGCTTAAAAACACCTGCAGCAGACTCTTATGTCTGCCCTCGCTCAGCCGGTTTTCGCCTGTCTCTTTTCGTATTCTTTCTACTTCTTCTTCTGTTAATCCTTTTTCCCGAAAGCCAAACATTTCTTCCAACTGCTCTTTCGTACAATTCCAATATGCTTTCATATACGCTTAACCTCCTGCTTTTTATGTTACCGGGTATCAACTATGCGCAACAAAGAATGTGCCTTGGCACATTCCCGCGCCTGCGGCGGTCGCTTGCGACATCTACCTTATACGCCGCAGTGTGTATCCTCGCGGAGCATTTTTTACTTTACAGGAAAGCAATTTCCTGTAAAGCAAAAAAAAGAACGAGCACTTTTACCGCATCAAAATAATACGGTAAAAGTCTCGTTCCTCTGCAGTGTATATTCCGGTTATCCCTCTTCAGATAACGTGATGACGAAAAATACAACACCGGCTATCCGGTGCGAACTACTCCCTGATACGTCATCATCATAACATATACCTTTTTTCTCCGTCAATGCCTATTTTTTTCTGACTCTTCCCAGTAACAATAGGTATCCTTTCCTTTATGCTTTGCTGTATACAAAGCTTTATCTGCCTGCCTGATACTATCTTCATAGTTATAGCTGTCTTTTTTCTAATCAGGGTGATTCCAACACTACAGGATACCGGAGTCGGAAGCTTCTCCCGCAGCTGTTCCTGCATCCGTGCGAGTCTCTTATCCAAGGTTTTCTTTGAGCCAAATCCTTTAAACAATACTACAAATTCATCCCCACCAAGTCTTCCTATATAATCGGTACGGCGGAAGCTTTCATGAATGGTATCCACCAAAGTACGCAATACTTTATCTCCATATGGATGTCCCTTGGTATCGTTAATCTGTTTAAAATTATCAATATCCAATATAAGAAGTGCACACACTTCCCTTTCTTTGCTTCTTCTAATACATAATGGCTGGTATATTGTTCAAATATCCGCCGGTTCAGTACGTTCGTCAACGGATCGGTATTGGCTGCACGCTCTTGTTCCTGCTGACGGCGTTTCTGTCCATCTATATCCTTAAGATACAGCAGTGCATACATATTTTCTGTTACCTGCTCCTGAAATACATGTACGGTAAGCTCCATCCAGTGATAACTTCCTCTTGCCATCCTTCTGCGAAGCTGATAATTCACAGTAGCCGTTCCTCTGTTATAATTATAAACCATCTTTTCCTGCTCTAATACATCATAGCATCCAACCTGGTCTTCCTCTAATACCAGTTCATCAATATGACGGTTGAAAACCTTCATATAATTTAATGCTTCCCGCTCGCCCTCTGCTACGTAATCTTTCCAGAGTCCACCACTGCTTTGAATCTTACCATTACTCAGGTCTACCTCAGCATATGCCACGGTCTCCGACAGCATTGCCTGATAAAAGTCCTCTCTCTGTAAATATTTTAACTGGAATATTCTGATAATCTTCAATCTGATAAATAGTAACTATCCTCAAATTTTCATCCTGTTTCTGGTCTCCAATTTTACAGATATCCAGACGGAACCATTCAAACTCATCCTGTTTGTTTTTTAAAAAGAATTTCTAATACCTGATCCTCTTTTTCTATATTCTACGCCGGTAAATGCTGCATGAAATGCATCCCGGAAATGAGGATGTACCATTCCATCCTCCCAGCTTTCCGGAAATCCAACCTCTTTTAGCTGATTGCCCTTTAACATAGAACGATTTGTATGGAAATAAATGGTATGTTTCTTCTCATTATATTCCATACGTTCATATTCCTGACTCTTTAAAAATTTTTTCCGAATCATATCATTATTAATACGATGATAACCTTTTAATGTATAGACACCATTTTCCTGATGACCAAGCACTCCAACGCAACGTACTGTCACTTTTCCACGTTCCGGATGATTCCAGGTATATTCCATCTCGATAATCTTTCCGGTTGTAATAATATCATGTAATGTATTCTGTACATAATCGTAATAACCATCACTGATGTTATCATACCAGAACCTGAAATATTCCTCGCTGTTCATAATGTCGTCTATGCCCAGAATGCTGCGCATGCTCTTATCCACATACAGACGGTTCTTTCCATTGACAGTATCCAGTTCCAGCGTCCACAGTCCCAGTTTTACAGACTGTAATATATTTTCCTCCTTCAGCATACCCGTCATACGGGCTATCATCTCACTCTTTACATCCATCATTCCGTCACGAATCAGTATCTTTGAAATAAAAGGACGTATTCTGGCAAGAAAAGTCTTATCATTTGGGCGGTATTTCGGATTATCCACACCAATAAATCCAAATAATTGACCTTCATTTAACAATGGAAGAAGCATCAGCCTGCGTATTTCCTGATGCACTAATATTTTCCACAGATCCGGTGCTGACTCCCGATACATATCCACATCTTTGATAATAACCGGTCTGTCTTCCTTCCAGACTGCCAATCACCAGTTTTACCCGGTCATCCGGTACCGATGCCAGATAAAGCTGCTGGCTCTGAATCTCATTTTCACACCACTCACAGACATTACTCCAGCTATCTGCCTCTTTGGAATATAAAAAGATATAACAGCGGTCTGCCTGATAAAATTCTCCGGTATGATGAAGAAGTTCACTGATGGTATCAGCTTCATTTTCTTTTTCTTTCGCCTCTTCCAAGGCTTTCACAATGCCCTTTTCCACTTCTAACTGGTCTTCCAGCCTGCTCATGGAAATATTGATGGTATTCATGTCAATACCTATCTGAAGGCGGGCTGCCTTATTGCCCCAGTTTACTAATTTATCCTTCATCAACATCTGGGTTCCTAAGAATTCATTATTTGCATATCTGGTCAAAAAACTTCTTATGCTTTAATTTTTGCCGTATTACAATCTGGGCACGGTTCTTCCCCTGCCCTCTAATACCTGATAACATTTCTTGCCGGCATAATCACTGCTGACGCCGCTGATTCGTTGTCCGGCAGAGTTCATATAATATAACTCATAGCTTTCCGCATCTATGACATAGACCATCTCTTCTAACTGGTCTAATATTGCTTTTATAATCGGTACCGTCTCCTGCTTCCGGCAGAATCACTGTACTATTCCCGCAATCTTCCTGCCACCGTTCTTCCTCTACATGGCCAAAAATATACTGTTTTTCAAACAGCTCTTCTTCAATCGGTTTACTGAAATAGAACCCCTGTAAAACTTCAGGTGCAAGCTCTGCAAGTGTCTGTAATTCCTCCGGTGTTTCTACCCCTTCACATACTACCCGGATCTGTGCACTTCTTGCCAGTTCCAAAATATTACGAAGAAGCCGGTAATTGTATGCACTCATATTAATCCGGCTGACAAAGCAACGGTCAATTTTAATCTCATCAATTGCCAGACTCTTAAGATAACTTAAGCTGGAATATCCGGTTCCAAAATCATCCATGGAAATCTGTATACCACGCTTGCCCCACTGATAAAATAACTGATTGTATTTGGTATAATCCTGTAACTGCATGCTTTCTGTCAGTTCCAGAATAATAGCTTCTCCGGGAATTCCTTCCTGTTCTAATAAATCATAAATGTACTGGCTTAAATCCGGCTGCTGTAACTGTATATAAGAAAGATTGATGCTCATGCGGAATTCCGGATTATAACGCCGCCACTTTGCACACTGGGCAATGGCTTCCTTCAATACCCATTTTCCCACCTGCACAATCATTCCGCTCTGCTCTAATATTCCAATAAAAAGATTTGGTGACACCACCCCATGATATTTTGAGCGGAAACGGAGCAGTGCCTCTGCTCCCACTACTTCATAATTACTCATCCCAATCTGTGGCTGGAAGAGAAGATAAAATCCATCACACTGATTGCGGATACTCTTTCTGATTTCTTCTGTTAAGTCAATAACCGACAACTGTTTCTCATAATCTTCTGCCGAAAAAAGAATCAACCGGTTTCTTACCACTCTTCTTGGCACGGTCCAGGGAACTTTCCGCATAGTTAAACAATGTATTGGCATCCTTGATTCCGGACATCGGATAGCAGACTGCACCTGCTGAAAAGGTACAGTTCTCCATCATCTTCATCTGTATATTCTGGTATACCTCACGCACAGCCTCCATATCATATCCTACAAAATTAACTGCAAACCGGTCACCATCCAGACGATAAATTTTTTATGTTTTCATCAATACTGTTTTCCAGAAGAGCTGCAATCCTCTTTAAAATAAAATTGCCATGGCCTCTTCCATATTTCGTATTGATATTTTTAAAATTATCCACACCAAGAACAAGTAAAACACCTTCTTTTCTGCTGTTCAGCATTTCATCCAGGTGTTCCATTAATTTAGTACTATTAAAAAGTCCGGTAAGTAAATCTGTCTTTCCCAGAAGAACAGTATCTGATGTCCTTCCCACCATTACATAAGGAATCCCATCCTCATCCAGCTCAGCTTTTTCCACGACAGCTGATCCAGACCAGATTGCTGTTTCTGTCTACCAGCCGGTATTCCAGATCATGTATCAGGCTTCTTCCAGAGCAGATAGATTCCATATCATTAACCCACTGGTTTAAGTCTCTTCCATATACAATATCTTTCCAGTCATCTATGCCGCAGCTGTTGTTTTCATCCATGCGCAATGCATATCTCTTTGATATATCATTGCTGGCAAAATAAAATTTACCCTCTTTTTAAATCTGCCAGAAATAAATAATCATCGGTACTTTCACTTAATAACTGCAGCGTCTGGTAACATTCCGCAAATCCTCTTTTCCCTTTAAACAGTTCGTCCGGCGTATTCTTCTCCTGCATAGTCCCTCCAAAAATATATATATTTTCTGTCTATACATTCCTTCCTGCATTTTTTAATTGTACATCAAATTATCGTTTTTTTTACAATATTTATTCAGAAAAGTGTCATAAAAGCACAACCATATTCATCCGGCATCCGATGGCACAGGCTGTCCGCTGCGCACAATACACCCCAGCCCAGCCTTGGATTTGGGAAAAAGAATATCCCGGCAGTGGTCTTGCTCCCCGGATGAGATATGCTTTTATTTTTTTTCCCATATAAAAAAGCATCATGTTTCTCTACAATTCCCCCACTGCATAAAAAAGTGCTGCCGTCCCGGTTACAAATGGCGTTGCCATTGAAGTTCCGCTTCGTACGGTATAACCGCCGCCCGGTGCACAGGATTCAATGTCCACCCCTGGCGCACAGATGTCCGGTTTCACCTGATTGGTCTCTCTGGTGAACCCTCTCCCGGAAAAGGCTGCCACCTGATTATATCTTGCATCATAGGCTCCCACCGAAACTGCCTTATAGGCAGTGGATGGAATTAAAGCGTTGTCTCTTCTGTAGGATATAAAAATCCGGTTGCTTCTCCGATGACCGCAAGGGAAGGCAGCCACATATTATAGGCTCCGGTTACAATCTTTTCCGGTATCAGCGTTATTTTTTATAAATTCCGCTGTCGATATAATTTTCCACCGGAAGAAAATCAAAATAGATTTCCTGAAAAGGACTGAAAGGGCTTGGTTCTCCAAAATATAATAACACCTGCGTTCCTTCGATCGTAAATCTCTGGGGACCCTGCAGCTGCCGGATAATCCCCACCGTTTTTTCCACTGGGATGTGTAATCCGGACGGAAAAAAAATATCCGCATAGGATTTCCAGATTTGTAAGCTTAACGCAGGCTCATATTCTCCTACTGCAAATTCCACTTCCTGCTCTCTTCCCATTACAAGCTGCCCGGAGGTATGCCCTCTGGCACTGCCTTCATTTCCGGTGCCAATCACCAGAACCGATTTCCAGTAATTTGCCATATCAGATAAATAGGTTTCAAGAAGGGAGGTTCCATCATGGGAACCATAAGTATTGCCAAAGCTTATATTTACTGCCACCGGCTGCTTAAGTTCCAGTGCTTTCCGAAGAATATAATCCATTCCAAGCATCATCAGCTCTGTTGTCCTTGGAAAGGAATTTTCCCCGGTGTGCCAATCTTTACCACCAGCAAATCACTTTCATATGCCACGCCCCGGTTTCTTCCATTGGATGATCTTTCCATTTCCTGCGGCGATTCCTGCCACATGGGTTCCGTGCCCGGATAAATCCCGGCTGGGGCAGATGCGGTATCCCTCCTGTATATCCTCCTGCTGCAATGCTTCATTGATTATGTCCCGGTCGTATTCCGTCCCGAGCCGGAATCCGGCCGGTGGATTTCCTGCAATGGTCTGATCCCAGATTGCCAGAATCCGGCTGCTTCCATCTTCCTTTCTAAAATCCGGGTGTCTGTAATCGATGCCACTATCTAAAAATGCCGTTATCACACCTTTCCCACTCAATCCCATTCCCCCTAACCCTATTCCCCTTGTATAAAGGGGCGTAATGCAGGAGGCTCTGATTCCCTGCTGCACAGAGAAAAAAAGAGCCTCTTTGGTTTTTCCATATATTCAATTTCTGTCCGGTCTGTTACCGCATCCATCAATGCCTCCGGCAGCCGGATAACTGCATATTCATTGCTCAGTTCTGTAACTTCAATATCCGGAAATGCCTCCTCTAACTCCCTGAGACTTCCGGTATATTTTACAATGACTTCCCATGTGTCCGTTTCTTCCTGATATCCTACATTTAAGTTTAAGGACTGCTGTCTTTCCTCTTCCGTTGCATCCAGTGCCAGATTCAGTAAGTTCTCCTGTTTCGAACTGTTCATTCCATCTCCCGGCAATTTCTTTTATTACTACTCTATCGCAATCCGGTATTTTTATGCACTTCTTTTCAGCTTATTGTGCCAATACTGTTTCCTGCTCTGCTGCTTCTTACTCTGCTGTTTCTTGCTCCGCTGTCTCCTACTGAGCCGTTACGGTTCCGTCATCCTGCACCGTTACGCCAAAGGAAATGCTGTTGATATAGTCATTCAACAGCAATACGTAACTGAACGAGCGCGGCCACCGAT